>Ga0208764_10000220_pt1 | contig 34484 bp, 31 predicted proteins | sample ETNtaG_18_FD_185762 | JGI IMG/M metagenome (GOLD analysis project Ga0208764, IMG submission 185762) | Marine microbial and viral communities from oxygen minimum zone, Eastern Pacific Ocean - ETNP201302SV91 (SPAdes) (version 2) | ecosystem: Environmental > Aquatic > Marine > Oceanic ... | reverse complement strand
TTTTTTGATAAAGGTTCATACCCAAGATGACTTAGACGCTCATGCTCAAAATTAGTATCACTATGTAATAATATATAACCAAATCTTCTTGGATCATTATAAATAACAACAAATTTATCAGTTTTCATAATAAAATGATCATGTTTAATTTTTTGTCTATTATTGAATAATTTCTTGTCAATTACTCTATAACTTCCAGACATACCTAAATGAGAAATGATTTTCATCTCATTAGAGAGTTTAAAAATAATGTATTTTGCCCTTCGAGTTATTGATAAAATATATTTACCAATTATTTTCTTTTCAAAGTTTTTATCGTAAGGAAAGCGTAATTTTTTATTAGATAGTTCAACTTTAATAATTTTTTGACCCTCTAGGTCTTTTTTTAAACCTTCTTTCGTTGTTTCCACTTCTGGTAATTCAGGCATTATTTTACTCTTTCTATCTAGAACTAATCAATACAACAAGCTATGTTCGCGAAATGAGGATTTATATTAATGAAAAAAAATGATTTTGGATATGAGCAAGTAGAAAGGGAGGAACATTATTCTAAAGTTCAAGAAGTATTTAATAATGTTGCAAATGACTATGATCTTATGAATGATTTCATGTCATTTGGTTTACATAGGAGATGGAAAAAGGAATTTGTTAATTTAATTAAAATTGATAATAACAAAGAAACTAAAATATTAGACTTAGCAGGCGGAACAGGTGATATAGCTAAAAGAATAATAAAAAATCATTCAAATGCAACAATCAAAATTGTTGATAAAAATTTTATGATGCTAAAAGAATCTAACACAAAAGATAAATTGTTAAAATCTAACCAAATTGATCTTATATGTGGTGATGGCGAAAACATTCCATTAAATGATAGTTCTGTTGATGTGATAACATTATCCTTTGGAATCAGAAATATGACTGATAGAAAAAAATGTTTAGAAGAGTGCTATAGGGTTTTAAAGCCAGAGGGTGTTTTCTTGTGTATGGAATTTTCAATGCCTGAAAATTATACATTGAGAAACCTATATGATGCTTGGTCTTTTTTTGTGATACCCAAATTAGGGAAATTAATAACTAAATCTGAAGACTCTTATAAATATCTTATTGAAAGTATAAGAACATTTCCTAAACCAAGCGAATTTATAAATATATTAGAAGAGGTCAATTTTAAAAGAACATCAATAAGACAACTTAGCGGTAACATAGTATGCATTTATAAAAGCAGGAAAATCTTATGATAAAATTTTATAGGATAATAAACCTAATTCCTGCTCTTAGAGCAATAATTGCTGAAGAGAGCCTTATCCCTAAAAACAGTCAAAACAAATTACCTTTATTCTTTAAAATCCTAAAATTAATACTGTTTGTAAAACACAACAAAAAAACAGATTTAGCAAAAACTTTAAAGATTCTTGGTCCAACTTGGATTAAGCTTGGACAATTTTTATCAACTAGGCCAGATATTATTGGTAAAGATTTATCTGATAAACTGAAAAATCTTCAAGATAAAGTTGAGCCATTCGCAATATCAAAAGCAAAAGAAATACTTCAAAATGAATTTAAAGAAGATTATAAAAATATTTTTATAGATTTAATGCCTTCTGAAGCTGCAGCTTCAATTGCTCAAGTTCACAAAGGAAAAATACAAGTTAATGATAAGAAATATGATGTTGCAATTAAAATCTTACGACCAAATATAGAAAAAGAAATAAAAAAAGACTTAAGAAATTTTTTTGTAGCCGCAAATCTATTTGAAAAAATCTCTAAAGAAGCAAAAAGGCTCAGGCTAGTCGATGTAGTTAAAACTTTGGCCGAAAGTTTAGGTATGGAAATTGATTTAAGATTAGAAGCTGCTGCTCAATCAGAAATAAGGGAAAATATAATTAATGATAATTATTTTGATGTTCCAGATATTTATTGGGATCTAACAAGAAAGAATATTTTAGTATCCGATTGGGTTGATGCAATACCAGCAAAAGATATAAATAAACTAAATGAAAAAGGATTTAATATAAAACAAATAGGAAAGAATATTTTAAAAATATTTTTAACTACATCTATTAGAGATGGTTTATTCCATGCTGATATGCATCAGGGAAATCTTTTCGTTGAAAAGGGTGAAAAAATTATAGCAGTTGATTTTGGTATTGTTGGACATCTTAATTTTGAGAGTAAGCTATACCTAAATAATATATTGCTTGGTTTTATTAATAGAGATTATGAAAGAATTGCCGAAGTACATTTCAAAGCTGGATATGTCTCAGAAACCGAAGATAAGAAAAAATTCTCTCAAGCATTAAGATCTATTGGAGAGCCTATCCAAGGAAGGGATGCTAAAGACATATCCATTGGAAATTTACTTACACAGCTTTTTGAAATCACAAATAAATTTAATATGAAAACACAACCCCAATTACTTCTTCTCCAAAAAACAATGGTTGTAGTTGAAGGTGTAGCAAGAGAATATGATCCAAGTTTAAATATCTGGACTGAATCTGAGCCGATACTGACTGAATTAAATAAATTAGATCTTACAAATAAAATTAATTCTTCTAGTGATGAAATAATTAATCGCGCAAAGGAAATTATTACAAACCTTCCATATAATATTGAAGGTGTTAAAAAAAATATAAACAATATGGGAAAAATAATTGATTACCAAGGATTAAAGATACATCCGGAAAGCTTAAGTAATATAAATAGTAGAAATTATAACTTATTGTTTTATATAGTTATTACTCTTTTATTAGTTTTATTAATTATTTCTATTTTTTAATTTTAAAATATCCTACACATTTGAAATTAATGGATTTATATTCCTTTAGTTAATTTTGAAAAAATTATGAAAAAGATATTATTAATCATAACTGGTGGTATAGCCTCTTATAGAGCACTTGATTTAATTAGGGAAATCAAAAGGTCAGGTGATGATGTCACATGCGTAATGACTAAAAGTGCATGTGAATTTATTCAACCAATATCTTTTGCCACACTATCAAAAAATAAAGTCTATACAGAACTTTTCGATTTAAATAATGAGTCCGAAATAGGACATATTAACTTATCTAGAGAAGCTGATTTAATTGTAATTGTACCTGCTACCGCTAATACACTTTATAAAATTGCTAATGGGGTTGCGGATGATTTAGCTAGTACAATTATGCTAGCATCAAACAAACCAACATTAATAGCGCCCTCTATGAATGTTAAAATGTGGGAAAACCAAAATACTGTAGCCAATATATTAAAGTTAAAGGAACAAGGCATTCAATTTGTTGGGCCTAACAAGGGTGAAATGGCGTGCGGAGAAGTAGGTTATGGTAAAATGGCTTCGGTTGATGAAATAAAAAAAGAAATTGACTATCTTCTCAAGCCAGGCTTGTTAAATGGAAAAAGGGCATTGGTTACTTCTGGTCCAACAATAGAAAAAATTGATCCTGTTAGATTTTTGTCAAATAGATCTTCTGGCAAGCAAGGACATGCAATTGCTAACGCCCTAAGAAGACACGGTGCTGATACAAACCTTATTAGTGGACCGGTAAATATAAAAGAACCAGAAAATGTAAAAGTTACTAACATAAACTCTGCTGAGGAAATGCTTCAAGAATGTAGAAAGAATCTACCAGTAGATATAGCTATATTTGCTGCTGCAGTTTCAGATTGGAAGTGCTCAGAAGCTAGAAATACTAAGATTAAGAAATCATCTGAAGGTGATAACTTAACAATAAATCTTCAGCAAAATCAGGATATTTTAAAAGAAATAAGCACACTAAATAATAATAGACCTAAGCTTGTAATAGGTTTTTCTTTAGAAACGGATAACCTTATTGAATCAGCAAAAGAGAAGCTTAAAAATAAATCATGCGATTGGATAATAGCTAATGGCCATCATAATGGCGAAGAAAGTGTCTTTGATAGCGAAATGAATTCAATAAAATTAATTGATAATAATAATGTTGAAGATTGGGGTTATCTAAATAAAAATGATATAGCTGAAAAAATTTGTATAAAGATTTCAAAATTCTTTAATGAGGCTGCTTAGTGAAGTTCGAGCTTAAGGTCCTTAATAATGGAAAAGACCTTCCTATCCCTAAATACCAAACTAATCAAGCAGCGGGGATGGATATATATTCAGCAAATCCTGAAAAAGAAGAAATAAGGATTCCACCTAGTGAATATAAATTAATACCTACAGGAATTTCTATAGGTCTTCCTGAAGGTTATGAAGCTCAAATTCGTCCTAGATCAGGTCTTGCAGCAAAACATGGCATTACTGTTCTAAATACTCCTGGAACAATTGATAGTGATTACAGGGGTGAAATATCTGTTATATTAGTTAATTTAGGAAAAAATGATTTTAATGTTGTGCGAGGAATGAGGATAGCTCAGATGATTATATCTCCTGTTAGTCAATTTAAAATAGATATTGTTGATGAATTGGATACTACTTCAAGAGGAGAAAAGGGATTTGGTTCAACAGGTGAAAAATAAATCTTTAAAAAGTAAAATAAATCTTGAAAAATACTCAAGACAATTAATATTAAGAGAAATAGGTTCCGAGGGTCAGAAGAGAATTAATAAATCAAAAGTACTTATTATTGGTTTAGGTGGTTTAGGAAGCTCTGTTCTACAATATTTATCTTCTGCAGGAGTAGGAGTGATTGGGATAGTTGATCATGATCAAATACAATTATCGAATATGAATAGACAAGTTATTTATAAGAATAATGATATTGGTAAAAATAAAGTTGATATTGCTGAAAAATTTTCTAAAGAACTTAATCCATCAATAAAGATTGAAAAATATAGCACAAAAGTTTCAGAAAAAAATATAGAAGAAATAATAAATGAATATGATTTGATATCTGATTGCACAGACAACATAAAAACACGAATCCTTATTAATGATGCTTGCTTTAAACTTAAAAAGACTTGGGTAATGTGTTCTGTTAGTGGTTTTTTTGGACAATTATCAACATTTAAATCGTATATGAAAGATTCAGATGGAAATTTTAATCCTTCATATAGACATTTAATGAAAAATAAAATTCTCGATGAGTATAATTGCGAAAATATTGGAATTCTAGGATCTATAGCAGGTGCAATGGGTTCTTTACAGGCAACAGAATTAATCAAGCTTATAATAGGAAATGGTGATAATTTAATAAACAAGATTTTGATTTTTGACTTCTTATCACTACAAAATAAAATCCTAAAATTATAATAAAAAAAATAACTTAATAAGTGATTATTATAAAAATGAAAAATATTATCAGATTAAAATATTTAATTTCTTTTGTAGTTATTTTTTCGTTTTTTTCGACTATTGCTTATTCAGAAAATATTCAATCCGATTGGTTATCGCTTAAATATGATAAAACTTACCTTCGTACAGGGCCATCTAAACAACACAAAGTTCTTTGGACTTATAAAAAAATTGGCCTTCCAATTAAAAAATTAAGGGAAAAAGGCGATTGGCTTGAAGTACAAATGCCCGACCAAGAAACTGGATGGATTAATGATAGTCAAGTATCAAAAAAGCGAAGAGTTATTATAATTAGTAACAAGTTAGCTAATATATATAAAAAAGATAATTTGAATTCCAAAGTAGTTGCTAAAGCAGATAAAAATGTTATTGGAGATTTAATTGGTTGTAAAAATATTTTTTGCAAAATAAATTTTTATAAACTGGAAGGATATATTAGAAAAAAAAATATTTGGGGAATAGATTAATTTTTTCGCTCCATATTTTTAATAAAGTATTAAATTAATCTTTCTCTTACTTACATTAAAGGAATATGTTAAATGTCAGCTGAGGGATTAATTAATGAAACAAAAATCTAACTACAGTTATGATGACCTTATAAAGTGTGCGAAAGGTGAATTATTTGGCCCAGGAAATGCTCAACTTCCTATGCCCCCTATGCTAATGTTTGATAAGATTAATGAGATATCTACTAAGGGTGGAGAAAATAATAAGGGCGTTATTAAGGCTGAAATGGAAATTAAACCTGATTCTTGGTTCTTTGATTGTCATTTCATAGATGATCCTGTTATGCCAGGTTGTCTAGGGCTAGATGCGATGTGGCAATTACTTGGTTTTTATCTTGGTTGGCTTGGTGAAAAAGGAAAGGGGCGAGCAATATCAGTAGGAAATGTAAAATTTTCCGGAATGGTTCTCCCTAATGTTAAAAAATTAGAATACTCAATAGATCTTAAAAGAGTCCTAACTAGTAAATTGGTATTAGGAATTGCTAATGGAAGATTAGCTGCTGATGGTGAAAATATATATGAAGCAAATGATTTAAGGGTTGCTTTATTTAGGTAATTAATTTTAAAGGGAATATTATGAGACGCGTAGCAATAACAGGTATGGGTATAGTATCTTGCATAGGAAATAATACCCAAGAAGTTTTAGCCAGTTTAAGAGAGGGAAAATCTGGCATAACAAAATCTGATGAGCATACTGATTTAGGTTTTAGAAGCCAAATTTATGGGAAGCCTGATCTTGATCCTGAAGAATATTTAGATAAAAAAACAAGAAGGTTTATGGGTATGGGCGCAGCATGGAATTATATTTCTATGCAACAAGCTATAGATGATTCCGGTTTAGAGAAGAGCGATATTAGTAATGAAAAAACAGGTATTATTATGGGGTCAGGCGGACCATCAACTAAAACTCTTGTTGAATCTGCAGATATTACAAGGGATAAAGGACCAAAAAGGGTTGGACCTTTTGCAGTACCCAAAGCCATGTCTTCTACAAATTCCGCTACACTTGCTACTCCGTTTGGGATTAAGGGAGTAAATTATTCTATCTCTTCAGCATGTGCAACATCGTCTCATTGTATAGGGAATGCATATGAACTTATCCAATATGGAAAGCAAGACACAATGTTTGCAGGGGGTGGTGAAGAACTTAACTGGGCTCTTTCTGTACTTTTCGATGCTATGGGAGCAATGTCATCAAAATATAATGATACCCCTGCCACCTCTAGCAGAGCATACGATAGAGATAGAGATGGATTTGTAATTGCTGGTGGAGCAGGGGTCCTTATTCTTGAAGAACTTGAGAAGGCGAAAGCGCGAGGGGCTAAGATTTATGCAGAAATAGTTGGTTACGGAGCAACTTCGGATGGTCATGACATGGTTCAACCTTCAGGAGAAGGGGCTGTAAGATGTATGAAAATGTCTATGGAAAATTTAGATGGCGAAATTGATTACATAAATCCACACGCAACATCAACTCCAATAGGCGATGAAAAAGAAGTAGAAGCAATTAGGGAAACATTTAAAAATAAAGTGCCAACTATGAGTGCTACAAAATCTCTTACAGGACATAGTTTAGGTGCTGCAGGTGTTCAAGAAGCTATATATTCACTTTTGATGATGCAAAATGATTTCATTTCTGAGTCAGCAAACATTGAAAATATTGATCCAAAATTTGAAGATTTACCAATTACTAGGAAAAGAATAGATAATGCAAACATAGAATATTTATTATCTAACAGTTTTGGTTTTGGTGGTACAAATGCTTCTTTGGTTTTTAAAAATTCAAATGCATAAAGATTAATCTTAAATGAATAAGAATAACGAAAAAGAGATATTAAAACCAAATTCCTTTATGGAGGGGAAAAAAGGTTTAATTATGGGAGTAGCAAATGATCATTCCTTAGCATGGGGAATTGCTAAAGCTCTAAATAATAGCGGTGCAGATCTAGCTTTTACTTATCAAGGAGATGCTTTTAAGAAAAGGGTTGAACCTTTAGCAGAAAGTATAAATTGTGCCGATACTCTTATAAATTGTGATATTTTAAAAAATGATCAACTAGAAGATGCTTATAGAATTATAAAAGATAAATGGGGGAAATTAGATTTTATTGTCCATTCTATTGCTTATTCGGATAAAAACGAACTTAACGGCAAATATATAGATACATCTAAAGAAAATTTTCTCAATACATTGGAAATTTCATGTTTTTCTTTGACAAATATCACTAAAATATTTGAACCAATTTTAAGTGATAATGGATCAATATTAACACTCACTTATGGTGGATCACAACAGGTAATCCCTAATTATAATGTTATGGGCGTTGCTAAAGCTGCATTAGAAGCTTCAGTAAGATATCTTTCTTCTGACTTAGGTCTTAGGGGAATAAGAATTAATGCACTATCAGCAGGAATGATGAGAACTCTAGCGGGTTCAGCAGTTAAGAATGCTCGTGATATGTTTAAATTCGCAGAAACTCACAAACCTTTAAAAGACATCCCTTTAACATTAGAAGATATAGGTTCGTCTGGTTTATATCTACTATCTGACCTTTCTAAAGGTGTGACAGGTGAAACACATTATGTCGACCAAGGCTTTAATATTATAGGTATGCCAAAAACTAAAGATCTTTAATTAACTCAATCTTTATCTTTTTTAGGTTTATCTTCCTTTTTAGGTTTATCTTCCTTGCTTTTATTAGCTTCTTCTTCTCCGGTCTCTTGATTAATATTTTTCATTGATAACTTAACCTTACCTCTGTCAAATCCAACAAACTTAACTTTGACCAAATCATCTTCCTTTAGAACATCTGTAACCTTGTTAACTCTTTCATTTGATAATTGAGATATATGAACAAGCCCATCTTTCTTGCCAAAGAAATTTACAAAAGCACCAAAATCCATAATTTTTACAACCTTACCTTCGTAAATTGTTCCAACTTCTGGTTCCGCAACAATTGAATCAATCATTTCAAGGGCTTTTTGTATTGCCTCTTCACTATTCGAAGCAATTTTTACTGTACCCTCATCATTAATATCTACTTTGGCACCACTTTCCTCAACAATTTCACGTATAACTTTACCTCCAGCTCCAATAACTTCTCTTATTTTGTCTGTAGGTACATTTATAGTTTCAATTCTTGGGGCATTTGAATTTAATGCATCTCTAGATTTATCTATAGCCTTAGCCATTTCTCCTAGAATATGTATTCTTCCACTTTTCGCCTGAGTAAGAGCAGTATCCATTATATCCTTAGTAATACCTGTTATTTTGATATCCATCTGTAAAGAAGTAATGCCATCATTAGTTCCCGCAACTTTAAAATCCATATCTCCAAGATGATCTTCATCTCCCAGAATATCTGATAATACAGCTATCTTTTCACCTTCCTTTATTAGCCCCATAGCAATGCCTGCTACCGGTTTAGTTAAAGGAATTCCAGCATCCATCATTGATAATGATGATCCACAAACTGTTGCCATAGATGAAGATCCATTTGACTCAGTAATTTCAGAAACAAGTCTAATGGTATAAGGAAAAACTTCATATTCTGGCATAACCGCTTTAAGCGCTCTCCAGGCTAATTTTCCATGCCCAATTTCACGCCTTCCAGTAAAACCAGTACGCCCAGTTTCTCCTACAGAATATGGCGGGAAGTTATAATGCAACATAAATCTTTCTTTATATGTTTCATCTAAACCATCTACAAATTTTTCATCATCTCCTGTGCCCAGAGTTGTAACAACTAAAGCCTGAGTTTCTCCTCTCGTAAACAGAGCCGATCCATGTGTTAAAGGTAAAACACTTACATCAGATTGTATTGGCCTAACTGTTTCAAGATCTCTTCCATCAATACGTAAACTTGTATCTAAAATACTATTCCTTACAATGCTTTTTTCAATATTTTTGAAAACAGATCCTAATGCATTTTCACTATATTCTTCATCCCCTTCAGAGTCTTCCTTAGAAAATTGATCAATGAGATTACTTTTAACCTCTGCTATTAATTCTGTTCTCTTTTGTTTATCTGCTTCCTTGTAAGCGTCAGTTAATTGATCTTTAATAACTACACTAACTTTATTCTCTAATTCAGAGAGATCTTCTTTTGTAAAATCTCTTGGTTCTTTCGCAGATTTTTCAGCCAAACTAATTATAGCTTCAATAATTGGAACAAAATTCTCTTGCCCATATGTCACAGCGCCAAGCATAACTTCTTCTGATAATTCTTTTGCTTCAGACTCAACCATAAGAACTGCATCTTTAGTACCGGCAACAACTAAATCTAGTTCTGAATCATCCATTTCAATTTTTGTTGGATTAAGAATATATTCACCATCTTTATAACCTACTCTTGCAGCACCAATTGGGCCCATAAATGGAATACCAGAAAGTGTTAATGCAGCAGAACATGCAATCAAAGCAACGATATCAGCATCATTCTCCGTATCATAGCTTATCACGGTCGCAATAACTTGCGTTTCACACTTAAATCCATCTGCAAATAATGGTCTAATAGGTCTATCTATTAAACGAGAAACTAAAGTCTCTTTTTCTGACGGTCTGCCTTCTCTTTTAAAAAACCCACCAGGTATTTTCCCGGCTGCATATGCTTTTTCTTGGTAATTTACAGTTAAAGGAAAAAAGTCTAAATCCTTTCTTTCCTCTCTATCAGCAACAACCGTAGCTAATACAGAAGTTCCTCCATATGTAGCAATAACAGATCCGTGAGCCTGTCTTGCAACCCTTCCTGTTTCGATTGTTAATTTCTTACCACCCCATTCTATAACTTCATTTTGTATATCAAACATTTCTTTTCCTATATTAGTCTTTTAGGTAGACTTATAACCTGAACAATAAATACTGAATATTATTATCTTCTTAGACCTAATCTTTTTCTTAAATCTTCATAACGAGCTTCATCTTTGGATTTAACATAATCTAATAGTTTTCTCCTTAGATTAACCATCTTCAACAAACCTTGCCTAGAATGATTATCTTTTTTGTGATCTTTAAAATGCTCTGTAAGATTTTTAATTCTTTCAGTTAAAACCGCTACTTGTACTTCTGGTGAACCAGTGTCACCTTCTTTAGTAGCAAATTCTTTTACTATTTCATCTTTTCTATTTGAATCTATCGACATCAAATACTCCTTAATTAAAAAATTTCTTCAGAAAAAACTTTCTTAGGTTTGAAAGAATTTTCACAAATATCGGCAAGTCCAATAGGTCTACCATTATTTAATAATATAACCTTACTTCCCAAACTAGAACTTGAAGACAAATCATAATCAAAAATAATTTGGCCTTGTTGGAATTTCTCCGCCTCTTTATCTCCAATTTGTAAGGCCGGGATGTCGTCCAGCACTTTACTTAAAGGAGTAAGTAGGTTTACACCAACCGTTCCAGCTGGCGCACTATGCACTAAATTAACTATGGTTTCTAGTGAAAAAGTATTTTCAATTGAAAATGGCCCAACTTCAAGCCTTTCAAGGGTATTTACTGTCCCTAAGACACCTAATTTATGACAAATATCTCTTGCAAGCGCTCTAATATAGAAACCCTTACCACAAGTTATAATAAATTCTGATGATATATTATCTTTATGATTGATAAGAGAAATATCATGAATTTTAACTCTTTTCTTTTGAAGGGTAAAATGCTCCTGATTCCTAGCTAAATTATATGCCCTTTTACCATTAACCTTTATAGCAGAAAATTTTGGAGGCCTTTGAAGAATATCTCCATCAAATTTTTTAATCACATCTATTATATCATTTTTTGAGGGCCTTAAATCAGATTGATCAACAACTTCTCCCTCAAGATCATGGCTTGAAGTCTTAGTCCCCCAAAGAATTGAGAATTTATATTTTTTTTTGGATGAAACTAAATAAGGTATTGTTTTTGTTGCTGCTCCAAATGCTATCGGCAAGACCCCTGAAGCAAGAGGATCAAGTGTTCCGGCAAAACCAATCTTTTTTAATAAAAATTTCTTCTTAATTATCTTTAAAGCTGAAAATGAAGTAATTTGCTTCGGTTTATATATAGACACCCAACCACCAGAAAAGCTTTTATCATTTTCTATATTTATTTGATTAAGATTTAATATCATCCATAACCTTTTTGGAGGATAATATTTTTTCTATCCTTTCTCTTTCATTTATAGATTCATCAAAGCAAAAAGAGATTTCTGGCACATATTTTAATTGTACCTTTTCCGCAATTTTTTTCCTTATAACTTTCTTTACTAAATTAAATTCAGAAAGAAATTTATCTATTTGTTGTAAATCTTGAGGAATAAACATAAACCTTGCATTCCTAAGGTCTGGAGATATATCTACATATGTTATTGTAAGTATACTTTCATCTAAAAAATGGCTTTTGCTCTCTCCTCTTATAAGAATTTCATTCAACGCGCTTCTAAGAATTTCCTGGACTCTTTGTTGTCTCTGAGAGTTAATTTTTTTATGGAATAAATTTTTTTTATTCATTTTAATGATTATTAATCTATTTTCTTTTTTATCTCTAAAACTTCATAGCATTCAATTCTATCATTAGCTTTTATATCTTCATTATTATCAAATGCGATACCACATTCTTGACCAGATTGGACCTCTTTAGCATCATCTTTAAATCTTTTAAGTTCAGAAATCTTACCATCATAAACAACTATATCATCACGAATTAGTCTTGCGTTTTCACCCCTTTTAACAGTACCGTCCGAAACAAGACAGCCTGCTATATTGCCAGTTTTAGATATTTTAAAGACCTCTAATACTTCTGCATTTCCTATAATAGTTTCTTTAATTTCAGGATCTAATTTTCCTTCTAAAATACCTTTCATTTCATCTAAAAGATCATAAATAATTGAATGATATGTTATATTAATATCTGATTTATCAGCCAGTTCCTTAGCTTGAGAATTTGCTCTAACATTAAATCCAAAAACTATAGAATTAGATGTTTCAGCTAACGAAATATCACTTTCAGATATAGCTCCGACTCCAGAGTGAACAATTCTACATGAAATTTCTTCATTACCTATTTTTAATAGTCCGTCTTTAATTGCTTCAGCAGAACCATGTACATCAGCCTTAATTATTACAGATAACTCTTTCTTAACATCGTCTTTAATTTTTGATAACATTTGTTCAATATTTGATTGTGGTACATTGGGTGTTAATTTCTTATTTTGCCTTTCTCGATATTCAGAAATTTCTCTTGCCCTCGATTCATTTTCTACAACTGAAAGAAAGTCACCTGCATTTGGAGTATTATTCAAACCCAGAACTTCAATAGGCTCCCCAGGATAACATTCCTTAACTTGTTCTCCCCTATCATTAATCAAGGATCTAACCTTTCCCCAATATTGACCAACGATAACTATATCACCCTTTTTTAATGTTCCTTTTTGAATAATTGTACTTACAACCGGCCCTCTACCTTTATCTAATTTAGATTCAATTACAAAACCTTCAGCAGGCCTATTAGGGTTAGCTTTCAAATCTAAAATTTCAGCTTGTAAATTTATAGCCTCTATTAAATTATCTATTCCTTCTTTTGTTTCGGCAGAAAGCTCAACACATTGAATTTCACCACCTAATTCTTCAACTATTAATTCGTATTCTAATAAATCATTCTTAGTTTTAGTAGGATTTGCTTCAGGTTTATCAATTTTATTAATCGCAATTATTATTGGAACACCAGCATCTTTAGAATGGTTAATAGCCTCAACAGTTTGTGGCATTACGCTATCATCGGCTGCAACAACCAAAATAACAATATCAGTTACTTTAGCTCCTCTTGCCCTCATTGAGGTAAATGCAGCATGTCCGGGTGTATCAATGAAAGTAATTTTGTTATTATTTGTATTTATTTGGTATGCGCCTATATGCTGAGTAATACCTCCAGCTTCAGAAGAGACTATACTAGTTTCTCTTATAGAATCTAATAAAGAAGTTTTTCCGTGATCAACATGACCCATTATTGTTACCACAGGTGATCTAGGTAATTTACTTTCATCTGAATCGTCATCATCAGAAATGCCTTGCTCTACATCAGCTTCAGAAACTCTTGTAACTTGATGACCAAATTCTTCAACTATTATTTCCGCAGTATCAGCATCAAGATAATCATTTATTTTTACCATAACACCCTGCTGCATAAGTGATTTTATAACATCAACACTTCTTTCAGCCATTCTATTGGATAATTCTTGAACGGTTATTGATTCTGGAATAACTACATTTCTTGAAATTTTTTCTTTTGGGGCATCAATATCAACTATTTTCTTCTTTGCTTTTTCTTGTCTTCTTCTTATTGACGCTAAAGATCTCTGTCTTTCGTCTTCATTCAAAGCCTCAGAAATTGTTAACTTTCCTTTTCTTCTTTTTTGTGGTTCTTTTCCTTTTTTTCTATCATCTTTATCTTTTTCTGATGATTTTAAATCTTTTTTCTTTGTTGATGGAATATGAGATTTTTTCTTTTGTGTTGAATCAAAATCATTCTGAGCAGGAAGGTCTTGAGCCTTTGCAATATCATCCTCTTTTTTCTTGGGCTTGTTCTTAGCTTCCTTGCTAGATTTCTTTGTATCAAAAACTTCTTTCTTCTTTCTATCATCTGCCTCCATTAGGGCTTTTTCCCTTGCAACTCTCTCTTTTAAGGTAAGATTATTTGTATCCTCACCTATATTTGTTGGCTCTTTAATTGTTCTTGAAGTGATTGAACTAGATCTAGTCTTAATATTCGGAGCGTTTGGTTTTCTAGTTTTAGAAATCTTTCCCCTCTTAGATTCTACAACAACTGTTGACACTCTTGACGCACCTCTCGCCCTCGAACCAATTTTATTCTTTGATGGGGCGGCACTAGCTTTCAAAGAAAGCGTTTTGTCATTTTTATCTTTTTTATCGTCTTCAGACATAATTTTTTCACTAGAAATAAATAAATAAATAAATTTTTATATATTCAGTCTAAATATCCTCTTCTTTTGTATCATTAGATTCTAGATTATTATTTGATTCTTCCTTCTCTTCTTCAGAATCATCTAACACATCTTCTTCTAGCTCTTCTTCAACAACAATCCCAATCATTTTTCTTGCTTTCATAATTAGCTCATTTGCATAATCTTCGCCCAAATCAAAAGCTTCTAATATACCCTCTTCATGATTTTTCTCACCATCAATATATTCATTCCAACCTATAAGGTCATCCGTAGCGCAATAAGCAAAATCTTCAAGACTCTTTACATCATTCTCACCTAGCTTAATAATCATTTTCATATTTAATTCTTCTATATCTAAAATATCATCCTTAACACCAAGCTCTTTTCTTTTTTCTTCTAGTATTAAATTCTCTTTTTCTAAGTAATCATTTGCTCTAGCTTGTATTTCTTGAGCAGTATCATCATCAAATCCAGAAATATTTGTTATTTCACCAATTTCTACCATTGCAACTTCTTCAACTTCTGAAAACCCTTCTGTTACTAATAGCTGAGCTAAGAGTTCATCAACATCTAATGCTTTGATAAATAAATCTGTTCTCTCTTGGAATTCTCTTTGCCTTCTTTCAGATTCTTGATCTTCGGTAAGAATATCAATCTCCCAACCCGATAATTCTGAAGCCAGTCTAACATTCTGACCCCTTCTGCCTATCGCTAAAGATAGTTGGTCTTCAGGAACTACAACTTCCAATCTTTCATCTTCATCATATAAAACAACTTTCATAACTTCTGCAGGTTGTAGGGCTTTTACTACAAAATCGGCAATATTGTCTGTCCAAGACAAAATATCTATTTTTTCTCCTTGTAATTCGTTTACTACAGCCTGAACCCTACTACCGCGCATACCTACACAAGCTCCAACAGGGTCAATGCTATTATCTTTAGAAATAACTGCAATTTTTGCTCTACTTCCTGGATCTCTAGCAACACCAATAATATCTATAATTCCATCGTAAATTTCAGGAACTTCTTGAGCAAAAAGATTTGCCATAAAATCTGAATGAGTCCTCGATAAGAAAATTTGGGGCCCCCTTATTTCTCTTCTGACTTCATAGATATATGCCCTTACTCTATCACCCGGTCTATATGCCTCCCGAGGTAGCAATTGGTCCCTTTTGATAATTGCTTCAGCTCTACCAAGATCTACAACTACAGAGTTATATTCAACTCTCTTAACAACGCCACTAATTATTTCGCCAGTTCTGTCTTTAAATTCTTCGAAATGTCTCTCTCTTTCTGCATCACGCACTTTTTGAACTATAACTTGTTTTGCGCTTTGAGCGGCGACACGACCAAAATCAATTGGTGGCAGCTCTTCTTCAACTGCAGGACCATCAATAGAGGCTTCTGGGTCAAATTTCTTTGCATCCTCAAGTGTAATTTGACGAAAAGTATCTTCTACATTCTCAACAACATCTAATAATCTTAGAAGACGAATTGAGCCATTAGATTCATCAATATCAACTCTAATTTTATTTTCTGCTCCATATTTTGAAGCTGCAGCTTTTTCTATTGCTTCAGCCATAGCAGAAATTACAATTTCCTTTTCTATTGATTTTTCTTTTGCAACAGCTTCTGCAATTTGCAGTAATTCAAGTCTGTTAGCGCTAATTCCTTTAGTTGACATAAGATTTCCTTTCAATATCAATTAACATGTCTTGTTGGGCATGGGCGGTTTACCAGAAGCCCATGCTAATTTAATTTCTTTAACATCAGCTGGATTTAGATCATAATTACCAGATTCTGCTTTAGTTGTTTCATCTATAAAAATATTAATCTTATCTTTTGAATATCCAAGAAGTTTGGCATCAAATCTTCTAGGAAGATTCTCATGCCTAAATAATTTAACTTTTATATGGTTATTAGACCAAACTTGAAAATCGTTTTTTCTAGTAAGTGGTCTTTCTACTCCTGGAGAAGAAATCTCCAAAGAGTAATTTTCATTCATATTTGGCTCTTTTTCGAAATATTCTTGGATTAAGTTATTAACATTCTCGCAGTCATTTAATGTCATAGTATGATCACTATTTTCTGCAAATATTTGTATACGCCTTTCTTTACCCGAATTAATTATTAATCTAACAAGATTATAATTTGATTTCTCAAATATACTTAAAATCTTAGACACCATACTATCTTCGCCCTTAGGTGCCATTAAATGTTTAAAATTTTTGTCCAAAATAATTCTCTAAATAATAAAAAAAGCGGGAGATTATTAATCACCCACTTCGCAAATAAACCGAAATATGGGCTATATATTGCAAATTAATAAATAAAAATCAAGTATTTAAAAAATAGGGATATAATATTTGAATAAAATATTTTTAATTCATTTCAATTTTGTTAAATTTAAAATAATAGGGCTTCTTTTTTTCCTTTTTAGCTTTCTTTTCATATTTCGATTCCGAATAACGAAAAGTATTTATCTTACAATCAGAAGGTTTCTTTGCTGCCCAAATTAGATTCTCTTCTAAAAAAGTTCTTAGTCCCCATATTGCTAAATTTTGGTCATCGGTAAAAAAATAAATTTTTCCTCTATTCTTTAATAACCGTTTGAGATTCCTTATATTACCCTTCTGTATAAATCTTCTTTTCCAATGTTTTTTCTTAGGCCAAGGATCAGGGAACATAATTAATATTTCATCAAATAAATCTTTATCTGATATTTTAATAAAATTTTCTGCATTACCATAAAATAACCTTATATTTTTTAAATTATTTTTTTTTATATCTACTAGTAGTTGAGCTATACCTTTTTTATAATACTCAATGCCTACATATAAGGATTCTGGATTAGATTTCGCACTTTCTAAAATTGTCTTTCCAGTCCCAAAGCCAATTTCTAAAATTTTTTCCTTATAATTATTCATATTTCTTATATTTAAAAAGGATTCAATAGAAAGCTTTTTTTTATAAGATTCAAAAATTGATTTTTGGTTATAAGTTAGAGATCGATTTCTAGAATTAAAAATTTTATTATCTATTTTTTCTCTAAAGGAATTCATTCTTTAATTCTTCTGATAAATCAAGTTTTTCCCAACTGAAAGCTCCTTCTTTCGTTGGCTCTCTACCAAAATGGCCATAGGCAGATGTTTCTGAGTAAATAGGATTATTTAAACCTAATAGATCAATTATTCCTCTTGGAGATAGATTAATCCTATTTCGTATAAAATTTTCTACTTTCTCTAAATCAACTTTATCCGAATCATGAAGGTCAATATAAAGTGATAGTGGCTCCGTTATTCCAATTGCATAAGATAATTGAATAGTACACTTATCTGAAATACCTGAACTAACAATATTCTTAGCTAAATATCTTGATGCATAAGCCGCTGAACGATCAACTTTAGTAGGGTCCTTTCCTGAAAATGCACCGCCGCCATGTGGGGCTGCTCCGCCATATGTATCAACTATAATCTTTCTTCCAGTTAGCCCTGTATCTCCAACGGGTCCACCCACGACAAATTTCCCTGTAGGATTGGTTAACAGTTTGGTCTCATCTCGATACCATTCATCGGGTAATATTTTTCGACATATTTTATCTAACTCAGTATTAATATATTCTTGAGAAGTGTTCACATGATGTTGAGTCGAAACAACAATAGAATCTATAAATGCAGGCTTATTATTTTCATAAAAAAGAGTTATTTGAGATTTTGAATCAGGAAGAATCCCATTAATTCTATTAGCGTGCCTCATTTCTGCAAGTTCTTTTAAAATATAATGTGAATATAATAATGTTGCGGGCATAAATTGGTCTGTTTCATTGCATGCATAACCAAACATAATTCCTTGATCTCCAGCTCCTTCAGAATTTCCTTCTTTGGCATCAACTCCAATTGCTATATCAGGTGATTGTTCATGAAGAAATACCTTAACATCTAAACTTTCCCAATTAAAATCACCAAAGTCATATCCAATATTCTTAATAACATCTCTTACAAGTATAATAATTTCATTTTCAGGTATTATTGTTCTAGAATTTATTTCACCTGATATTATTACTAAATTTGTCGTAACTAATGCTTCAACAGCTACCCTTGCATTTTTATCAATCGTTAAATAAGCATCTAAAATTGTATCCGATATTTTATCACATATTTTATCTGGATGACCTTCGGAAACGGATTCAGATGTAAAAAAGTAATTATTTTTAGATTCTTTCATTCTTTCTATTCATCTTAATTAATAATAAAACTAACACGGATAGCATCAATACACCAAAAAATAGAAAATCTCCAACTTTAGAGTAAAGAGTTTTTTTTGTTTTATTTGGTAATGATGAAACTATATATCCAGATTTATTTAAATTTATCTTTCTTATTACTCTTCCATAAGGATCTATAACCGCAGATATTCCTGTATTAGCTGCCCTCAATACTGGAACTCCCTGCTCAATAGCCCTAAATCGGGCTGAATTTAAATGTTGATAAGGACCTGAGCTGTTACCGAACCAAGCATCATTAGTTAAATTAATTATTGCATCAATATCATTATTATTAGGATTAATTTCTTCAGGAAAAATTATTTCATAGCAAATAACAGTCCTTGCAACGCCAATAGGTGTTTTAATTGCCTGAATATTATTACCTTTTTCAAATCCAGTATCTCCTGTAACAATTTTAAAAAAAGGAATTCTAGATAATATATTTTTAAAGGGCATATACTCGCCAAATGGTACTAAATGAATTTTATCATATATATCTTGAGTTCTTGAATTAGAGTCTATTAGTAAAGCTGAATTTCTATATGAACTATTATTGCGAGTTATATTTCCAACTAGGAGATATGAATTATTAGGAAGATTATCGAAAATATATTCTTTTATTTTATCATTATCTTCTAATAAAATAGGCAAAGCACTTTCTGGCCATATCACTAAATCAACTTTATCGTGGTTTGATAATTCTAAAAAATTTGAAATTGTTCCTAAAGGATCATCATTTTTTATTTTCTGTTCTTGCGATATATTAGGCTGAACAATTACAAATCTTTTTTCATCAATAAACTCGCTCTTATCTATATTAAAATACCCAAAAATGAATATCGCAGGCAATATACTGAATAATGAGATAGATAATAATATATTTCTTCTTTTATATAAAAATACTAAGAATTGAGAATGTATAATTAGTAAAAAAGTAGCCAGATATGGTCCTGTGAGAGAAAATATTTGCATTAAATTATCATCCACAGCTAAAGAATAAGAAAAATTATTCCAGGCAAATCCACTAAAAATATTACCCCTTAAATATTCTCCAAAAGATAAAGATATTGATAGGGATAAAAACCTCATAATTTTATTATTCCAAAATATAGCGGGAATTATTAAACTGGGTATTGTAAAGATTATCATAAGAATTGGCAGGCCAAATAAAGTTATATATTTAAAACCTTCTAACTCTTCCCTGTATTCAAAAGCTGATATTATCCACCAAAACCCAAAGAAATAATAAAAATATTGAAATGCTCCAATTAATAGAAATAGACAAATAAATCTTTGATATATTGTATTGCCCTTAACTGAGTATTCAAGATTAAGTAAGAGGGCGGGCAAAACTAAATAAATAACTAGGAAATTATCCCAAGGTGCTTGAGAAAGAACGAGAACTGCACCTAAAAAGGAAGATACTAAAAATGCCTTAAGCATAAATTAAAATCTGATAAGCCATACTAATCATTGCTTTCGTTATCTGCTTTTATTCTTAATCTTACTGTTTTAATCTTTCTTGAATCTGCATCAGTAATTTCAATTTCAAAACCAGATGGATGGGTTATAAGCTCTCCTCTTTGAGGCACTCTTCCAGCTAGAACAAAAACAAGTCCTCCAATAGTATGAATTTCTTCATCTATATCTTTAGTTATTAACGATTTTCCAACAATTTTATTTATTTCTTCTATTGATGTTCTTGCATAAGTATCTATATGATTCTCATATATTCTTATTCTATCCAAATCCTCTTCAAAAAGTTCATCTTCAATTTCACCAATAATCTCTTCTATCAAATCTTCAATAGTTACCAAACCATCAGTTCCTCCATATTCATCTATAACTAAAGCCATATGTATTCTTGAAGTTTGCATTCTAACCAATAAATCACGGGATTTCATTGACGGAGGAACAAAAAGAACTTCCCTAAGAAAGTTCTCAATTTTAAGTTCAGTAAAATTATCTTTAGAAAAGATACTTATAAGATCTTTCATATGAAGCATGCCAATTGGGTCGTCTAAATTATCCCTATATATAGGTATCCGAGAATGATTAGTTTCTGAAAAAAGCTTTAAGACTTCACTAATTTCAGAATCTTTTTCAACACCAATTATATCTGCTCTTGGCACCATGCAATCTTCAACTCTTGAAGAGCCAAATCCAATTACATTTTTTAGCATATCCTTTTCTTCAGCAGTAAAATTTCTAGAAGAATCATCAGGATTTTCTAGCATTTTATCAAATTCTTTAGATCTTGAAGAATTTAGTGATTTTAAAAAACTAAATTTAGAAAAAATATTTTTCATATTATAAATTATCTCCGTAAGGGTTAGATATACCAATCAAACTTAGTAACTCGGCCTCTTTTTTTTCCATAATTAAGGTATCATCATCATTATCATGCATAAAACCTGTGAGATGTAAAAAACCATGAATAAACATATGGGCAAGATGGTCTTTAAAAGATTTTTTTTGCTCAAAACATTCAGTATTTATAGTTTCTTTAGCAATAACAATATCACCAAGCATAGTTGTTTGAGACTCTTTTAACGAATCTTTTAAAGAAAATGATAATACATTTGTAGATTTATTTATACTTCTGTAACATTTATTAAGCTTTTTCATTTCTTTGTCATTAGTTAATAAAATACTTAACTCATAATTTTTTAGATCAAACATTTTATCTATAACAACCTCTGAAATATTCTTGATAAAATCAATATCCTCTCTTCCCCAATCATTTGTATAAGATATATAAACAGGATTAGTTGGTTTCATTGTTTTTTTACTAATTTAGAATACGCATTTACAATCTTATCAACCAATTTGTGCCTTACTATATCCTTGGGTAAGAAGTTTATTTTTTTTATTCCCTTTGATTTCGGAAGAATATTTAAGATTTCTTTTAAACCTGATGAGCTGCCTTTCGGAAGATCAATTTGCGTAATATCACCTAATATTACCATTTTAGAATTACGTCCCAATCTTGTTAAAAACATCTTCATTTGTATATTTGTTGTGTTCTGCGCCTCATCCAAAATAATAAAAGCGTCTTCTAAGGTTCTTCCTCTCATAAATGCTAAAGGAGCAATTTCAATTGTTCCAGATTCAATATAGTTTTCTAGCATCTTTTTTGGCATTAAATCATTTAATGCATCGTATAAAGGCCTTAAATAAGGATCAATTTTCTCCTTAATATCGCCTGGTAAAAATCCTAACCTTTCGCCAGCTTCTACTGCAGGTCTAGAAAGAATAATTCTTTTTACTGAATTATTAAACAAACTTTGTACTGCAGCTGCTACTGCAAGATAAGTCTTTCCAGTCCCAGCAGGGCCAATACCAAATACTAAATCATTACTATTAATAGCCTGCACAAATTTTTCTTGATTTTTTGATCTTGCAAAAATCTTTTTATTTTTTGTCTTAATAAGAAACTTATCCCTAAGCATACTTTCATTATTAATAAAGGCATCAATATCTTTAATGCCAGTTTTATCCCCATTTTCTAATTCATTATATAATTCCATAATCTTGTCTGCAGCAATGAGACTTTGCTCTTTCTCTCCAGAAATTTCTAATATATTTCCTCTATACGAAATAGAAACTTCAAAATATTCTTCAAATTTTGCAAGATTTTGATCATGGTTTCCATATAGTTCTGCCAAAAAAGAATTCTTCTCGAATTCTATTATATGATTAGAATTATTTGTTTTACTCTTTAATTTATTTTGTTTCATTCTCAGTTTATTTCACCAAAAAGACTATTTTCTTTTACTTTGGTAATCTTAATATCAAGAATTTTACCAATATTAGATTCTTCTGACTGAAAATGGACAGACTGAAGGAATGGAGATCTTCCAGAATAAATTCCTTCAGAATTAATTTTTCTTTCAATTAACACTTTTAAAGTTTTATTCATAAATTTTTTATTATAATTAAACATATTTTTTTTAATCGTTTTTTGTAATTCAATTAATCGTCTTGATTTAACATCTTCCTTAATCTGGTTTTCCATTTCTGCCGCTGGAGTACCCGGTCGAGGAGAATATTTGAAGCTATAAGCATGAGCATATCCAATTCTATCAACTATCCTTTTTGTCATAATAAAATCTTCTTCTGTTTCCCCTGGAAAACCTACAATAAAATCACCTGAGATTGCGATATCAGGTTTTTCAATTTTTAATTGATCAATGATATCTATATATTCTGAAGTACTATAATTTCTGTTCATATTTTTAAGAACTCTATCAGATCCTGATTGTATCGGTAGATGCAAATATGGCTGAAGCTTCTCTATCTCGCTAAAACTTTTTATTAATTTTTCATTCATATCTCTTGGATGACTTGTGGTAAATCTAATTCTATCAATATCAAGTAATGATAATTTGTTAATTAAATCAGAAAAATCCATATCTTTTTCGTTTGAATTCTTTCCTGTCCAAGCATTAACATTTTGACCTAATAAAATTATCTCTTTAACTCCTGAAGAAATTAATTGCTTCGCTTCATCAATTATTTGTTCACAAGATCTCGATGTTTCAATGCCCCTTGTATAGGGAACAACACAAAAAGTACAAAATTTATCACAGCCTTCTTGAACGGATAAGAGGGCACTTACATTATTTTTATTTTTATCTGAAACTCTTTTTGGAAGAACATTAAACTTATCATTTATTGGAGGTTCAATATCAATAATCGCCTTTCTTTTTTTTATATTACTATTGTCAAAATCCTGAAGAATCTCAGGAAGGCGATGATATGTTAAAGGGCCAAAAACTAAGTCGATCATTGGCGCCCTTTTCACTAATTCTTTTCCTTCTGCTTGGGCAACACAACCAGCAACTGCAATTGTGGCATTATTCCCATTTTTTTTATTATTTTTTTTGATACGACCCAATTCAGAATATATTTTTTCAGTAGCTTTTTCTCTTATGTGACAAGTGTTAAGAATAATTAAATCAGCATTATCAGAATTTTCTAATGTCTTGTAATTAAGTGGTTCAAGCATTTCTTGCATTCTTTCACCATCATATATATTCATCTGGCAGCCAAAATTTTTAATGTATAAACCCTTTTGGGTGTTTTTATTAAGATTCATAATCTGATAACTTTACTGCTTTTTTCTTCCATATAACTCAAGTCTATGATCTATAAGTTCAAATCCTAATTCTTCAGCTATTTTCTTTTGCAATGCTTCAATTTCTTCATTTTGGAATTCAATTATTGTACCTTCTTCAATGTCTATAAGATGATCATGATGATCACATTCTTCAAAATTTTCATAGCGCGATCGGCCATCTCCAAATTCGTGTTTTATCAAAATACTAGATTCTTCGAATAATCTAACTGTCCTATAAACAGTAGCAACAGATATATTTTTATCAATCTCAATGGCTCTTCGGTGTAATTCTTCAACATCGGGATGATCCTTAGAATTATCTAGAACTCTAGCTATAATTCTTCTTTGTTCTGTTAGCCTTAATCCTTTTTCTTCACATAAATTTTCTATACTCATCTTCATTCCTCAAATATGATATAAGCATTAATTATATAATTTTTGCAACAATAACCCATTTTCGTGTTTATTTTTCCCTCTATAATATTTATTTAATGTTTTTATGTAAATAAAACCTAATTTTTTATAAAAACTTACTGCTGGTTTATTAAGCTCATTAACCTCTAAAAAACATTTAGATATATTATTTTTTAAAAAAAACTCTTCTAGCTTATTAACTATTATTATTCCCATGCCTTTCTTTCTATAATGAACCAATACTCCTATAGATAAAATTTCTGCCTCTCCACTTAAATGACGGGAAAGACAAAACCCAATTGGCTTTAAGGAATCAAATAAAATAAACCCAGCCCCGCTACCTTTAAGAACTAAATGCCTTAATGCAGAATTAGTCCATTTTTCTTGATTTGTTTCATTTATAAGCATAACTAGAGTTTCAATATTTGATAGATTTAAATCCTGAAAATTTAACTTTTCTTTTTCATATACCATGATGAACTTACTTTTTCTGCCGATGGATCGGAAAAATAATTAATCTTCTTAAATCTATTAACTTTGTCTGATTTTGATAATATTTCTGATGCTATAATTATTGATAATTCTTCAAAAGTTCTATCAAAAATTTCATATTTGTTACCTAATCCATATTCATTATGCAATGAACTCTTAGATATAATAAATTTATCTGGAGAAAATTTATTCTCTATATCCGTCTTATTTATTTTCTCTATTCCAGTAAGATTTTTACCTTTCCCACAAAATGCCTGTATAAAAAATTCATTCCCTCGAGAAGGCAAAAGAGCAATTATTTCTTTTCTCTTTAATAGTTTTTTATCATCGAAAAACGATAAAAATTCTAAAGATGAAAGAGAATAAACTGGCTTATTAATGCCTTTTGCCAGACCTAAGGCGAAGGAAATTCCAACCCTTATACTTGTAAAATTACCAGGTCCATTTGTAACCATTAAACAACTAATATCGTCTATGCTTTTATTTGATTTATTAAGCACTTCTTTGACTACAGATGCAATTGTCTCTGACTGTCTAAGCTTGGAATTATTTGATGATTTGAAACAATTTTTTTCGTGATCAACTACAGTCGCTATACTTAAACCAAAATTAGTATCTATAAATAGAATACTCATTTAAAGGATTTTGCAAACTTCATCAAAGTCAAAGCGAGGAGATCTATCAAAAAGTTTATCGCTATCTCCATACCCAATATTACAAATAAAATTAGATTTATGAGTTGAATCAGAAAAAAACTCTTTATCAACTCCATCATTATCAAATCCAGACATTGGTCCACAATCTAAACCTAATATTCTTGCAGATATTATAAAATATGCACCTTGCAAAGAGCTATTTCTAAAAGCAGTTGTTTCAGCAAATTCTTCTGACCAAGAAAACCATTCTTTTGCCTCAGGATTGTGAGGAAATAATTTAGGAATAAATTCATAAAACTCCTTATCATAAGCTATAATAGCATTAACTGGCGCAGCCATTGTCTTTTCAAGATTCGATTCAATTAGAAAATTGGATAATCTTTTTTTTGCTTCTTTAGATTTAATAAATATAATTCTTGCAGGAGAGCAATTAGCACTTGTTGGCCCCCATTTCATAAGATCATAAAGCTCATATAATAATTGATCTGGTACATCCTTATTTAACCAATCATTATGCGATCTTGCGTTAACAAAAATATCTTTACTTTCGTTATTTTTAATCATTTTGTAATGGTACTACACTCTCAACCTCAGGAACAAAATGTTTTAGAAGGTTTTCTACACCATTTTTTAGTGTCATTTCAGATGCTGGACATCCATCACATGACCCCTGCATAGTAATATAAACGATGCCATCTTGAAATTTGTTAAAAATAATATCACCACCATCTCGCGCTACTGCGGGACGAACTTTTTCTTCAATAATATCATTAATCTTAATAGAAATTTCATCATTTAATTCAGGATTAATATCTATTTTAACACCATCTTCTATAATAGGTTGATCTGATAAATAATGATTAACTATCTTTGAAAGGATTTCAGTTTTCTTATTTTCCCATTTTTGCCCTTTAAGAGTCACTGTTAAAAAGTCTGACGCCAAGTATACGCTTTCAACACCATCAATGGAAAATAGAGAAACAGCTAAAGGAGAAACTTGTGCAGCTTCTGAATCTTTGAAATATTTTGAAGATTCTGAGCCTAAAACTTCTTCACCAGGAATAAATTTTAATGTTTCAGGGTTCGGTGTTTCTTCAGTTTGTATAAACATCTTTTACCTCATTTATTTTATACCAATTAATTTATCTATCGATTTATCATTAATATTACCTGGTATTACTACAACTGGAACAGAAAATCCAGATTTTGTATAACTTCAGCCTATTCACCAGTTAAATCGCCTTTACCATCTTAGGCAATAACAGCTAAAAATTCCCGACAATTAATTCTCCTCAATAAATTAACCTAACCCAACAATTGATTTGATTTGATTTAGAATAGGATCTGATTTCTCTTTAGCCTTGATCCTTCCTTTATCAAGAATATCGGTTATATATTTTCTCTCTTTCTTAAGTTTAATAAATTCTTCGCGAATTGGTTCAATTTGATTTACCACAATATCTCCTAATTCTTTCTTAAATTCTGAAAGAGGCTTTCCTCCAAATTTATTTATAACAGCCACAACTTCTTCTTTTGAAAACGCTGAATAAATATTTATTAAATTACTAACTTCTGGTCTGCTTTCTAAATCACTTACTTGTTCTGGCATAGGGAGAGGATCTGTCTTAGCTTTAGATATTTTTTTGGCAATTAGGTCATTATTGTCTAGAAGTTCAATTCTAGTCATCTCTGAGCTATCTGATTTAGACATTTTTTTAAGTCCATCTCTAAGAGACATAACTCTAGAAGCGACGGGGAGTATCATAGGTTCAGGCAAAGGGAAAAAGTTTTCACCTCCAAAATTCTTAAAGTCATTATTAAACTTTTGAGCTATATCACGTGTAATTTCTAAATGTTGTTTTTGGTCATCGCCAACAGGCACCAAATTAGCGTGGTAAAGAAGTATATCTGAAGCCATAAGATTTGGATAAACATACAAACCAGCAGAAACTTTTTCTCTATTCTTTCCAGCCTTTTCCTTAAACTGAGTCATTCTATTCAACCAGCCTATTCGCGATATACAATTTAATATCCAGGCTAATTCTGAATGAGCGGGAATATGTGATTGAACAAAAATTGTAGATTTATTTGGGTCAATTCCGGAAGCTATATATAGCGCAGCAACATCAATTATATTATTATTTAAAACATTTGGGTCCTGCCAAACTGTAATAGCATGAAGGTCAACAATACAAAAAATAGAATCGTATTCATCTTGAAAATTAACAAAATTGCTTATTGCCCCAAGATAATTTCCTATATGGAGTGATCCAGAAGGTTGTACCCCTGAAAATACCCTATCTTTATTTCCAACAGACATTAATAAACCAAATTTTAAAAGTTCTTAATAAAAGTCTTTATATCATCTTTCGTATAAACACCTATCAAAAACAGAATAGAAAAATAAATCAGAATACCAATTAAAACTAAAATAAAGAGTGAGATAACTGGGAATAAAAATATAAACTTATCGTGAAAATAGAAAATAAATATCCCCATAAAACTTGAACTGATTAGAATCTTTGCTAAGTCAATAACTAAACCTCTATTGAATTGAAATAATAATATTTCCTTTAATTTAAAATAAAATATTAATGCATGTATCCATGACGCAATAGAAGTTGCATAACCAATTCCAATAATGCCAAAATATATAAACATTGGAATAGATAATAAAATATTTATAGAAATTGCGATAAGACTATAAAATAATGGATTCCTAGTATCAGACATTGAATAAAATATAGATGAAAAAATTCTTATTAAAACAAATGCCGGTAACCCAAAAGAAAAACCAATAAGAGTATTAGAAACTATTCCGACCTCATAACTACCAAAAACGCCGTATTCATATATTACGCTAACAATTAAGTTAGACAACACTATTAAACCTATTGAGGCGGGTATTATTAAAACTAAAGCAAATTTAAGAGTATTTCTTAATATATTTTTTAATTCATCCTTTTGATTATCTAAATTTAATGATGCTAAGTAAGGTAAAATAACCGCGCCAATAGAAATTCCTATTAATGCCAAAGGAAATTGATAAAGCCTTTCAGCATAATAAAGTATTGAAATTCCTCCCTCTTTAAAAGACGCAATAAAACCTGAAATCAAAATATTAAATTGTATTGCTAAACCAGAAATTGTTTGTGGTTTTGCAAGGTTAGAAAATTTATTGATAGATTCATTTTTCTTTGGCTTCCTAAAATTCAGGGAAAAACCTCTCTTTGATAGGAGAAAGAAAATCATAACAAAATGAATAATACCTGAAAAAGATACAGCAAAGGAAAGTAAGAAGCCCCTATTAACTAAGTCAGATACTGGTATTAGAAGTGCCCCTATAAGGAATAGATTTAAAAAAATTGGCGTAAGGGAAGTAGCAAAAAACCTACCCCTGCTATTTATTATCGCTGAACCAAGAGAGCTTAGAGAAATAAAAATGATATAAGGTAAAGTAATTCTTGAATAACTTATGGCTAATTCAAGTTTTGTTAAGTTTTGATTGAACCCACCTGCCAAAATATAAATTACCAACGGCATTAAAATTTGAACAAAAATAGTCAAAAGAGTTATAGAAATAATCATATAATATAAAATATCTTCAGAAAATCTTATAGAATTCCTCTTACTAATAAAAAACTCTTTTGAAAAAATAGGAATAAAAGATGCTGAAAATGCCCCTTCAGCAGTAATTCTTCTAAAAATATTAGGTAACCTTAAAGCAATAAAGAATGCATCTGCAACATAGCTTATACCTATTAATCTGCTAAAAAGCATGTCTCTTATCAATCCTAAAATTCTGCTTACGGTTGTAAAGAAACTAACTATAAAGATATTACGTGATGGATTTTCTTTTTTAGACATTATCAGTAATTATAATTGATTTTGTAAGTTCTTCCTTAATTGAATTTATCTTTTTTCTTGAAAAGACTTTCTCGCCATTTTGAGAAAGCACATAAAAAACATCAGTAGCTCTCTCGCCAAAAGTGGCAATATGTGCACTTCGAATATTTATATTCATATCAGATAGAGATTTTGTTAAATTATACAATAGACCTGGACGATCTTTCCCGCTTACCTCAATTACTGAAAATCTATCTGATAATGCATTATCTATTTCAACATAAGGCGCTACATCAAATGCTATTACCCTTTTGTCTAATTTATAATTTATTTTAATACTAGGTATATTTTTATCTGTAATAAATTCTAAAATTCTTTCTTTTAATCTTATTAGCCTGCTCTCATCAGTAATCTTTTTACCAAAAGTATCTTGGACCCATAAAATATCTAGAACTGAATTATCTTTATTAGAAAAGATCCTCGCATCAACTATACTTATTCCTAAATCAAGACATCCTGCAGATATTCTTTGAAACAGCCTTGGTTTATCTTTCGTAAATATTGTGAGGATAGTGGATGAAACTTGATCATTATTATAAACATCAATGATTTCTTTCTCTTTATTTTTGAGTCCTTGACTCAAATAAATTAAGTTTCTTTTTTGAATATCTTCTGGAACAGATAACCAGTAGCTATCATCTAAATTATCAATTAATGATTGCTTTAACTTAGTATTAAGATTTGGAAGTGCTTTATGAACTTCATCCTTAATTAAAATAACTTTATTCTTTCTCTCTTGTTCTGAAAAGTTTCCTGTTAATGCTAAATAAGTTTCGTCATATAAATTCTTTAATAACTCACCCTTCCAATCATTCCAGACTCCTGGCCCCACAGCCCTTATATCTGCTACAGTTAAAAATAATAATAATTTAAGTCTTTTTGTTGTTTGTATAATTTCAGCAAAATCCTTAATTGTGACAGGATCTTGGATATCTCTTCTTTGAGCAAAATCACTCATTTTAAGATGATCAAGAACTAACCAACTTATCGTTTCTTCTTCCTTTTCAGATAAACAAAGCCTCTTGGCCATTTTCTTTACAACCTTTTTTCCTTCCTCTGAGTGATCGCCTTCTCTTCCTTTTGCTATATCATGAAAGAAAATTGCTAAAATAAGAATTCTCTTTTCCTCATCATTCAAGACTAAATTATTTAAAATTTGGTATCCTTTATTTTTTGCAAAAAAGATTTTATTTAATTCTCCTACAGCCTTTATTAGGTGCTCATCGGCAGTATAATGGTGATACATATTGAATTGCATTAACCCAACTATTTGCCCAAAATCAGGGATGAATTTTCCCAAAACTCCAGCCTCATTCATAGATCTTAATGTGGTTTCGGCATTAGAATTAGCTAATAAATCTATAAATAATTTATTTGTTTTAATATTATTTCGTAACCTGTGGTCAATAAGCCTAAGTGATTTTCGTATTACTCTTATTGCATTAGGGTGAGCAGACAGATTATTTTTACCCATCAAAAAAAAGAATAATATAATTTTATGTGGATCTTTTTTAAAAACATTATTGTTAGTAATGTTCAATCTTCCTTTAGTAACAAAAAAACCAATCCCACTACCAGAAGAAATTAATTTTGAAGGTAATTCAAGAATTTTTCTGAATAAAGAAATTGGAACAAAACTTACCCTGTGCTTTTCTTCAAGAATATGACATACAGATCTAGTAAGGTCGCCCACTTCCTTAGCTACAAGAAAATAATGCTTCATAAACCTTTCTACTGGCTTTAATCCTTTTCTTTCTAAATATCCTAATTTACCGGCCATATTAACTTGAGCATTAAAATTAATTGTGTCATTTGAGCTCTTTTCTAAAAAATGAAGCTGGCATCGCACATGCCATAAAAAATTTTCACATCTTCTAAAAATTGCGGCCTCTTCATTAGAAAGTATATCTTTTTTAACCATTTGGGATGGCCTAGCAGCTTCATAACAAAAATTCGTCATCCATGATAAACTCTCAAGATCCCTTAAGCCCCCTTTGCTATTTTTAATATTAGGTTCAACTAAATATCTTGATTGCCCTTCTTTAATATGCCTACTTTCTCTTTCTTCAAGTTTAATCTTGATGAAATCATTTGAAGATCTTTTAGAAATACTTTGCCTAAAACTTTTTTCAAAAACTGTTGCAACTTCCTCATCACCACAAATAAATCTAGCATCAAGAAGTGAGGTTGTTATCGTTTGGTCTTGAAAGGAAAGAGATATACACTCATTTATATTTCTTGTTGCATGCCCAATCTTCAATCCTAAGTCCCAAAGAAAATACAAAAGATTTTCTGTTATTGTTTCTGACCATGCAGTTTTTTTAAAAGGCATTAAGAAAAGTAAATCAATATCTGAATCAGGAGCAATTTTCCCTCTACCATATCCTCCAGTAGCTAAAATCGCTATTTTTTCAAAATCAGTTTTATTTTGAGAACTATCACTTGAAGACGATAAATATTCAAAATAACTTTTTATAATAAAATCATATAAGTAAGAAATCTGCTCAGCACATTCTGATCCTTTGTATTCTCCATTTTCAAGCCTTAACCTTGCTAATTCAAGAGAGCTATTAATAATATCTTTAGTCTGATTAACAACATTCTTATAAATATCTCTATTTTCTCTAATATTTACATTAGAAAAAGAAGATAAAAATGTGTTTGATTTCTTATCTATTAAGTCATCTATTAATTTATCCATTTCTTCTTATAGAGCTAAAAGATTAAATCATAAACACGAATAAAAACTATATTTGTAAAATTAGGATTTATTAAAAGAAAACACTTAAATTAGTAATTAAAATTTATATACTGGTATTTTTTTATTATTTTATTATAAAATTCTTGACTTATTTATTATTTTTCTATAGTTATCGCATTTCATATTATTTTTATAAGGTAAAAATATGGTTAATGATGATAATAATTCTGAAGAAAGCTATGATGAAAAAGAAGCTTTAAAATTTCATGCTGAAGGAAAGCCGGGAAAAATTGCTATTTCAGCAACTAAACCTATGGAAACTCAGACAGACTTGTCATTGGCATATTCTCCTGGTGTCGCAGCTCCTGTAATAGCTATAAGTGAAAAACCTGAATCTGTTTATGACTATACATCTAAGGGAAACTTAGTTGCAGTTATTTCAAACGGTTCCGCTATACTTGGCCTTGGTAACTTAGGGCCTTTAGCGGCAAAGCCAGTTATGGAAGGTAAGGCTGTTTTATTCAAAAGATTTGCAGATGTGGATGCTATTGATATTGAGGTTGATACACAAGATGCATCAGCATTTTCTTCAACAGTTGAAAATATTGGACAAAGTTTTGGAGGTATAAATTTAGAGGATATAAGTGCACCAGATTGTTTTATAATTGAAAGTGAATTAAGAGAAAAATTAGATATTCCCGTTTTTCATGATGACCAACACGGTACAGCAATAATTTCAACAGCTGGAATAATAAATGCTTTAGATTTAACGGGAAAAGAAATTGATAAGGTAAAAGTGGTAGTTAACGGTGCTGGGGCAGCTGGCATAGCATGCCTTGAATTATTAAAATCAATGGGATTGCCCCATGATAATGCTATTTTATGCGACTCTAAAGGACCTATATATATTGGGCGTGAAGAAAACACGAATCAATGGAAGGCTGCGCACGCAATAGAAACAGATGCCAGAACATTAGGAGAGGCAATTAAGGGAGCTGATATTTTTCTCGGCCTTTCAGTAAAAGACGCCCTTACAAAAGATATGCTTAAAGCAATGAATGATAAACCTATAATATTTGCAATGGCTAATCCGGATCCAGAGATAGACCCTAAATTAGCTAAAGAAATTAGACCAGATTGTATAATAGCCACTGGAAGATCTGATTACCCTAACCAAGTTAATAATGTTCTTGGTTTTCCTTATATTTTCAGAGGCGCTTTAGATGTTAGAGCAAAAACAATAAATGATGATATGAAAATTGCTTGTGCCGAAGCTTTAGCAAAACTAGCTAGAGAGGATGTTCCTGATGAAGTTGCTGCAGCTTATTCAGGGATTAGGCCTAGATATGGACCAGATTATATAATTCCAGCTCCTTTTGACCCAAGATTAATAAGAGATATTCCTCCTGCTGTTGCGCAAGCTGCAATGGATTCGGGAGTTGCAAGAATACCAGTTGTTGATCAAGATATTTATAAAAATAAACTCTCGGCAAGACTTGATCCAGCTGCAGATGTAATGCAGCCAATCTTTCAAAAGGCAAAAAGATTAATGAAAAAAGTTATCTTTGCAGAAGGTGAGGAGGAAAGAGTAATTAGGGCTGCACTTAATTTCCGTGAGCTCGGGTTAGGAGTTCCTGTTTTAATTGGACGTGAAGAAAAAATTGAGAAAACCCTATCTGACATAGGGCAACAGCTTCAATCCGGTATTGAAATAATTAATTCTGAAATTTCTGAAAGATCCAGTGAATATGTTGATTATCTTTATTCAAGACTTCAAAGAAAAGGTTTTTCTACAAGAGATTGCTTAAGAATGGTTAATAATGATAGAAATATTTTCTCTGCATGTATGTTATCCCTTGGCGATGCAGATGCAATGGTGACAGGGACTACAAGAAACTATTCTTTAGCATTAGAAGATATAAGAAAAGTTCTTGACCCTGCAGAGGGTAAAAGAATAGTTGGTATATCGGTGATTATTTCCGAAGGAAGAACTGTACTTGTTGGAGATACAAATGTTCACGACATGCCTAGTGCTGAAGAAATAGCTGACATTACGCAAGCAGGGGCAGATCTTGCAGTAAAACTAGGTCTTGATCCTCATGTAGCTCTTCTAGCTTATTCATCATTTGGCTATCCTGAAGGAGAAAGATCAACTTTTATGCGCGAAGCAGTAGATATTTTAGATAATAGAAATGTTGATTTTGAATATGATGGTG
>Ga0208764_10000215_pt1 | contig 34686 bp, 30 predicted proteins | sample ETNtaG_18_FD_185762 | JGI IMG/M metagenome (GOLD analysis project Ga0208764, IMG submission 185762) | Marine microbial and viral communities from oxygen minimum zone, Eastern Pacific Ocean - ETNP201302SV91 (SPAdes) (version 2) | ecosystem: Environmental > Aquatic > Marine > Oceanic ... | reverse complement strand
GATGAGGCTCTTGAATCTCTAGATTAAGGTGAACATAATGTCGGAAATTTCGTATGAAGCAGATCACGTAAAGCACAGTGTAGGGGGAAAAGGTGGTCACCTTTTCCGTAGATCTATACACATTGGGATGTGCTTGATTCCTTGGCTGTATTTTGAACACGGCGACGATATAGCTGACAATATTCAATTTACACGACTTCAACTCGCAGCAGGGTTGGGAATTCTCATTTTGGTTGCAGAATGTATCCGCCTTTATTTTGGCATCACAATTGTGGGTCAACGGGAGTACGAAGCGAAACAGATTAGCGCATTGGCTTGGGGAGCAATATCGGTTGTTTTGGTATTCATAACAATGGAAAATTGGCCGATTCCTGCGAATGCAGAAGAAGGTTGGTTAGCATATCCTCTTATTCTTTCACTGACATTTGGTGATCCAGCAATGGGAGAGGCCCGGCGCTTCGGAATAAAATCACGAGAAGTATTCATGGTGGGAAGTCTTGTTGTATTCTTGACATGGGGGGTTTGTTGGCATCTATTTGGTACCCCCTTATTCCTAGCATTCATCATGGCTCCCCTAACAACTGCTGCAGAATGGCCCAAACTCAAGTGGATTGATGATAATGCAACTATGATTTTAATTCCTTTAGCAGCAATTTTAATGATGCTACCATTCATCATTTGACCCAGCGATAATACTCGCTACGTTTACAAAGCGAGTTCGGTTCGCCTTCACTGATAACATGGGAGAAGAACCGTTGACTGATGATGCTCCTCCTCAAAGTTTGTACATATTTGCTTACTTATTTTCCATGGCCGTCTTTGCTGTAGTGATGGTAAAGTATTGGTGAATGCAGTATTTTATTGCACACGCTTTGAAATGAACTAGGCTCTGCCCCGTAATATGTGTGGCATCTCCGGTTTGTTTGGCCCAGATGGGAATGATGCCTCCATCGCAAGGAAAATGACATCTTTGATATCGCACAGGGGGCCAGATGGAGTCAACACTTGGGCTGAAGAAACCAAATATGGTGGCATTGGATTTGGTCATTCAAGGTTATCAATTGTCGATTTAGATGGAAGTAACCAGCCTTTATTTTCAGATTATCGAACAGTACTTATTCAAAATGGTGAGATATACAACCACAAAGAAATTCGATCAGAAGAGAGAATTTTCCCATTTAGAACAAAAGGTGACGGCGAATCCATTCTTGCTGCTTACCACTCAAGGAAAAGTGAAAATGATTGGGTTCAAAGGTTGGATGGGATATGGGCATTCGCTCTTTGGGATTCTATTGCGGAAGTTCTGATTTTGTGTAGGGATCCACTTGGTGTGAAACCTCTTGTTAGGACCGTAACATCTGATGGCACACTTCTATTCGGTTCTGAAGTCAAGTCTTTACGCGGTCACCCAAGTCACGTTCCTTCTCTGGATGAAAATGCACTTGTAGCAAGAATTGCATTTGAATATCCATTAGATGATACAACTTTGTTCGAGGGTGTCCACAGCGTCCGCCCAGGCACTATTGAGACTTGGAAATTATCTCCTAGTGGTGCAGAATTGATTTCCACATCTTGCTATAATTCAGAAATAATTCAACCGACGTCTTCTTGGAATCCTTCGTCAGCACCTGCTCTTCTTGAATCACTCACTACTTCAATTGCTGATAGATTAATGTCCGATGTGCCTTTGGGAATTGTCCTTAGTGGCGGTTTGGATTCAGCTATGGTTGCTGCATTAGCCCATGAGGCATCTCAACGTACAGGATATCCTCTACCTGCATGCTGGACGGTGGCAGAATCTGAGACTAATCCTGATTGGCTTGCAGCAGAAAACGTTTGCAGCTCGCTCGATTTAACTCATCATCAATATATATTGGATGAAGATGCTTTTGAAAAATCTCTCCCGAGTCTTTCTTGGTACGGCGAAGATCTTGATGTTACAGTACTGTTCTTTCAGCCCCTATTTTCCAAGATGTCAGAATCTGTGCGGGTGGGTTTGTGTGGCCAAGGGGCCGATGAACTCCACGCAGGTTACTCAAGGTATCGTGATTTATCTGAACACCGCAATGCAATCACCTCTCGTTTACTATCTTCAGATCATCCATTTGCTACCAAATTATTGTCACAACCGATTGATGAAGAAGGTTGGACAAATCAAAATCACAATCCAGATTATGCTTTCAGAGATTTACCCAAAACTTTGCAGTATGAGTTGAACCATGGCCAATTATCAAACTTTCAACTTAGATTGGTTGATCGCCATAGCATGGCACATGGTCTTGAGGTGAGAGTTCCTTTCCTTGGAAAATCCCATAGAGAGGCATCTCACCAATTGCCAATGGATTGGAAAATTTCTTCTAAAGTTGAAAAAGTTGCCCTGCGTGAAGCCGCAAAAATGACAAAATTGCCAGAATCAATAGTCAATCGGCCAAAGTTGCCAGCAGGAAGAGCAACATCTCCCACTATGATTGATAATTTACTAAATGAATTAAGTGGTCATACTATTGAATATACTAAAGATTACCCTTCACTTTCTAGAATGTTCAAAGGGCAGGAAGAGATTGCGCTGGGATTACGATTATTCCGCTCATTACATTTGGTGGATAGGGGTATTGGCCGCTATGGGAAAGATTTGATAACTTTACTGGAGGATGTTGATTAATGGAATATGGCGGGCCTGATTTACTCACTGAGATGGAATCCCACATTGAAGACAATAGGCAAATCTTGGAAAATTGGTTTGCAGAGAAAAGGGCTGGTTTGGAAATGCCAATTTATGGTTCAGTTGATGTTAGAGACGCACATTGGAAGGTTGCAGTGGTAGATGCAAATCAATATCCTGCTGGGTTCAATAATTTAGATTCTATTGACGCCAACTCATTGTGTTCGGAAATAGCAAAATCAATTCGTAGTAAAAGTAATCCTCGACATATCCACATCTGGCCAGAATCCCACACTCGGAATGCAGGATATGTTGAAAGTTTGCTAACATTGCAGAATTCATTATCCAATCAAGGATTTGCAATTACAATCGGTTCGCCAGATATCTCTGTAGAACAGGCGGATGGATTGACAGGTTCTGTGCAATTCCAATCCGTTAACCTACAGGATGGAATTAGTGTACAGGGTACAAAACCAGATTTGGTATTGATGAATAATGATATGACTGAAGGCCCGATATCAAATTTGAGCACCCCCATATTACCACCTGTGGAAATGGGTTGGTATCGAAGAAGGAAGTCAGATCATTTTCGAGCAACTCAACCCTACATTGATGAGGTTGCAAAAATACTTGGATTAGATCCATGGCTTCTCGGAACTCATTGGTTTGTATCTGAAGATAAGTGCTTGGAAAAGGACACTTGTAGAACCCTTCTAGCTGCCGAAGTAGATGATTTTCTAATGTCGATTCAATCTAAGTACGATGAATATGGGATTGAAGGAACGCCCACTCTTTTCGTAAAGAATGACGCAGGGACATATGGGCTTGGTATTTTAGAAATCACTTCGGGCCAAGAATTACTTGATTTGAGTAATCGTAAAATGAATAAGTTGACTTATGGTAAAGGTGGAATTGGTGCTGAGGACTTTTTGCTTCAGGAAGGAGTTCCAAGTGCCCTTGCGTTCAATGGAATGGTGATTGAACCGGTTGCTTATTGTGGCGCAGGTAAAGTGGCTGGTTGGTTTTATCGGGCTAATCCGAAGAAAGGTAAGATGGCTAATTTGAATAGTCCTTCCTCGATGTTTTTACCAACCACAGAAGTAACAGATGAATCTATTGTTAATCGAAGGAAAAACTGGCACATGTTAGTTGCAGAATTGAGCATGCTTGGAATGGCTGCCGAATCAATGGCGACAAAGTAAAAAATATAATCACTTATTTTCATCTTCAGAATGGCCTAGTTCCGGAGGTTCGTCCATACCTACAATTTCAAAGTTGGAAGGAAAAAGTGCAACAATAATTCCAGCAATTGCTGTGACTAATGCCCACCAAAACATCTTGTAAACAATAGCCATTTCCAAGGCTACAACCATCAATATTAGTCCACCAATGTTTGAAATCCATACCAATGTTTTGAATGTAGATAATCCGACGCCTTTGGTTGTACCAGAAATTGAATCTGGCCCAAATTCTGCTCCGAATCGTATAGGTGTATCTTTCTCATCCATTTAGATCCCTCTAGCGGTCAATCATACTGATAGCATCTGTTGGACAAGCGAGTACACATAAACGACACCCTGTGCAAGGATCACGAAGGATCTTCGCTTTCTTGTTCACATTAATATCTAAAATAGGACTTGCTAGTGGTGTGTCATACAACTCAATTGCATCATCATCACATACGATGGTGCATTGATCGCACCCTATGCATTGCTCCTCTTTGACAAAAGCAACAGTCCCAGGGCCTCCTTTAATTTGATCTCGAACTCCTGAGCGCATAGCGTTCAAAGAAAGTCTGATTCTAGCCGCTTCCCCAAGGCGGCGTGCCTCAAGTTCCTTGCGTGTTGTCACAATTGCCCGGGGAGGGTAAGTCTACTCAAGTCTTCTCTATCCGAATGTCAACCAAAGTGGATGTAATGATATGACCAATGCAACTACGAAACCCCATATTGTTCCTTGCGCCATTTTCGGTTTATCATATCCGAGGGCAACCAGAATCAAGAAAAATCCAATAATTAAATCACAAACCATGCCAATCCATGCTGCTTTCCATGAAAGTGAAATAGCGACAATTATTGTTGCCATCGGGCCAATGATGAATCCTGAAAGCCAATTACGGTCGATTTCGACCATTTCAACTCACGCCTGTTTCTTCGCCTCAACCTGTCTTGCTAAGAAAGAGACAACATCTAGAATTTCGAAATCATGTCGTGGATCGCCTTCAAACTTTAGACATTCAAAGTGACTGACACATTTCGGACAAGATGTCAGCATGATGTCAGCTCCAGTGGCTTTCACTTCTTCAAATCTAGATACTCGCAGAGCCCGACTGTCTTCATTGCAAGACATCATGCTTGAAACCCCACAACAAAGGGCATCTTCACCATGGTGTTCCATTTCAACTAAATCGACACCTTCTACTCCTTTGACCAAGTCCCGTGGCTCGTCATAAATATTCATCTGGCGACCTAGTCGACATGGGTCGTGATAGGTTACAGTAACCTCGTCTTCTGATTTGAGATTCATATCAAATCCATTTTCTTGAAGGAATTCAGTTGTGTGCATTACTTTGATTCCATCCAGTTCATAGTCCCTTGCAAATGTGTGGAAACATTCAGCACAACTCGATACTAGGGTATCAATTCCACTTGCTTCCAACTTTTTCTTATTGTATGCCTTCAGCTTTTCAAAGACTTCAGTCATACCTTGCCATTTTTGGTCATGACCACAGCACTTTAGGAAATCTCTGCCTAGGTATGTGACTTCTTGTTGCATTTCTTCAAACAGTGTAAATGCAGAACTAGTGTTCTTTCCAAGGTTCATTGAACCATCATTGACGTGGCTGAAAATCATCTCTTGGTCGATGTAATCTACACAACCAGGATAATAGCCCACATTCGAATCAATAGGATATTCCTCAACTGAAATGAAATCCGAATTTGCATCTTCCTCAGATTCTGCAGCAAGCACAGCCTGAAGTACACTGTGAGGAATATTTGTTGCCGGAGGCCCACCAACAATCAGATTACGTCGTATGTCAACATATGAATCGTAATCGACCAACTGGGGGCAGGCATTTGTACACGCAGAACATGTCAGGCAGGAATACATCGGAACTCCATCATCTTCATTATTCCAAGTATTGTAAATAATATTCAATTTGTCTCCTGCATTGAATAGGCGAACAGGGCAGGCATCATCACAGAGATCACAGCCGTAACATTTGTTCATTTCGTATTCATAACCGCGGGCCATACTACGCATTAGCATGAAAACAATGGCGCCTACACCGAGACAAGGTACAAACAAAGAGTAGATTAATTTAGCATCTAAACTCTTGGGATTCTTGTGATATGTTGGATTTTCAACCATGTAATTGTTTAATCCGTCCTCTGTATTGATTATCCCTTGTGTAGTGAGGTTTAATTGATCTGAACGATCAATAGTTTGGCCATTGTCTGGATTTATTAGAAGTGGTTGGTACGCAACCACTTGTATTCCTGCAAATACAGTAGTCGTATCATTAACACCTGTATAGGATGAAGTAAAATCGACTGTGTATGAACCGGGTTCCATTTTTAGCATTCCATTGCCACAAGTTGGTTCAAGGATTGTTTTACCACCTTGAGAAATACTCACATTTGCATCGCCAATACCAACACCTCGAACAGATGAACGGTGTGAGCAGGCGAAATCAACAAACAGTTCACCTACACCAAAATCTTCGACATTCATAGTCCAAGTACGCGATATTCCAACAGTGTCATCCACACTTCCGTTCAAAGCCCATTCGTTGGATACCCCATTTCGGCCTACGTGAGTCCCATCTTCTAACGTGTATTCTTCAAAATGATTGTTTGCGCCGCTGAAATCAATAAGGCTGAATTGAGTGGGTTGATAAATCCCCCAATTCAGGAATTCATCGGCACTGAGTAAACAATACGAGTCGCGATTTTCAGGTTCATCACCACTGAATTTTTTATCGTCCCAAATTTGGTTTGCCAAACTTTGTTCATAAGTCAAACATTCACTTTCCATATTATCCCAATGGTGCCCTTCGTTGATGTTCAACAATGTGTCAGAGGGTTGTGCTCGAAGATCTTCCAATGCACTAATTTCATCCATGGCTCCAAGTCCCCCTTGGTCCCAGAACCCATTCTCATATACTGGCCAAGTAACGGTGCATAGAATGACAGTAATTAGCAATGTACCGAAGGAAACCTGTTTGCCCATTTGAGGGGTTGTTCGTGCCCCGATAGAATTGACCAAGAACCATCTAATTCCAAGATAAAGTGCAATCCATACGAATATCCCTGTTAAAATCCAAGGTACGGCGTTGAATACTTCGGTGACCCATACTGAACGAACTCCACAATTAAGTCCACCATGAGAATTCATTTGACAAAAATCGGCTCGATTTTTAGCATAAAGTTCGAGGAATATGTTAATTGAAAATACACTGATGAACCATACATGAGCGAGATATATTGCTCCAGCAGTTGCGAACCATGGATCTTCTACACCACGCTTTGCTCGGCCACCCAAGAACGGTGGTAATGCTAGGATGCCCACTGGTAGCCCTGTGATCATGGCCCCCCACCATGCTGCGTTCCAAGAGATGATTGGCTGACCAAAGAACGCTCCAATGGGACCAGCTGGGATTTCAAATTGAGGTAGATATTCGCCCCAACGTAGGTATCCATAACTGAATAGAACATACCAATCTGGGAATACGAATCCAGCCTGAGCAAAAGGATCTGCTGCACTATGTAATGGCGGCGGTATTAACCATGAATAAAAAGAAAGAACAGCAATCATTGCAGCAAAAATGATTGCATCACGCAACACTTCGTGTGGCCAAAAAGCATGTCCTATAAATGTCCGTCTTCGTTCTTTGTCGGCAGACTGTAAACCCTCTTTTTCTCGAACATAAGTATCAGCAACACGACCTAATTTCTCAATCAATCCCATTTTTGACACCTCCTATCAATGCGGCTCCGCGATACCTTGAACCCAAACTATGAACAAATGCACGATAATCAAAGTTGTAACAACAACAGGTAGGATGAATACGTGTAAGAAGTACATTCTGACAACAGTTTGGTAGGACAAACTCGTACCACCAAACATTGCATTGGCTACCCAACTACCAATCAGCGGAGTACTATTGGCCATGTTGATACCAATTGTAGCGGCACCAAATGCTAGGCTATCCCACGGAAGCAGATATCCTGAATATCCGAAGAAAATCGTGAAGAACATTAATCCAACTCCAATCAGCCAATTCAACTCACGTGGGTTTCGGTATGCTCCAGTGAAATATACCCTACACATGTGTAAGAAAACAGCAGCCACCATGAAGTGAGTAGTCCAGTGATGAATTGATCGAATGATATACCCAAATGGCAACTGTGTCATGATGAACTCCATACTTGCGTATGCCGGAGTGGGGTCTCCTTGGCCTCCAGGGACATAGTATATTCCAAGAATAGTCCCAGTAATTACTAGGATGATAAATGCGAGGAATGAGATCCCACCAAGACAATAAAGAGGATACCAATACCAAATAATTCTCAGTTTGTATTTCTCAGCATGTGTCATAGGCATCTGGCGATGCATACTGTGGTATGCGTCTCGAGACATAGACCAATAATCTTGAATCCTAAATCTGGTGTCAAGCCATGAGAATACCCACAGGAATGATTTCTCAACTAATCCGAGGCGGCCAGTGGACTCAACAGCACGCAAGATTTCCTTGCGTGGCATTTCTTCGTTTTCCTTTCGCAGTGTGAATGCGACAATAACACATATAATTGCAATAAATAAACCTAGAAACCATACTTGTAACATTCAATTCACCTCAATCACAAAACGTGTACCAATCCATATAATCAGGTAACCCTTCGATAATGTCACCATTCATTTTGAACGGAATTAATGGCATTCCAACTGGAGCCGGCCCCCCAGTCAACCGGATTCCAAAATATTTGAAAGTCGAACCATTAGCTCGGTTTCGATTTTCATTCATTTCTAACATTGTGGGATCATATCGACTTGAATGACAGATGCAGAACAATTTGTTGCCTCCAGAGTCCACTCCTCCTGGTAGCCAAGTGTCTGCTGTGAAATCATTAGCAACCAGTTGCCATCCAGGGATACAGCATAGGTGCGGACATCGACTGAATATGAGGAGAATATTATCGTGTGGTGAAAGCAAAGGATCTTGAAGAACTTCTTCTCCATGGCCAATGTAAGAACCTGCTGCGTTAGTACCTCCACCATATTGAATGCGAGGCACTCCTTCCAATGGTGGTTTGGTTTTATTTTCTTCATGTGGAAGGTAAACAATGTTTACTGGTAAGCCATTCCAAACACCTTGTGCTCCAGACATACCTGTTGCAGATGTGGCGGCTTGCGCAACCAAACTTGATTTGGTCATTTCTTGAAGGTGAAGGTCTCCGTACCAAACAGTATCTTCTTGCCCTTTAGGCACCCAATATCTGACACCTGCATCCCCTCCGCCAGCTGAATCTTGCCCCATCAAAAGAGATGCAAAACCAATTGAACCCAAACTAGCAGTTGCAATTAATCCACCTGCAGTATTAAATGAATATTTCATAAAACTCCGGCGATCCAACGAAACGCCATCATGTCCACCAACTTTCGAAGTAGTAGAGCCAGGGGCTGGACGAAGTCTGAATTCCCTTGCCATGAATCACACCTTGTAATTGACCCAATCATCAGGGTCCTTTTCTCCCACATGCTTACCTCGGCGATGTTTCACAATTAGCGTATCTGCCATTACCCATTTGAGATAGACGATTCCCATGATGATTAGGGTGGTAAACATCATGGCCATGAAGAATGAAAGCATTTGTTGATCCCAATGGTTGAACAACCCGTAAGAAAGCGCTCCTGCCCAGTAAAGTGTCCAGAATACGCCCCACACAAATACGATTGTGACTAACCATGAGGTGGAACTTGCAGAAATACTGGAACGAACTATGGTTCCAGGTTCTGGGTCATTGAAAACACCGTGGTCAACAGCAGTGATGTACTCTTCCTCAGTGAGATTCACACCTTCTAATGCATTGCGAGCATCCTCTACACTAACTTCTCCAGATTTGACCTGTTTGAGTAATCTTATTATGATGTCATCACTCATAATTGGTCACCCCGTCGAAGATGCTTGATCCTATTTCTAAGTAAGTTGCTACGGCCTTCATAATGGCGGCTGAACCCATACCGCAAGAAGAATCCACAGAATAAAATCACAAGAATCACTGCCCCGAATCCCAGTAATCCGAGCCAATGCGCTCTGAACTTTGCACCCATGTCGTGTAAATCCAAATGGCCATCGTCAGTGCTAATTTCGACACTTTCTCCATTGCCGGCAGAGATTGTATGGGTTGCAGTTAAATTCCCTCCTTCCCCAATTGGGAATGCCAATCGATTCCAAGCATCACCAGTATTCAGTCCATTCCCATTCACACTATTTCCTGATAACCAGAATGTTACATCCCCTGAACCAGTGGTAGGTGCAGTCCATGTAAACAACCACGATCTATCGGAGGGGTTCTTCCCATCAGATGTGTGGGTTAGTGTGTATGTGTCATCAGCATTACTTCCTCCATTTGAAACCATGCTTTCATATCCTTCACCAGGTCCAAGGGCCCCATCGGAAACGCGCAGTGAAAATCCGCCTGTTGCATCGGAGCCTTCACTGTGAACTGCAGGCCCCCCAATAATCTGAATTTTCATCGGATATTCATTTCCTGCGACATAGAGAAATGGGACGTCAGTGACGAGCAATGTGACTGAATCGTCGGGAACAACTTCGTTACCTGAATGGCAAGTGCATCCGGTTTTGGCCACATCATTTTCACCAGTTGCCTGATCGCCATAAATACCGCCCGGAAGAGCATCACTACTGCCTACGAAAAGGAGCATTACAAGTGCACCAATGATGAACCGTCTTCGGGTAAGATTCAGTGTCGACACGTAATCTCCTCACCTACGGTGAGTCTTCGACCTGAATTCCCCCCATAAACGTTACTTGCTAATATCGACCCTATGTGCCCGCAGTGAGTCGATTGAAGTGTCTGCGACACAATATCCTGAAAAGCGCCATTCTGAAGTGCTTAGGCTGCATGGGAGGTACATGGCGGACCGTGCTTGGGCCAATATATATGATCTGAATGATGCCCAATTAGACTTGCTTGACAAGGCCGAGTTATTGATGGAAGGCATGGATTTATCGGCAGCCGAAAACATTCTTCTAACAATGCTTGAATCTGCTCCAAATTGCATCCCAGTTTTGTCCAATTTGGGTCATTTGTATGGCAAGTATCTTTCCGAGTTTGAAAGTGCAGTCGAGTACTACGAGAAGGTACTAGAAATCGAACCCGATAATGCATGGGCTCGCGACGCCCGTAGACGCTATGCTAGATATGTTGACAGAGATTGACGCACAACCCTCATGTCCTCTCTCGCTTGAGGTCCCATCATGGAGGAAGGCGACTTGCTCATTGCAGGGGTCGGCGGTCTTGGTTGCGCATGGGCGAAAGCCGCACATACCAGGTGCTCGGAATTCGTTGATTTAGCACTCATTGATGCAGATGAATCTTCACTCAATGATACAATCCACGCCCATACGATGATTCTCGGTGATTCTCCCACTCCAGAGGGATGTGCAGCCATGCCAGCTCTTGCAGAAGCTAGAATGAGGTCATTGTTACCGATATCTGAACGAATCTTGAATTCTGCAGAATTGGTTTTACTATTGACTGGTTTAGGTGGAGGAGCCGGTTCGGGTGCCGCAGTTGAATTCGCTAGACAAGCTGCACAATCGGGATGTTTGGTCCTAAGCGTCGCAGCAATGCCTTTTGAAGCCCAACCTATGCGGTATGAAATTGCACAGAAGGCCCTAGCACGCCTCACAAAGGTGAGTCATGTTTGTGTCGAGTTGTCACTTGATCGAATGGCTTGGCAAGCTAGAGAGCGCGGCGTAGATTGGCAGCAAGGATCAGCATGGGTAGAGGAACTAGCTGAAGGCTTGATGCGAACACTATCGAGAGTTGGGCTAATCAATTTGGATTTGATGGATTTGAGGGCAATAGTGTCTAAATCTGGAGCGGCAACTATGCTAGTTGCTGAAGGAGATTGTGATCAGGCTGTAGAACTCTATGAAAAAGCACGTTCGGCTCCAATGGCTGCACTTGCCGTTGGAGGAGCAGAAGGTTGTCTTCTACAAGTGGAAGGAGGGCCCCACATGACTCTGAAGCAAGTAGAGGCTGTTGCGAAGGCATTTACTGATGGACTTTCAGATAATGCTCAAGTTATTATTGGAGCCAGAGTGAGTCCTGAACTGGAATCAAGAATGCGGGTTGTGGCTGTTGTCAGCGGCCTTCCAACTGGCTCTGCCGAGGGATTACTCTAGTCTAATTCGACAAGTTCGACCTCATCATCATCAGTTTCGTTTTGTATTGTATTTTTATTGTCCCATTCGACATCAGTCCCAGGTATACTGGACGTAGAATCATCCTGAATATTGGCGGGATCTTTCCACCCTGCTTCTCCCCAATCATCGTCATGTCCGGAATCTTCAGAATCAATGCTAGATTCTTCAGAAAACCCTTCTTCCAAATCTCCTTCTGAAACGATATTGGTTGCATCAATCCAACGAGCTAAACCACCTATCCTCCAAGCGTGAATCCACATCATTGTTAGAGCGGTGATTAAGTGTCCAATTCCTATGGATGCAGCCAAACCGACATCGCCAAACCCAGGAAGATCATCGGTTATTTTTGAACCCAAAACAGCGATCATGGCTATTGAACCGGCGTATGCAAAACCAAAAGAAAGCCCCCAAAATATTGCGTTATTTTGAGTAAAAAGTCTAAACCCACGTTCATGCGTATCTTTAGCAAGACTCCAAATTGCTGCAATGACCGTCACCACCATCAAAATAAGTTCTTCAACAATGAGCATAACTCCCCAATTGTCACTAGTAAATCGTCTGTATGCACTCAAAAGATGCCATGTCACGAATAATTGAATAAGCAAACCCCAAGTGAATCCAAATACTGCAGTATCCTTCCGTTCTGAGTCGATTTTCCTTCGTTCAGTAGTTCTCCAGAAAAGGAACCCTTGAACGATGATGGCGCACACTGCAAAGATTAGTGGCCCCAATTTTTCAATGAGCGACATATCACCAGTATTTTTCCCACCTGAAATTGTGAGCCAATACGTGAAAGCAGCAAAAATTCCGATTGTGAACATATGCACTGTAGTTGATGTGAACCGTTTTGAATCTCGCGGAGTTTTTGCAAGCCGCATTGCACGTGCTTCAACTACAATTCGAAGGCTACTGGCCATGGCTTTACCTTGGGCCCATGACCAGATAATGAAAAGACTTGCTAAGCTCATAGCCCAGTATATCACTTGGTCACTACCTGTGTCTGATGTGAGATACGAAGCAAGAATGATGAATGGAATCGTGCTGAGCATAAGGGGTGCTATCCAAGACATCATAATCCGAATAACGTACAACAATATTTTTTCGATAAATGAAGTACTTTTGGGGATGGGCTGGATATGGCTAAAGCGGTAAATTATCTTCATTTCTTGCATCCAAGCAGTCAGTGCATAACCTATTGAAAGTGCGATATAACCTGAAATTCCAATGGCAAATAACCAATCTGAAACAGAGGATGAAAGTAAGTACAATCCGATGCCTGCAATTCCAAGTAAAATGACATGAGGTAAAGTTGAGGGGCTGAGTAGATTTTTTATTAAGTCAAAAACAGTAGGGGAGTTATTTTCTTCAGGGAGATTAACATCCTCGTCCATACCATTGCGAGCGTAAGAGGGCTGTTAAGGTCGACGCATGTCCGATTGACATGGCCAAGCGATTAACAAAGGCTCTCCGTGAAAAAAGGAGGTGGGTCGGCTTGCATGTTTCTGGAAAGATTGAATCGAGAAATGAGTTGGAAAAAAGGTTGAGTCAAATCGCTCCAGTAAATGAATGGAAACTATATGATTTTTCCAAATCTAAGGCGATTCTTCGAATCCATTTGAAAAACCAAAATGAATGGCGAGAAATACTTTCAGACACAAATTCAGAAATATATTCTGTTACGATCTCTGGAAAGATAAGGCTCGTCAGAGAACGTCTAGAAATTTAACTTATAGTACCAATCTATAGAATTTATTAATATTCCATCTACTGAAATCAACACATTATCTTGATGTGCTTGGCTTGACTCGGAGAGCCATGGCAGGTGGTGGCGATGCCCCAGATGTCCCGGCTTGGGATCTTGCGGTTTTGATCGGTGCAGCATTGGTCATTTCGACATTAGTGATTGCAGTGTGGACACAACCGACTCCAGTTAGTAGTGAAAACCTCCCTACTGAAGTAATGACATTCCACACTGGTCTTTCAGACGCCACTGTGAGTTTTGAGGCAGGTTATGCTGCATCGTGCTGGGAAGAAGGCAGCGATCCCTGTGAAGCAGTAGTTGTGACATTAGTATCCCACAATGGAGATGATGCATGGGATGGCATAATTCCCGTTGATTCGCCATCAATGACATTACTTGATGGCGAGAAAGGCGAGATGTCTACTGTCAGTTTCAATGAAAAAATCCCTCAGGGTGAATACCGAGTAATTCTCGAAGGAGATGCTGATTTACAGTTGGAGATGACAATTAACAGGTCAATTCCTCATGAATATGTACCTGCTTTATTCGGTTCGTTATTGCTGACATGGGGTATTTGGCGGAAAGCTCAGGAGATGGATTAGCAATTCCAATGCCAATCCAATTCATCGAGACTGTTAATTTCTCCATTTACAGTTAATAGGTGACCATTTTTTGAAATCCCTATGATGGCTCCTATATTTTGATTACCACCAGCATTGAATGAGGGGATTAATGCATTATATTGCCCTTCTAGAATACAATCAAAAGCAGTATTTTCTAGCAGCGGATGTATTTCAAAAACCGATGACATGGAAGCATGAAGAACTTCGCTGATACGTTCTAATTTCACATTTTGAAGCCCAGGGATATCCCTCCAACCTGCTGTATTCACTCCAATATTGGGTCCAATGGAGTTGATCCCTATCCCAATAGCAATACGAGTATTTCCAGCCTTAGTTTTACCTTCTACCAATATGCCGCAAATTTTTGCATATTCTTTTGCCATTTCCAGGTAGATGTCATTAGGCCATTTCAACAAAACCCCTAACTCTGTAAGTCTACTGCCATTAGCCCATGAATGACTGGGTAATCCAAAACCCAAAAAACTGGAAAACGTATCTAGGATAGCTATTGAAGCTCCCATTTGGAAGTACCCAGGGCTCCCTTCTATAGAATTTGAAGATATACTCCAACTCCCCAAAAAAGAACCTTTTCCACTTTCCCATAACTTATTCTTTCTTCCACGTCCAGATTTTTGTTTATAGGTTTGAATTAGTTGCCCAATTTGATAATCTCCATCCAAAATTTCTGAATTTGTAGAATCACATGTATCCATTAGGATTGGAGGTGACATGGCATATGGTCGCCATACAGCAATAACAGTCAATTCTTCGTCTCCAATGACTTCACTCCTTTGGACTCGTGTGGACCACCCTAACCTTCGCCATATTGGAGGTAAATTTCGTCCAACTTCATTACTACTATGAAGCAAAAGTATGATCCCTCCTGGATTCAAAATATGAGGGCTCTCCACTAATTCTGCTGCTAATTTCGCACCACAGGAGGAATCGATCATCGCAGCATCTTCGAGGGGGCCAAGCCCCTCTTTATCTGTATCAGGGGGGTCCATGTAAGGAAGGTTCCAGACAATTACATCAACTCCCTCTTCAGGCCACCAATCACCTTCTTCACCAGGTCCCCCTTCAGCGACATTGATCGAGTTAACAACGCCTAAATCCTTCGCATTACCTATTGTGGCAGCAACTGCAAAAGGGTTGATATCACAACTTGAAACACTCCAACCTCTTTTTGCAGCCGATATTGAAATAGCTCCACTTCCGCATCCGATCTCCAAAAGTGTTTTTCCAGTGCCCGGCCCAAGCCCGGCCAACATATTATCGAGCAATACTGAGTCCTCACGAGGAGGATAAACTGTGGGTGGTATTGTAAGTATAACTGGGTGGCCAGATGGGTCTAACCAAGAAGCCACAGTACTATTATTCGATTGGATTTCTACCTCTCTTTCAATAGTCAAATGAGGCCCTCCTGCCGGTAATTGGTTGTTTTGGATAACAATGAGATGAATATTTCCCCCAAACCTTTATGTCGAATTCCACTTATCGGTATTCGGGCACATACCCAAACGGGCCCCCAACTTCTTCTGGTTTGCGTAGCCTATGCTCCAAGCGCAAGCCTTTTGAATACCCCCTCGGTCCGCGTGAAGCCCAGAGATAGCAATGGGCCTGTAGCTTAGTCAGGTAGAGCGACGGGCTTTTAACCCGTCGGCCGCGGGTTCGAATCCCGTCAGGCCCGCTCTATCTTTCTGGGGAACAGGCTTACTGCGAGGCTATGGGGAAAAGGGGGTCGCAATTTTTGGTAGTAAAGAGTTCAACGAAAAAACGTCTAATTGAGTTAGGTGTTTCTGAAGAGCACGCGCATCGACTTGCTGATGATGCAAATATGGATGCAATCAAGCAGATGAGTGTTGAGCAAGTAGCAAAGAAAATTGGAGTTGAGATGGAAAGTCCCGACCTCGATAATGTGATGAATGTAATTCGTGAACAAGGAACACGCAAGCGAACTCGATCACGCAGAATCACAATTTCTCAAAAAGCATTGGATGACGATGACATCCCAACAGGTGAAAACCGATTCAATGTATTAAATCATCATTTGGTCCCACACCACGAATTAGTTCCAATTGAGGAGGAGGCTGAGGCATTATCTCCGTGGGACTTAATGCACAAGGACCCCATTGGAGATGGCATGCGTCTTGCCAAAGAACTCCTTCCAAAGATCCTAATCACTGACCCAGCAGTCCAGGTACTCAAGGAAATGACTGAAGCGGAAAATGAGGAGTTACATGCTGGCTGGCTAGCCAACCGTGTTGTCCGCGTAATTCGTTACAGTCGTTCTGCTGGAAAGAGTATTGCATACAGATTGATTGTTGAGGGTAACTAGGGGGAATTTAGAGATGAAGGAAATTATTGAGAGTTACTTTCGAGAACGAAGCTTAGTGAATCATCAACTTGCCTCATATAACGATTGCATTCCTACTTCTGATAGTCAGAAGTCACGTTTTGAATCGATTGTTCGCAACATTCGAATCGGTACAGATGAGTTACTTGAAGACGATGAAGGTGGAATGATTAAACTTGACGTATTGGATCACGAAATCCATGTACGTATGAAAAATATGCAAGTAGGTCCTCCGACCATACGAGAGGCTAATGGTTCAGAACACCCATCTCTCCCACTTGAATGCCGTCTTAGAAAATTGACATACATGTCTCCAATTTATCTCGATTTTACAATTCATCGAGATGACACACCTCAGCCTATTTTTGAGGAGAAGGTCCAGATTGGAAACGTACCAATAATGGTCCGTTCACAGCGCTGCAATTTGCATTCTGATCATATCGCTGGTTCTGCGGAGAAGCCCAAAAAACTCACTCCTGAATTGAGTAATGAAGACATGGATCAGTACAATACACTACTGAATAGCAAGGGAGAAGATCCTTGTGACCCTGGTGGCTATTTCATCATAAATGGTACAGAAAGAGCTCTTATTTCGATGGAAGATCTTGCGCCAAACAGAGTTACCGTCGAAATGAACAAGCGCTATGCCAGAAAGACTGAAGTAGCCAAGATTTTCTCACAAAAAGCCGGTGTAAGGAAGCCTTTAACAGTCGAAAAGCGCAAAGATGGTATGTTGATGGTCAAAATCAGTAGTGCAGGAACAACAGCAATACCTGTAGTTTTGTTAATGCGATGTTTGGGTATCGACAACGACCAGGATATCTTCCAGGCTATTGCCGGACCGACTGAGACATTCAAGTATATTGTTGCTAACCTTAACGAAGTAAAAGACAATGAAGAGTACAATGTTGATACTCAAGATGACGGAATGCAATGGTTAGAAAAGAAATTTGCTGCAGGCCAACAAAAGGAATATCGAGAACAGCGAATTCAGAATCTTCTCGATAAAGAGTTACTTCCACACCTGGGTAATCTTGAAGAAAATCGGAAGAAGAAAGCTATATTTTTGGGGAGAATTGTGCGCCAAGTTCTTGAAATGGCAATTAGTAATAAAGAGCCAAACGACAAAGATCATTATGCTAACAAGAGAGTACGCCTTGCAGGTGATTTAATCGAGGATCTTTTCCGTGTATCACTTCAACAACTCGCTCGTGATCTGAAATACCAACTTGAAAGACACCACAACCGTAAGCGCGAACTCAAAATTACTAGTTGCCTTAGACCTGACGTTCTTACATCCAAAATCATGCATGCATTAGCAACAGGAAATTGGGTTGGTGGCCGAAGTGGTGTCAGTCAACTACTTGATCGAACTACGTATCTTTCAGCACTTTCTCACATGCGTCGAGTAACCAGCCCCCTTGTGCGCAGCCAGCCTCATTTTGAGGCCCGTGACCTGCACCCCACTCAATGGGGTCGTCTCTGTCCGAACGAAACTCCTGAAGGACAGAATTGCGGCTTAGTGAAGAATGCGGCACAAATGATTGACGTCTCAGAAGCAGTGGATGAAAATGAAGTAAAAGAATTACTTGCAGAAGCTGATGTTGACCCAAGTCCTACTGGATGGTCCGAAGGAGCAAGAGTCCACGTTAATGGTGATATTTTTGGTCTGCACATGAACCCTCACAAGTTGGTTGATCATTTCAAGCGACGTAGACGAAGTGGCCGAATTCGCCCTGAAGTTAGTATTCGCCACGACGCTGTGAATCGAGACATTTTCATTAATACAGACAAGGGTCGAATCCTACGTCCTTTGTTGGTACTTGAGAATGGGAGTCTTACACTTTCCAAAGAATATATTGATGGCTTGCGTGACGGTACTATTTCATTCAATGATCTAGTAGTTGAGGGAATTGTTGAATGGGTCGATGCAGAAGAGGAAGAAGATTTACTCGTTGCACCGCGACCATATGATTTACCAACCGCCAGTCCAAAGAACGGTCGCCCAATTAACCCTGCCAAGGTTGAATGGCTGAACTTGGGCGATGAAGGAATTTCCAAGGCGAAATTAGCCGCGGAAATAATCATGCCTAATGGCGAGAAGATTACAGAAAAATTCTCACTTCCTTTGAATTATTATCAAGAGGATTTGGACAAATTAAAGCGAAAAGAAAAGAAGACAGGTGATGCCTTAATTTACACCCATGTTGAGATAGACCCTCAACTTATTCTAGGTGTATGTGCCGCCTTGGTGCCATACCCTGAACACAACTCTACACCGCGTGTTACTGGTGGAACTGCAATGGTTAAGCAATCTCTAGGATTACCAAGTGCGAACTTCCGACTCCGACCCGATACGCGTCAGCACGTGCTACATTATCCACAAAACTCCCTGACTGGGACTCGAGCAATGGAGGCTACCAAATTCCTTCGTCGCCCTGCAGGTCAAAACTTCGTAGTTGCTGTAATGTCCCACCATGGATACAATATGCAAGACGCTGTAATTATGAATAGAGCTAGTGTTCAACGAGCGCTAGGTCGTTCGACATTCGTTCGAACGTATAACGCTGAACGAAAGCGATTCCCTGGTGGCCAAGTTGATGAAATTGAGATACCAGGTACTGGATTGGATGAAGTAAAGGGGCTAAAATCACCTGAATCCTATTCACATCTTGAAGCAGATGGTCTACCAACCCCCGAAATTGAATTATCCAATAAACCTGAAGACCGAGATCGTGTACCAGCAATTTTGGTAGGTAAAACAAGCCCCCCAAGATTCCTTGAAGAATCTCATGGTGCTTTCTTGCAGGCACAAGAGCGTCGTGAATCAAGCATGAATGTTCGTCATGGAGAAGGTGGTTATGTTGACAATGTATTCGTGACTGAATCTCTTGATTCAGGTAGATTCGTACGCCTCACCGTTCGATCAAATAGAATTCCAGAATTAGGTGATAAATTTGCTAGTAGACACGGACAGAAAGGTGTCATTGGTCGACTTGTTGATCCTGAAGACATGCCTTTTACAGTAGATGGTGTAGTACCTGATTTGCTCATTAATCCACACGCGATTCCATCAAGGATGACAGTAGCTCATATTTTGGAAATGATTGGTGGGAAAGTTGGGTCCATGGAAGGTCGTTTGATTGACGGCACAGCATTCAATGGAGAGAAGGAAGATTCTCTACGCGAAGGGTTACTACGTCATGGTTTTGCACACACTGGTCGTGAATCAATGATCAATGGTGAAACCGGAGATGAATTCCCAGCACAGGTTTTCGTTGGAGTAATTTATTATCAGAAATTGCACCACATGGTCAGTGGGAAAATCCACGCTCGTAGCCGAGGCCGTGTACAGATTCTCACACGTCAACCAACTGAAGGAAGAGCGCGGCAAGGTGGACTAAGGTTTGGTGAAATGGAAAGAGATTGTCTCATTGCCCATGGTGCCTCCATGGTGATTAAGGATAGATTACTTGACGAATCTGATGGATGGGATTTGTACGTGTGCGCAGACAGCGGTCACGTTGCATATTGGGATTGGAGGAAACGTTGCTACGTTAGCCCAATCCATGGGGATAAGGCCGAGGTATTCTCGGTTTCAACCTCATACGCATTCAAGTTACTTCTGGATGAGATGAAATCACTTGGAGTAGCCATGAGACTTGAACTGGAGGACCAAAGATGAACCGAGACGTTGCTACAATTCCGAAGCGTATTGCTTCAATCAAGTTTAGCTTGATGGACCCAAACGAAATTCGAAAGATGTCTGCTGTAGAAGTCAAGACTGCAGATACATACAAAGACGATGGCCATGCCTTTAGGCAGGGTTTGATGGATTCAAGGATGGGAGTAATTGAACCTGGTGTCCGTTGTGAAACATGTGGGAACAAGCACGATAAATGCCCGAGTCACTTTGGCCACATACAACTTGAGTTGCCAGTGATTCACATTGGATTCACCAATTTGATCAAGACAACTCTCAAATCAACATGTAACACATGTAGTAGAATATTGTTACATGAGCGTGAAGGAACTCACCCTACTGACGAAGCGAAGTCTGAGCAGGATTATTATCGAGATAGAATCAATGATGTTATCGTAAAACATGGGGTTGGTTCAACAGAATTCAGCAAGACCATCAAAGAAGTTGAGAAAATATGCTCTGGAGTGAAGCGTGCAGTATGCATGCATTGTGGAAATGAGCAGGGGAAGATTGTTTTAGACAAACCAACAACATTCAAAGAGAAGAAACAAGATAAGGGCGAACACAAACTGAATGCCAGGGATATTCGTGAACACCTTGAAGGTGTACCAGATGAGGATCTAATTTTCCTTGGTATGGATTACGCTTCAAGTCGACCAGAATGGGTGATTATGCGTGTATTACCAGTTCCACCAATTACAGTGCGTCCATCAATCACATTGGATAGTGGCGATAGAAGTGAGGATGACCTCACCCACAAACTAGTGGATGTTTTACGGATTAATCAACGGCTTCGAGAGAATCGAGACGCAGGAGCTCCGCAACTAATCGTGGAGGATTTGTGGGAACTTTTACAATATCACGTAACTACATATTTTGATAATCAAACAGCAGGAATCCCTCCTGCAAGACACCGTTCTGGTCGTCCATTGAAGACATTAACGCAGAGACTAAAGGGCAAGGAAGGTCGTTTCCGAAGCAACCTTTCAGGAAAGCGAGTTAACTTCTGCGCACGAACAGTAATCAGTCCGGATCCAAATTTGAGCATTAATCAAGTGGGCGTCCCAGTACAATGTGCAAAAGAATTGACAGTGCCAATTCGAGTCACAACGCGAAATCGGGAACAATTGCGACAAATGATTCTACGTGGCCCTGATGTTCATCCAGGTGTAAATTATATCATTCGTGGTGATTCTCTCCGAGTGCGAATTACTGATCGCACGAAGTTGATGTGGTCTGGATTCCGATGCCATAACCCTGAATGTCATTCAGGTGACCCTGAGCGCGGAGAACCGTATCCCGGATTACGACCTGATTTGAATGAAATTTTACCAGCCCCCAATTTCTTGCCAGGAATGGAAATTGAAGCGGAAACAGTGCGCTTGTCCACAGGGGAAACAATGGATCGCTGGGTTTCAAAGCTAGAGGCTACTATTGCAAACCTCCGTGGTGAAGATTCCAGCGGTAAACCGCTAGATCAAGGAGATCCTAGGGCGATTATTCATCAGAGGTGGGTATGGGAACAAGAAAATCTCAGCCAAGATTTCCCTACAGAACTTCAAGTTCGATGTCCACACTGCGGTAGTCCTGAGGTTGAAGAAGGAATCCGCTCTAAAGTTGAAGATAGGTTGTCGACCATTGATTTGGAAGGCAATCCAAGGCCGGGCATGATTGTTGAACGCCACTTGATTGATGGCGATGTATCGATTTTCAATCGACAACCGTCATTACACCGGATGTCTATGATGGTTCATGAGGTTAGGGTGATGGAAGGTAAGACCTTCCGCTTCAACTTAGCAGTTTGCACCCCTTACAACGCTGACTTCGATGGAGATGAAATGAACTTGCACGTCATACAGTCGGAGGAGGCTCGAGCTGAAGCCAAAATTTTGATGAGGGTTCAGGAACATATCATCACTCCACGATATGGTGGCTCCGTGATTGGTGGTATACACGATCACATTTCGGGTGCATATCTGTTGACACACAACAACCGATTCATCCCGAAAAGTATTGCTTTAGACGTACTGGGTCAGATTGGATGGTCTGGTGAATTACCTGAAGAAAAGAAACTCGATGGTGTATCTGGATATTACGGATTAGACTTATTCAGTTTAATTATCCCAGATGGATTTTCACTCCGATATACAAGTAGAAGTCAAGATGAAGTTGTAATTCATGGAGGAAATGTTTCCAGTGGTACTCTCGACAAGAGGGCAATTGGAGCAGAGGACGGTCGCTTGCTTGATGCAGTAGTTCAGACGCATGGGACAGAAGTTGGAGCAAATTTCTTGAATCAAATGACGAAATTAACAATTGGAATTTGTACAGCCCTAGGTTTCACTACAGGAATAGATGACGAAGATCTTCCAGCCGAAGCACGTGATCTTATCAAGAAGATAAATGAGGAAGCAAGTGCGGCTGTAGATGCAGAACTTGAAAAATTCGGAACCGACGGCCGTAGATATGAAACTCGTCCTGGACGAACTCCAATTGAAACCCTTGAGGAGAATATTTTGCAACTTCTAGATCAGTGTAAGGCAGAAACTGGTAACGTGGCTAAAGATCACCTTGCTGATGACAATCCTGCTGTGATGATGGCAGTTTCTGGAGCTCGTGGTTCAATGGACAACCTTGCAATGATGGCAGGTTCAATCGGTCAACCAAAGGTACGTGGTAAGAGATTGGAACGAGGTTACCACAATCGGGTTCTTTCACACTTCCGTCGTGGTGCGAAAGGAGCAAAAGAAAAAGGATTCGTCGCGTCTTCATTTAAACGTGGATTAGAGCCTACAGAATTCTTTATGCTATCCGTTTCAGGTCGTGAATCTTTAGTTGATACGGCTGTTCGGACAAGTAAATCAGGTTACATGCAGCGTCGTTTAATCAACGCTATGGATGATTTGAAGGTCTGGAAAGACGACAAAAAATCAGTTCGTAATACTGCTAACCGTATTATTCAATTTAGTTATGGTGAAGATGGAGTAGATCCTTGCCGTTCGATGAAGGGAGAGCCGATTAATGTCGAGCAGATCCTTGATGATGTACTTGGAGGTGGTCAGTGATGGTAGTAAAGAGTGCAACAAAGAAGAAACTCATGGACATGGGTGTGCCTGAAGAGTACGCTCATCAACTCGCGGATGATCGAAAGTGGGATGATGTAAAGCAACTTACCGCGGGAGAAATAGCCCAAATTTGTGGCTTAGCCTCCGATGAAGCAAATGCTCTGCACAACCGTCTTGCAGTATTCGGTAAATCTGGAGGCGGTGATGGAGCAGGGGCCGCAGCAACAACTGTCGTCCGACGACGCGTCGCCCGCCGCAAAACAGCAAAGCAACAACTTGTTCTCCAAGAGTATGATGCTGACGGTAAAATAATACAATTGAATCGTGATTTGAATACAGATGATGAGATATTCAAGACTCTATCTGCAGTGGTTGCAGAAGAGGGTTTTTCGATGACAGAACGTATCATTGAAGATTTAGCATCAGGTGCCCGAGCAAGAGGCAAGTCAAAACTTACTAAGCCTCAAGCAAAGAAAATTATTGCAGGTGCTGAAGAACACCTTACCCGTTCCCGAGTAGATCCTTTTGAGGCAGTAGGAATTGTCACTGCTCAATCTATTGGAGAACCTGGTACACAGATGACCATGCGTACTTTCCACTATGCAGGTGTGGCAACAGTAAACGTAACACAAGGTCTGCCAAGAATTATTGAAATTGTAGATGCTCGCAAAGAACCAAACACTCCGACAATGAACATTTATGTTGAAGAAAAAGATTTGAAAGGAAAACCACTTGCAACTAATGAATCTGCAGTTCAAAAATTAGCTGCTTCCTTGGAAACAACAACGACACAGGACATTGCAGATATCGATGTTGAAGTCGCTCAACGTTACATCACTCTTCAGTTGAAAAATAGTCATCTAAAACTCAAGAATATGACTGGGGCAGAAGTTCGTGACAAACTACAACGTGCCCTTCGTTTGTTTATTCAAGCAGACAGTGACACAAAACCAAAAGAGTTGAAGATTATTCCTGGGGTCCAGAAAGAAGATGATTTGGCAGATATTGGGACAAATCCTCCAACTTACACCGAACTTCTTCAACTTGAAGAGAAAATCAAACTTTTGCGTTTGAAAGGAGTCCCTGGAATTCTTCGTGCGAATGTACAGAAGGACAAAGATGGCGATTATTACATCTCAACTATCGGCTCAAATCTTGCAAAGGTATCTGATTTTGCAGGAGTAGATCGTTCTAGAACCTATACGAATAATATTATGGAAATTCATGCCTATTTGGGCATTGAAGCCGCACGACAAGCAATCATCAACGAGTTATTACTAACTCTTGACGGCGCTCGTCTCGATGTCGATGTCAGGCATTTGCTGATGGTTTCTGATGTGATGACTAGCGGTGGCGTAGTTCGAGCCATCGGTCGACACGGTGTGTCTGGTACCAAGCATAGTATTCTTGCACGTGCAGCGTTCGAAGTTACAACTAACCATCTTTTGAAGGCAGGAATTATTGGAGAACGAGATAACCTTACAGGCGTTGCAGAGAATATTATCGTAGGGCAACCAGTCGCTTTGGGGACAGGGAGTGTAGAATTGTTTTACATTCCAGACAAAGAGTAGATATATTCCATGGGAAGCAAATGTGGAGAATGGAGGAATATGAATGGACATTAGTCGTCAATTGAAGACAGCAGCAAGTAGCGGAAATATGACCTTCGGTCAGAACCAAGCAACAGACGGTTGTGGAAGAGGTGATGCTAAATTGGTGATATTTGCGGCAAATTGTCCACAAAATTTCATTGACAATTTGCGTGCGAGGCACCCAGATGTCCCTATGCACCGCGTCGATTTAGTCAATCGTGAACTTGGTGCAGCTTGTGGTAAACCGTTCTCTGTTAGTGCGATATGTGTACTTGATGAGGGTAGCAGTGAGTTGCTTAGCCTCCGTCCAAATTTAGATTGAGTGGAAGTCTTAAACTCCAATCTAATTTGTCTCTATTGATGGGTTTATACACGCAGTGTTCAAGGTGTGCGCGTCCACCGTCGTCGGTAATGGAAGGCCTAATCAGGGATTTGTTGGCTCAATTAGGGGCTATTATTTCACCCGCTCCTCCACATCCTCCTTGCCCTGGAATAAACCTTTTAGGAATTATCTCAACTCCTCCGGGAACCCGAAGTGCGCCTGATTTGCCATCAGGAACACATCTTTGGCATGCTTATGACGGTTGGGCTCCACTTGACTCATTAGAAATTGAGCGCTGGTTAGTCGATGCCCCTGAAGGCACCCATTGGTTGCTTTCTGAACGGGTATTACGTATGGAGAATCAACCCTCAAGACGAGATGTCAACTATGATGTATGGGGCCCTGATCGATTTGCACAATGGTTAGGTGAAGCAATACTGAACGGTGATTTAAATGCCTCAATTCCTGATTCAATTCCACAGTCTGTACCGGGCACAGTTTTTGAGGAAGAATCACTTGGTCTTGAACGGAGGTTAATTAGTACTGAACCTAGTGCTTTACGTCCAATAGTCAAATTAGAATCCATAATTCAGAACCTTGGTCAATCGAATGTAAATCCACGCCCAGTCTTGCTTAATGCTAGGATATGGTCAGTGACAGGTATTTTGCGGGGGCCAAATGACGCTGCAGAGAGGCAATGGTGGGAACTCCTTGAAGATCCATTCACAAATGAGATAGATCATTTAGGTAAGGTGGAAGTTTTGGATTTCATTCCGAAGTTGCACCAATTTCAACCGAATTCATGGCAAGATGAGTCCATCTTAGCACCACATCTTGCATCACTATGTGAGGAACGTAGGCACTTCACAATCACCGAGAAATCAGGTACTAGCCAAGTTCAAGGAAGTGTCCTCCATTGGTGGAAACTAGATCCTTCTTCGGCTGAGATGATTCCAAGGTTGGCATTATTACCTGCTTGGCAAATAACAATTCCAAGTAGGGGTGACGTCCTAATCCATGGTTTAACTGGTGAGATAGTTCCTCTGCCCTAGTTATGTTAATACTTCATTCAGTCTATCTTGTTCAACAGCTCTACGAATTTCCATCGCAATCCGTCGACCACTACTAACCGGCTTTCTCCAAGTTGCATTTCCGTAAGGATGCCCGACGCTGACATGAACATTGGTGCCACCTCCAAGCCTTGGTGCAACATCATAAATGTAGTACCCCATGTCTTTGTCAATACATGTTTGGAGGCAGAATGGCCCGATAATACCGGGGTCGTAATGTTCTTTACTCGCAGAAATGAATTTTTCACCAAGCTCAAATGCCTTTTCAAGTAAACTTTCACGAATCGTAGCTGTGTTATGTCCTACCACTGTCATCTCAGGTATTTGCTGATTTGCAGGCATTGTCATTTGCTGAGGTGCAGGCAATCGAACATGGCCATCCAAACTCGATTCAAATCTCCAATCCACGCCGAGCAATTCCAATTTGGGCATTTCTTCTTCCAATGGGCTGTAAAAGAAGTTCAAATTAAAAACTGGACCGATAACGTACCGTTCAATTCTTGCCCCTTCCAAACTCGCCTGGTCAATGACCCCTTGTTTCAGTAATTCTTGCGACTTTTCGACATACTCCTGATGCGATGAGCAAGTGAAAAATCCGCGTTCAAGTTTTTTCTCTGCATGATGTAATTTCACAATGGCAAGGCAATCAATATCTTCTGGATTGTTTATTTCTTCAGGATAGGGTAATCCAGCTTTTTCAAGAATCCAATAATAATCTTGTTCTTCAGTTCTTTCCTCCATCCTTAGCATGTTGCGGCTACCAAATAGCGGCACATGGAAATCATTCTCAATTGAATTTATTGAACTGTAGGATGTGAATGAACGATTTGGGATATAAACAACATTTCTTTCGCGCATTTGTTTCTGGAAATTAGGATTCATCACATCGTTAAATTTATCCAAAACGATAGCTTTGTCAACCATTCCTCTCCGGACTCTTCCCGATGATGTTCGTTGCGTCCGAAAGTACTCAGAATAGGTTTTTTCACGTCCTTTTTGACAATAGGCGACAGTGGGAAAACCCTCTTCGATTGCTCCATCACAGATATCAAGAGCACTATGACTAGCAGTCATGCCAATACGTAACTTGAGTTTATCATAATCTTCGAGAATTGAATTGATTTCGGGCGCCTCAATCATCTCAACCGCCCCGTTGGAGTGCCATCAAGTCCTCGACTGAAAGTTCATCTCCATCCATCAGTCGTTCCATGAGATCTGCAACTCCTACACGAGCAGTTTGCCCACTTGATTTGGTTTCTTTACCAGTTTCTCGATTTCGCTTTGCCCTGAGAATATCTTGAATTGAATGGAGGCATCGTAAACTAACAATGTATGATTGATGTGCACCATCAGCTTCTCGCTTCGCACGGCGTACTTTAGCCTGAGCGGAATCTGCTTTTTCACGAAGCCTATCTACCTCCTCTGACAATTTAATCATCAAATCATGCGCTTCTTGAGCGGATTCAGCAGCCTCAGTCACGGCTTGGTGTGCAATTTCTTGTTCATTAATTGCAGCAGTGAGAGCATCTCTTGCTCCCTTCAATTCAGTATTACTGCTTTCAGCATGCTCCATGCCACGAATTTTTTGCTGGATTCTCTTCATTTTCTCCATGACTTTTTTCTCATTCTTTCCGGTATGAATTCCTCTCTCAAATTCACCTTCAAGCCGCCGAAGGGTTTTTTTCAACATCATCGGTGTTTCTTTTTTTTCTCTTTTTCTCCAATCGCGACCACCACTCCGTGATTCTGGCACTTGATCGCTCTCACCAGTAATTTGTTGCACTGCTTGTTTCGCATCTTTCACCGATTGATTCTTTTCCGAACGTACACTTTTTGCATCGCGTACAGAAGCGTTCGCCTCATCACGAATTGATTTTTGTCGCTGGACTTCGGAGATCAATTCTCGAACCTGGGCATTGAATGAATTCCTCGTTGTGAGGAATTCACGTGTTTTTCCATTCCAACCGTCCCTTACATCTCGATTTTCTGTGGCTTTTGTATCGACCGACTTACGAAGTTCGTCGAGTTGAGGCTTGAGTTCTTCCATCATTTCACCCCTCTGCAAGACAATACCGGACTTGCTAACACACATCGGAAATAGCGGGTCCATATAACGGTGCTCTATTCCGCACCGCCCCCTATGGGGGCGTTTCATTCGATGAATCACTAGCAATTATTTCCATTCTTGCTTGAGATAACGATTAAACCCTGTTTAATAATGGGAAGGAATGGTTCGTATGTTTATTGATGGAATGCCTGGGATGGAACGAGTCCTATCTTCTGATGCTTCAGCACCGTATTTGACATTGGTTACTGGTCCACCTGGGTCAATGAAATCATCATTTTGTTTGTCAATAGCGTCAAACCATCTGCGTCAATCTGGTGGTTTCGGGTTGTATTGTACTGTTGAGGAAACTACTGGTAGTTTACTTCGTGCTACAAATTCCCTTGGACTATCCCTCCCACAAAATTTGCAAATAACTGATTTCACTGAATTGAGGAATGAAAATGAAGCCATGGATTATCTAAAATTCACGCAAAAAATGATTGAGCATTATAAACGTGAACGAGGGGATGCATTTTCAGTATTTGTACTGGATTCGTTGGGGGCTATTTACAGTCTGACACGTGTCGACGAGGAAATGAGGAAACGGATGTTCCGGTTTTTTGAATATTGTCGTAGTCAGAATCTGCACACATTCGTAATCACTGAAAGACAGGCAGGAGAAAATGCAGAACTTGAAGGCAATGAAGGGTTCCTTGCAGATGCAATTTTGAATCTTGGTCTTGATCGTCGAAATGGTCAGATTGTCCGGACAATGCAAATTGAGAAAATGAGACATGTGCGCCATTCTATGGAAAAACAGGCCATGGATGTCACTGGTGCAGGAGTCCAATTACTCGGGCCTCTTTTTGATTAAAGAAAAGTTCCGATTAGTTCAGCGGCATCGTTTATTGAATTCCTTAACCCACCAAGGTTTGTGCCCACATCGGCTCGCATGAGAATGATGTGTCCAAGGTCTACTCTATGTGACAACATTATTGCTGAATCAGAACGGAGTGTGAATTTTTCAGGAACACCACCCAGTAATACTTCTGCACGCGCCTCTAAGCCAAGCCACATTGCAGCCGCATTTTCTGCTTGATCAGAGTGAGGGTGAATGGAAATTGGTAGGGCTTCTGGACCAATTAGGGCTACCCATTGAACACCGTTCAAATCCGATAGGTCCGCCAATATTCTATCTCGCATGTGGTGGTCGTGGCCGTGAAAGGGCATCATTCTGACGCTCAGTTGATCTCAGTAAACCTTGCATCAACCATGCATCTGAATCACGGTAATATTTCGTAATCACGCCGACTGGCTTTAACCCCCAATGCATGTACATAGAAATCGCTTGAAGGTTATCTACTCGGACTTCCAATTGGACTGATTCAAATCCTAAATCAAGAGCTTTTTTTGAAAACAAGGACCATGCAGCAGTTCCAAACCCTTTCCTTTGCAGTAATGAATTTACAGAAAAGACGAGAACTCTACAGGTGAAATCTGAAATTTTCATCACCCAAAGTAAACCCTTTATTTCTGCACCTCCATCTTTTTCTTGCAACACCCAATTTCCAAAGTCCGTCGCCAATGGCAACATTCGTAATCGATCAAGAGAATATGCTTCACCTGTCGTGTCAAGAATTAATTTGTATGCGGATTGAATTTTTTTCTCAGACCACGTTTTTTGGGATGAATTGAGAGACCAACTAAGTCGCACATTATCATCCTCGACGCCGTTCTCTTTCTTCAGTAGTAGTCCTGCGTCTTGTACCACGCTTAGCAGTTGCTTGTCGACGTTTTGTCTTGCCACTAGATGATGATCTCGACTTTTTGTCATCTCCCTCAGAGGATAATTTTGACAACCCTCCTCCTTTCAATAAAGCCCCCAAATCATCAAGAGATATTTTCTCACCACTAATTGCCCTTTGTTTTACATCTTCTAATCGAGGTCCAACATTTCTTTTCTTTTCTAGGCCCTTCTTTTTCTTTAGCCGTAATCCTGCTTCAAGTCTACCTGCCTCACGCCGCAATTTCTTGATATCATCTCTCTGCTCTCGAATATTTTCTAACATTGCGGCGATTTGCTTATTCATCCTACGAATTTCTTTCGGATTTGCTTGTGTTTCATCAATGGGTTCATCTTCGCCGCCTTTATTTTGTTCAAAATCGGTATTTTTCTCTGCTGTCAATCTGTCTAATTCTTTCAATTTACTCTCTTGTTCTCGCAATAACTCTACATATTGTTGATGTAATTTATTACCATGTGACTTGCGGGAATGCATTTGTTGGAGTTCAAAGAAAAATGTGAATAATCGAATTTCGTGATCAGTATTTGGCATGCGAACTAGATCGTTTTGATGCATTGCTAATCTGCGGTAAGTTTGCGCTAGCCTTTGTTCAATAATTTCCAGTGGAGGCGGAACTGATTCATTGATTGCATCTCTTTCTGCACGAATTTTATCTGCTTTTGACCTTAAATTTCTAAATTTCCCCAAGTGTTTACTTCTTTCCTTGCTATTGCCGCGATATTTGTCTTGAATTTCTCGTAGAGACTGCACCAGTGCAATCAGTGTAGCTCGTTCAGATTGCAGAGATTCATATTCCTTTTCGCTCACTGCGATTGATGCACGAATTGATTTAGCCCTTTCATCAATTTCACGCTCCGTAAGATCAACTAAATCATCGAACAAGCCAGGCTTATTATTGGATTTCTTTTTCGAGGGTGAAGCACTCATTCTTCCTCACCACCATTGGGTGAAGATTCGGCTGTAGGCATTTCAGCACTTCTTCTCCGAACTGAGGACACTCCACCCTTTTCCACATTCTCTGCGGCATCGAGCAAGTTCGGTTCACCAGTTGGCAATAGTCCAAACCCTTCGGTCAACCTTTTTTCCCAATGCATGATGGCCGTGTCGGATTGTTTCATCAAGGTTCGGGACCGATCCACTTGACGCATAGCGATACGTAATTCTTCGCGACTTTCGATGAATTTTGAATGTTCTGTTTCATTTCTTTCAACAAGGTCAAGCATTTCTTCGTGGAGTTTGTCTGCTCGCCGAAATAATTTTTGCATTTTCTTTCTTGAGTCAACGTATTCTGCTATTTCGGGGTTACTTTTTCGCCTTTCATCGAGCCAATTTTGATTTTTTTCGAGGAGGCTTTTTCTTTCTGAAATTAAGCGCCGCTCATCATTCAAAGAAAGAGCACCTTCTTGAATTCGAGTTTCGATATCTGCAAGTCCTTCTTCCAATTTTTCCTTCGCCCAATTCGGATCTAAATTCTTCATACCGCCTGTTTCAGAAATTTTTTCACGAAGCATTCTAGTGTTATTAAGTAAATCACGAGCTTCTTTTTGTGCTTCGTTACGTTTTGCTTTCAGTTCTGAAATCTTATTCAACCCTGAATCCCGTAATAATCTAATTTTTTCGACTTCTGGTTGTAATCGATCTGCATCATCTTTGTTCTTCGATTCAATTCCAGGAAGTATGTCTTTCAACGCTTTCCGTCGTTCAAGAATTTTGACCGCGAGCGCCTCTGGCGTGACGGCGAGAAGGTCTGCGACATCCATGATAACATGTCACGGAACAACAGGTTTCGGATAAAGGTTCAGCGTTTGCCCTTCGCTCAGAAGGAAAGGGTATTCAACCCTCCTTGGCTGTTACCAATTTATGGCCGTTAGGTTTCGACCAGCAGTAGCGACCTTCATTTTGTTGCTGATATCAACATATTTACCGCTTGCTGCAGCCTCAGGTTCAGGACTTTTGATGTCTGATTCTTCATTGTTAATTGAGGGTGATGGAGACGTTGGGCAAGGGGATGTGAACATTAGTGTCGATGTGACTGCACACAATAGCAATTCCATTGGATTCATTGAAATGACTCTGTCAAATTCATCTGGAGTACTGCTTGCGTCAGAAAACCATTCTGTTTCTTTATCTTCTGGACAAAGTGGGATTGAATGGTTTAACATTTCCTCCGTCCCGATAGGAGTACATACTCTTACCTTGCAATTAACCGGAGATGTAGGTCAGGATTTTGGCAGTAACGTTTCGTTTATCCAAGTGTACATCCACCGTCTTTCTCCTGCTGCTATTTCAATGGAAGATTCAGATAACTGGGACCTAATAGCAGTTAATGCTGACACGGCTGAGGCGAGTTTGAACACCACTTTACGTGATGGTGACTATGCATGGCTATTAATTGAGTTAGATAATTCAGGCGATGTCAATTGGACAGGAAACCTTTCTTTGAACTCACAAAACTTGTCTGTAATAGTGGAGGGTGGATCTTCCAAATTAGTTAACTTCACAGCAGGTCCTTTCACAGAGGGGGAGAGGGAAATTGTAGTTGGGTTATTTGAAAACCAGAACTTAATCCAATCTGATAACGTGTGGGTCTCCATTGGACCTCCACCATTGCCTCGGCCAATCCTATCACTTTCATCATCTAGTAATGGAAATTTGGGCGAGGAAGTATATTGGAACGCAACCATCTACAATTCCGGTGAGTTGAATTGGTCGGGTTGGCTTGATTGTTCATTCCCATCGGGGATTAAAGTTTTTAATCAATCTGTACTGGTTGAAGATGGGCAATCTAGTAATTTTTCATTTGCCATTGATATTCGCCCGGGCACATTAACCTGTGAAGTTATTTCGTCAATGACAATCCATTCTGATAGCACCGTTATTGCTACACAAATATATGATATGTCCGCTGGTCATTTGGTGCGGGCAGGTAGTGACGGATTAACCGTGCAAGGTGGCCCATTTCATGTCGGTGACCTTGTGCCGTTGGCAATTCTAATCCACAATGGAGGTGACTTTTCAGGGCTAGGTTCTTTGGAGATACGAGAGGGTCCAGAAAGTGGAATTGGAATGGGGCAATGGACTATGTCGGAAACACGTAATTTCGACGTAGGAAGCAGTCTCGAACTTGGAGCGAATCACCAACCATTAACCCCGGGAAGTCGGCGTATTGAATGGAGAGTAACCAGTGCCGACAGTTTGGTTGATTCGGAGTTAAGCGGCAACCTCAATATTAGCGTATTGCCATCACAAGATTTAGGTGTCGTAATTTCTACATCAGCATGGACACTTCAATCGGGTTTGGATGTAGAAATTATTACATCATTGTCATCGGGTGAGTCGAGGGATATTTTACTTGAAATTGGGGTGGAAGGACCTTCTGGTAAAGTAGTACAAATCTCGACACAAGTTGAACTATCACCTGGTTTTAGGACATTAAATTACAACCTTGGGCAACCAGATACTGCATCGCTAGCATGGGTTGAAACTTCAACAATAGGTTGGATTTCAACTGGAAATAAATATGATGAATCAGTTATAATTAGGCCAGACCCACAAACACGTGTATCTTTTGATTTAGTTTCTACCTCTGAGCCGTCCACGGGTGAACCTACTACATTGCAATATTCTCTAATCAATGAGGGTGGTGGTGCAACTCTTGAGGGGCAATTGAGCTTAATCGACATTCGTACCGAACAATTACTTTGGACCACTGACTCCCCAGTTGTCTCAACAGGAATGTCTTCAGATGGCACTATTTCTTTGGAAAAGTGGCCATCAGGAATGGTGGTAGACCTCCGGTTTGAATGGGATACACCAACAACTTCGGCTAATACTCTTGGTTCATGGGTTTCATCAGACTCTGCTGAAACAAATAACGAGGCGGAATTTGACTGGATGAGCCTTCTTTATGGATCGCTTCTAGGTGCACTTTTAGGCCTAGTTACAAGAACTGTAATGCGGGCTAAGTCTGGTGATTCAATACTCCCTCGAAGAGAACGCGGAACTCGCAAAGTAAATGATAAAAAAGTTGTAAAAACCATTGAAGAAAAAGTCGAAGTTGCTTGTCCTACATGTGATCAAAAGTTACGTGTGCCAGCGACATATTCCGGAGACGCCCGATGTCCTGCATGCGCACAAACATTTGCAGTCGGATATGGTGAAAGTGATAATCAGAGCGAACTTAAGCCTGAGCCTGAGCCTGAGCCTGAGCCTGAGCCTGAGCCTGAGCCTGAGCCCGAAG
>Ga0208764_10000214_pt1 | contig 34687 bp, 45 predicted proteins | sample ETNtaG_18_FD_185762 | JGI IMG/M metagenome (GOLD analysis project Ga0208764, IMG submission 185762) | Marine microbial and viral communities from oxygen minimum zone, Eastern Pacific Ocean - ETNP201302SV91 (SPAdes) (version 2) | ecosystem: Environmental > Aquatic > Marine > Oceanic ... | reverse complement strand
TGATGGAATTGGAGGAGCGGTTTTAGAAATTTTAACAGGAAATGCATTCAGACTACTTGTAAGCCACACTAGAAAAGATAACAAAGGAGATTACGGAAAAACAGAAAAAATAATCATGGGCTTAATCAAAGATTCAGAAGAAGGACAACGTCCAGAACAAACTAAAGAAGATTTAGAGAGAGCATTAAAAGGTAAATTTGTTACATGTAAAATTCAATATAGAGACACAAAAACAGATGCACTTGTCTGCAATGTGTTTGTTCAAAGACCACCAGAAGAGTCAGTTTAATTTTTTAAATAATTTTAATATACATTTGAAATTAATTTTTCATTTTTCCTATCCATGTTTCTAGAAAAACATGATGTTTTTCACCAATTAAATTTAAGTTGTAACCTACCTCACCTTCTTTTTTTATAATCGGGGTAATGATTCCTTGTTTTACCATAATTTGTAAAGTGGGATTATTTTTGAATGGATATCCAGGATCTTTGTTTAAAATTTTAAAATATTCTTTACCCTTAGTAGTTAGTGTAAAAACAATATTTTGTCGATCTACAGAATCAACAATAGGTTCCAAAATCCAGTCATTTACTAAATCCGACAAAATCAAATTATCATCAAACTTATCTTCAGTTTCTTCCACAAATATTAAAAAACTATAGAGTATATGAAATTTGAATAGAATTATTTACTTTAAAAATTATAAAAATAACGGCTGATGATGATACCAACGGGTTCTATCTGATTCCTCAATCTGATGATACTTTGCCGAATTTTGAAGCCCAATATTTCAAATCGGAATTTGATTTGTAAAAATTATTGCAATAGTTTCATACATAATTAAATGCAGTATTTATCATATGACTGAATTACATCACTTCTGACCAAAATCATATAATACAGATAAAAAAACAATGGTCATGACAGAAGATGTATGTGATTTTTGTAAAGGGGCAGGTTCAAGTTCAACTAATGTTTGTGTTTATTGTAATGGAACAGGAGAATGGAATCAGGCTGCTCAATCATATGTAAAAAATCACATCTGTCAATGCATTGTATTAGATAGAAAATTCTGTCCAGTTTGTAACAAACCGTGTCATCATGATACAAGTCTTAATCCAAAACAGACAATTGATTCAGGTTATGGTGGAATGTCAGTGCCTGAAATTCCAATGTAATGAAATAAAGTCTAAAAATAAGAAAAAGTTTTCTAAAAATCATCAAATTATTTAAAAAATAAAAGAATTTTACAATAGTTTAATTACAACATGAATCGATGAAATTTAGAAAATATGTCATACAATAGAGAAGATAGAGAAATGTTTGACGCAAAATGCGGAGATTGTGGAAATGATTGTCAAGTACCATTCCAACCAAAACAAGACAGACCCGTATATTGCAGAGAATGCTTCCAAAATCACAAACCAGAGCCACGACAAGGTGGCAGATTTGGTGGAAGATCAGGTGGAAATGATAGAGGTTCTAGATTTGGTAATAGAGATGACAGACCACGAGAAATGCATGACGCAAAATGCGGAGATTGTGGAAATGATTGTCAAGTACCATTTAGACCAAAGGAAGACAGACCTGTATATTGCAGAGAATGCTTCCAAAATCACAGATAACATAAACAAATTGTTTTGAGAAAAACACTCAGAACTTTGTAACTTTTATTAAAATCAAAATTTACAAACTCACGCAAATTTTAATTAAAAAAACAAAGATCAAACAAAAATTAAATTCCCTAATATATGATGTAATTTAATAAATTTCAAAGAATGGTTCTAGTAAATAAAAAAATGTTAGCAGGAGGAATGTCAATGGTGATTGTAGGATTAATACTAACCATAAACATCAATGCTGCAGTTCCAGTTGGTCAAACAGGAATGACTGATGAAGAAAAGCTTGATTTGATGTTAGCAGAACAAGAAAATGAAGATTATAATACACTAGCAGGAATTTTGTTTGGTTTAGGATTTTTACTAGTATTGATTAGTTTTGGAGCAAGAAGGAAAAAAGGCAAACCAACAAAAAAAGTAGAAAAAAAAGCAGAATAAGTAAAAATCAAATGTGCTAAAAATTTTTTAAAATTCCAAAATGAGTATTTCTTTGTGCAGGTATACGGCCAATTTCTTTTACCATGGTAGCTAATTCATCAACAGATGAAGTTGTAGGTTTACCAGCTGCACGGTAAATTTCTTCAGAAAATGCAGTTCCTACCAAATCACTTCCACCATTAGATAATGCAACTTGAGCCAATTTTTTTCCATATGCAACCCAATAAACAGAAATATTGTTTAGTGTATTTGCAAGCATTAATCTAGATAAGGCAGTTATTCTTAAATCATAAACTGAAGAGCATTCATTATTTACCAAATTGTCTTGTTCCAATTCAGTATTATCCAAACTGAATTTTAATGGGATTAGTGTTACAAACCCATTAGTTTTCTTTTGTAATTCACGTATTTTTATCAAATGATCAACGATATGTTCAGGTTTTTCAATATGTCCATATAGCATAGTAACATTACTTTTAATTCCCATATTATGGGCTTCTTCAATCACATCAAGCCACTGTTGACCAGTACATTTACCTCGTACAATTTTTCCACGAATGTCAGGATGAAATAGTTCTGCACCCCCACCAGGCATAGAATCTAATCCAGCATTCTTTAAACGAGATAAAATTTCCTTAGTAGAAATTTTTGTAAGTTTAGATAAATAAAAAATTTCAGCAGCAGTTAATGCTTTGATGTTTAATTCAGGATAACTTGTTTTAATGGTCTTCATCATATCTTCGTAGTACTCTAAAGGGAGTTTAGGATGAAATCCACCAACAATATGGACTTCAGTTGCGCCCATTTGTTTAGCAATTCCAACACGTTGTTCAATTTCTTTAGGAGTTAAGGTGTATGCATCATCCTCATCTCCTTTTCGATAAAAGGCACACATTTGACAACTTGCAGCACAGACATTAGTGTAATTCATGTAATAGGATGCTGCAAAAGTTACTGTATCACCGACCAATTTTTTTCGTGTAGAATCTGCAACTGCACCAAGTAAATGTAAATTATCATAATTCATTAAATCTAAACCATCCTTGTAAGATAATTCTTCACCAGCAAGAGCTCGATCTAATGCCTGAGAATCCCCAACAAGTTGTTCTAACATACTCATCAACTTCATTATGATGATATATTCCTTATACTGTCAAGAAATAAGTAATCAAAATAATCTAAGATATCATGGTACTCCCATTAGTAGATGAACATAAACCAAAATGCTACTTGTGTCATGAAGGTTTTGAAGATATTGAAAAACTAAGAGAACATCAAAATACAAAACACAGTGATTTCGTTAAATCTAATGAAAAACAAACGGCGAGAGAACCAGCACCTGGCGATGTAACAGTATTTTAGATTATTTTCCTTGTAAGGATTTTAAAAGGTCTTGAGCAGTATCTTTAGAGAGTTGTGCAAGATCATAATGTTTGTCAATAGATAAGGCATTTTTAAAATAAGTAATTGCTTCTTTTAGTTGACCCAATTCAGCCAAAGAAAGTCCTTTGTATGCAAGAGCCATAGGACATTTTTTATCAATTTTAAGAGCCCTGTCATAACAAGATATAGCATCAGAGTATTTTTTATCTAAATGAAAAGCAGATCCTTTGTTAATTAATGCATCAATATTGTTAGGGGATATATCAAGTGCCTTATCATATGAACGAATAGCGGATTTTATTCGACCTAGATTCTGTAGAGTTGTACCCTTATCAATTAGAGCATGAATATTTTTTGAATCTTGTTTCAATATTAAATCATAAAATATCAAAGATTCTGAAAAATTTTCATCGTCAATACAATCATTGGCTTGTGAAAATAATTCATCAATGCTACTATTCAATACAAATGGTAATATTTTGTCAATAATATAGTGATCCTCAGAAATATCTGAATGAATTTCTTCTTTTAAAACAGAAATTAACTTCGACATAATAAAAATATGAAATATTTTTAATTAAAACCCAAGTGATTTCAATATAACCTATCAAAAAGGAGAAAAATAATTAATCACAAATCAGTCATGGAAATAATAAAAAGTAAAAGATAGTAGGAAATCTTTTACTTTATGAACAATCGCTACAATCAGGATCAATACATACGGGATTATGTTTTCCATCTCTTGTAGGATGAGCGGTATCTCTTCTTCTTTGTGTTCTAGTCATAATCATTATAGGAGATTATAATTAAAAAAGTTGATCATATACTACAGATTATCATGAGGCAAATTTATCTCTAGGATCAATTTTTAATGAATTATTAAAACAATCCATAGATTCAGCATATCGGCCCAAACTTCTAAGAGCAGTTCCCTTATAATTCCAAAGATCAGGATTTTTGGGATTTAGCAGAAGAGCCTGTTCAAAAAAACTTAATGCTTTATCAAAATCACCAGATTCCAAAAAGGATTTTCCTTTCAATACAAATTCTTCAATATCATCCATAATTTTGATAATTTTTATTTGTATTAAATTTAAAGGACAAAAAAGGAGAAAACCAAAATGTATTTAAACAAATTTACAAAAATTCATTGAAAATTTAAATAATTTTTTACCAATACATGGTATGACTTTAGATACACTAGATAAAAAAATTCTCAACAATCTAACAGTAGATGCAAGACAATCTGCAAGACAATTGGCGTTAAAATTAGGAGTTTCAACAGTCACAATATTATCAAGAATGAAAAGATTAGAAAAAGATAAAATAATTTTGGGATATGCTGTAACAATTGATCATGAAAAAATAGGGTATTCTTTGACAGCCATTATTGAAATTATGGCTAAAAAAGATAAAATTGTAGATATTGAAGAAAAAGTATCAAAATTTGAAAATGTTTGTGGAGTGTACGATATCACGGGTACCACAGATACCATAATTATAGCAAAATTCAAAGAAAGAAATGAATTAAGCACATTTGTAAAGGGTTTAGCATCAATACCAAATGTGGAAAATACAATAACACATGTAGTTCTAAATACTGCAAAAGAAGATTTCAGACTAACATAGGAAAAATACAATGAATGAATTTAAAATTATTGTAATTTTCTTAATAATATTTGGGACAATACAAACATCATATGCAGAAACAAATGAATTAGTAGTTTCAGATGAAGAGAAAATAATTTTATTTGCAGGATTCTCAATTGTAGTGATTTCAATATTCTTATTTCTAGCAAGAGACATCATTTTAAGGAAAAAAACATCATACGATAAAAAAGAACATGAATCAAAAAAAGATAGAACGTATGAAAAATATCATTCAGGATGGGGGGACGATTATGAAGAAATTGGTAAACGAGGAAATAGTAAAGAAGAAAATGAATTTAGAGAAAGTGTAGCAAATAACAATTTGCCAAATTATTATGAGATCTTAGGAGTAGATAGTAATGCAACAGCAGAAGAAATAAAGAAAAATTTTAGAGAACTAGCAAAAAAAACACACCCAGATAAAACAAAAGAAGATTCTGAAGAAGAAATGATAAAAATCAATAAAGCATATGAGGTGTTATCAGATGAAATATCAAAAGAAAGATATGATAAATATCTAAAAAAAGATTAAGTTAATTCTAATTTTACAATAATCATACTAAGTTCAATTGAATTTGGAGTTTGTACACTATTTGTTAAATTAGTAAAAATATCAATAGGAGTAATTTTTCCATCATATTCAATGTGGCTAGAAATTTTTAATTCACCAAACTCAGTATTAGGACCAAGCATTTTTTTTGTTAATAAAGGAATTATTGTAAGATCCTCAATATTGCCTTTCATCTTATAGGCAAATTTTTCGGAAAAATAAACACCTCCACGAGTTGTTGGTTCATTAACAGGAATTGAAGAATTTTCAATAGTGACACTAAGCACATCATATAATCTGTCAGCTATATGAAGAGTAAATTGTGGAGAATATTCAGCATTATACTTCATTAAATTTTCAAGCAAAACAGAATCAACAGACATTAAAAAAATGTAAGAAGTAATTGTATTGAATCTTGTGCTTAAGCACAATAGATTGTTAATGAATTAAAATTAAAAATAATTAAAGAGTATTCTGGATCACCTTTAAAAAGTCAAATTGTGATCGAAATATAATGCAACAATTTGCAAATACCCATTCAATGAGAAATGAGATTCTAAGTCAAATGGCACAAAACGGATTAGAAGATGATTGTTATGTAGAAATGCTAGATTACACAATTGATTTATTTGAAAGTCAAGGTCTAGGAACAGAATATTATGGATATCATAACATCTATCATGAATTAGAAGTAACATATGTAACACTTTTAGCTATAAATCAAGAAAAAATTCAACTAACTGAAGAGGATAAAAAATATCTATATGTTGCAGCGCTGTTTCATGATTTTGATCCTGAAAAAAGTGTAGATAAACCACATGAGAAAAGAGTTATAAAATTTATTTCAATGGATGAAAAGTTACAAAAATTATTAATTTCTGCTGAGATTGATTTAGAAATAATTAAAGTATTAATTTTAAGAACAACATATCCATGGAGTGGAAAAATAAAGGAAGTAGCAGAAGAGGAAGTAAAACAATGTTTTGAAAGATCAGAAATAACAAGAAAAAATTTGGAATTACAACAACACATTATGGAAATGGGGGAATATCTATCATTAGTAGATAGAATTAGTGGCTATGCATTAGGAGATTTTACACAAGCAATGGAAAAGGCAAAAATGAATGCACATGCACTTGCATGGAGACCATCAGTAATCATAAGATCTGCTGTTGCATATTTTGAAGAAATATTAAATAAAGAAATGTCAATGTCAAAAGCAATTCTTAAAGCACTACCAAAAGAAATGAGGAAAAATTTCTTTGACACAGTTTTGTCATTCATGAGAATTAGACAACAAGAAGTAAGTATTCAAGCAGATTATGCATATGAGAATCTTAAACTAGTTCCAACTATAGAAAATCAAAGAAAACAGGGGGATCCGGAATTTGTACAAACACTGTTTGACATATTTTTAGAACTACCAAAACCATTACAATTTGGAAAAGAGAATTTTAAAGAATCAATAGAGGATCCAGAAACAATAATCAACACACTAAGATTAAATGATTGTGACGGGGAGATAGTGGGATTCTCTAAAGGAGGACCGCTTGAAAAATATCAATTACGTGAAGAAATTCGAGATGAAAATTTTGGTTTGAAAAATACTATATTTTTAGAACCTTTAGCACTAAAAATGGGCTACTGGGGATTACGAGGAGGTAGTGAAATGAGACATATGTTTATCTTGCAAGCACATTCTATGAAATACAAATATCTTACAAGCTTTGCACTACGTGATGTAATCAAAGCAAGAATAGATAAAGAACAAGCAGAATTTGTAACATTGTTTGATCCTGAAAGATGGGATTATTATCGAGTAAAACTTTAAGAAAAATAAATTAAAAATCCGATACGAAAAAAGTTGTTCCGGAACATAAAAAATAAGATTAGATGTTTGCCTATTTGTAAAAAAAGTTCAACAAGATCTCGCTAATAGAACAACGAGCCTAGTTGAATTATGACAATAGGATATTGTGTAAAGTGTCGAGACAAACGAGAAATCGGTAGTCCAGCACCATACACCATGAAAAATGGAAAACCTGCAATCAAAGGCACATGCCCTACATGTAGTACAGCCATTTTTAGAATTGGTAGAGGATAAAATTTTCAGTAGAAAATTTAATTCGGCCAATCACTAGTAAGGCCATGCCATAGCGAAAGCAATGGCGATGGATCTTTTTCTATTTCTTGAATAATTCTATTTTTTAGCACGAAAGAAAAATTTTCTAAGGCATCAATTCCACCATCAGCATGAATTTCACCACCGATTTCAGTAATTCTAGCATGTTTATCAGATATTTCTAAAGAATCAGGATTTTGTAGACAAAATGTCATTAAATCAATTAATTCTTCTTCAAGCATCATATCCATAAAAATTATCAAAATAGTATTCCTAATGAATCTTCTTTGAAATTAAAGAAAAATTATTCCAAAAGCTTGTGCAAGTATTGCAATTATAGTAGCAATTACAATTTTTTTCCCAAGACTTAATTTTTTTAAGGATTCAAATTTCATCGCATTAGAATTTGTAAAAATTTTCATTAATGTGTTACCATCAGAATAATTCAGAAAAACGATTGCCTACATAATCCCAATTAACGAGATTCCACCAGGCATCAATATAATCAGATTTTTTATTTTTATATTTTAAATAATATGCATGCTCCCACATGTCCAATCCAAGTAAGGGAGTTTTTTGAAGAGTCCATGGACTATCTTGATTAGCAGTTGTAATAATTTCGATTTTATGATAGGTTGCATTAAAAACTAACCAACACCAACCACTACCTTGAATTGACATAGCCATTCCAGAAAACACTTTTTTAAAATTATCAAAGCTATCAAAATAGACATCAATTTGATCTTCCAATTTTCCTTTAGGAATTTTGTCGCTATTTGGAATTAACGTCTCCCAAAATAATCTATGATTTTCAAATCCACCACCAAAAAAATTAATTGCAGATCTTCCAGATTCAGGAATTGTAGTTAATTCAGATAAAATTGCAGAGATATATTTTGGATGAGATTCAGCACCAATTTGAGCTAGAGATGTGTTTAATCCATCAACATATGCTTGATGGTGTTTTGTATGATGTATTTTCATAGTTTCAGCATCAATAAATGGCTCTAATTCATAATATTCATAAGATAATTTAGGAAGTTGGTAAAGGACCATACGATATACAAAGAGAATCCACATATAATCTTCAAGTTAAAATAAAAATATGAGGAAATTAGGAACTGTGGATTTAGAAATATTGAGTTTAGCAATTAAAGGAAAAGGAACATTTAATGAAAATAATTTAGAAAATTCAAATTTAAAAAGATATGGGGTTGGGAAAATTTTAGACGCATTAGCATCATTAAAAGATAGAAAATTTATTTCATTGAACAGTGATGGATCGTTTACCATTACTGAATTAGCTCGAGAAATACTTTGGAGTTCAAATATTCCAATATGGGGGAGAATACTAAGATTGTTACAAGTGAAATCATGTAGTCTAAATCAAATCATAGAAGTTCTAGCAATTGATGAGGATAAAATTATACATGAAATAGAACAATTAAGAAAAAATCAACTTGTTTTAATGTCACCACAAAGACAAGAGGATAAATTAATTAAAATTTATGAGATATTGCCAGAAGGAATTCACAAAATAGACAAAACAGAAACAGAAGGATTCGATCAAATTAATTTTGGAAAATCAAAATTAAATGGAGAAGTTTTGGAAATCATAGATAAAATAAAAGAAGAAATTCAAATAACAAGCATTTCAGAGCCTGAAAAAAATAATATCATAGTAAAACTAAACAATTTAAAAAATAGACTTGAAATATAATTTAGAAATTAAATTTCTTAAAATATTATTGTGGATGGGAGCACAATTCAGCTAAAACACCATTTAATGATTTAGGATGAATAAAAGTAACTTTGGTGCCTGCAGAACCAGGTCTAATTTTACCTAAAAATTGAATTCCACATCCTTCCATTCTTTCTACTTCACCTTCAATGTCATCAGTATCTAATGCCATGTGATGAAGTCCTTGACCCTTTTTATCAAGAAATTTTTTTATTGGACTGGAGTCATTAGTGGGTTGCATTAATTCAATACGTCCATTTTCTAATTCAATAATAGCAATTTTAACACCTTCAGATTCTACAGTTTCAAATTCAACATTATCTGCACCCAATGCTTGTTGATACACTTTTGCAGATTCTTCAACATCATTTACAGCAATTGCAATATGATCAATTTTCATCTAAAAAACCTCCTTTGGACGATACTCACCAAACACTTCTCTGAAAGTATTACTAATTTCACCAGTAGTTGCAAATGCTTTTGCAGCTGTAACAATGTATGGCATGAGATTTTCTTCAGTATCAGCTGCACTTTGTATTGCAGATAATGCCTTTTCTAATTTTTTAGAATCTCTATCAGCACGTAATTTTTTAAGTGCTTTCTTTTGTTGAATTTCAATTCTACCGTCAATTCTAAGCAATTCAGGTTGTTCTTCTTCTTCAGAATATTTATTGACACCAACAATTATTCTATCAGCATCATCTGTTTCTTTTTTAAGACGATATGCATTTGCTCTAATTTCAGATTGGAAAAATCCTTTTTCAATTGCTTTAACAGAACCTCCCATTTTTTCAATTTTCTTCAAATATTTCCAAACATCAGCCTCAATTTGGTCACATAATTCTTCAAGATAATAAGAACCTGCAAGAGGATCAGCAGTTTTTGTAATTCCACTTTCATGAGCGACAATTTGCTGAGTTCGAAGTGCAATTTTTGCAGATTCCTGAGTAGGAAGTGCAAGTGCCTCATCTCTAGAATTAGTATGAAGTGATTGTGTACCACCTGCAACAGCAGCCATAGTTTGAATTGCAACTCGTACAATGTTGTTGTTTGGTTGTTGTGCAGTCAATGATTCACCACTAGTTTGAGTATGGAATTTTAATTGTAATGAGCGAGGGTTCTTTGCATGGAATTTTTCTTTCAAAATTTTTGCATATACTTTTCTTGCAACTCTAAATTTTGCAACTTCTTCAAAGAATTCAATAGTACAACAAAAGAAAAACGACAAACGTGGTGCAAAGTCATCAATTTTCAATCCTTTATCCAAACAAGTTTGAATATATGCAATTGCGTTTGCTAAAGTAAATGCAATTTCTTGAGTAGCTGTACAACCAGCTTCTCTCATATGATAACCAGAGATTGAGACAGGATACCATGATGGAACTTTTTCTGCACAAAATTCAATCATATCACCAATTAATCGCATCGAAGGTTGTGGCGGATAAATGTAAGTATTTCTTGCAATGTATTCTTTCAAAATATCATTTTGAGTAGTTCCTCTAAGCTCAGTACTTTTGAATCCTTGAGATTCACCAACTGCAATATAATATGCAAGTAATGTTGATGCAGTAGAATTAATTGTCATAGAAGAACTAACTTTACCAAGAGGAATTCCATCAAAAGCAGTCATCATGTCCTTAATTGATGTAATAGAAACTCCAACTTTTCCAACTTCACCCTCAGCTTGAGGGGAATCAGAATCATAGCCAATTTGAGTAGGCAAATCAAATGCCATACTAAGACCAGTTTGTCCTTTTTCAAGCATAAATTTGAATCTCTCATTAGTTAGCTTTGCATCACCAAATCCAGAATATTGTCTCATAGTCCAAAATCTTTCACGGAACATTCCAGGATGTATACCTCGGGTAAAAGGATATTTTCCAGCATCTTCAGCAGGTTTTTTCTTTGGAGATTTTTGATAAATTCGTTTAACAGAATATTCAGAATCTGTAAATATTTTCTTTTCAGGTGCCTTTGATTTTACTGATTTTTTTGTAGCCATAATATCACTTTATCAAAGATTTACTTATTTTATCTCCAGCAGTAAATGGATCCATTTTTTTAGAATGTAATTTTTTTAGATAATTTGAAAAGGTTTTATCAGATTTAATCATTTCTTCAATATTTTCTTTGATGTTATTTAAAACAATGTCTTTCAATTCGGCTTCAAGTCGTTCAAAGTTCTTATCTGATTTGAATTTCTTTTTAATAGTCATCATATCTTTTAGAGTTTTTGCAAAAACAGTAATACCAGAATTCTTTTTTACAGATGTTTTTAAAATAGTTGGATTTCGTTTAGAATCGCCAATAAAATCACGTACTGCATCAAAAAGTTGATTTGTTCCAGCAAGATCACTTTTGTTTATTAAATAGATATCTCCAATTTCAGTTAAACCAGCTTTAATGGTTTGAATACTATCCCCAGTATTTGGATTAAAAACAACAACTGTAATATCTGCAATATTAGAAATTTCAACTTCAGTTTGTCCAGCTCCAACACTTTCAATAATTATAGGATTAAAACCAGCATATTCTAAAACTCGAATACTATTTCGCAATGAACGTGAAACAGCTCCAGTTGCACCTCTTGATGCAATGCTTCGAATATATGTTCCAGAATCAGTAGATTCAGTCATTCTGACTCTATCACCCAAAATAGCACCACCAGTTACATGACTAGTTGGATCAATTGCCAAAACAGCAGGCTTGGTTCCTAATTTTTTTAATGAAATAGCAGTTTTGTTAATTAAAGAACTTTTTCCAGATCCAGCAGGTCCAGTAATTCCAATTATACTTGAATTGCCAGAATCTTTAAAAATTTTTTTTAGTAATTTTTTTGTTTCTTTTGGATCATTTTCAACAATAGTAATGGCTTTTGCTATTGCTCCGCGTTTTCCTTTTTTTAAATCAGAAAGTAAATCCACTATAAAATATAATTTAGAAGGTACAATAAAATCTTGTATGTGATCTATGAGACATCATAGATAGTATTTGGAATAGTAGTATCAAGTTCATGAATTTCAGTTTTAATTTGAACATGACCAAATTCTTCATGTTCAACTTCCAGAACTATTGGATGAATTGACCAACCATATTTTGGCTTACTTGTAAATTGGACAATTTCTATAAATTCAGAATCTGTAAAAGATTTTTGAAATGAATTTTCCATTCCAAGTATTTCAAGTACAACTGAGGTAGTTTTATCAGATTTATCAAGATAAGAAATTTCAACATAACCGGTGTCATAATAAATTGCTTCTAATTGAAAATTTTCACGAAGTGGGTCCTTATCATCAGTAGCACCACCAGTTAAAAATACAATTGCTAAAACAGTAAAAACACCAAGAAATATTGGAGGTCCTAATTTTTTAGCCATTTTTGAATTCTTTTCGCATGGTTCTTAAGAATTTAGAATTAATTCGAATTCGTTCTAATGTTTGACTTTGTGTTCTTTCAGTACCCGGAGTAGGATTATTTTTAAAAAATAATTTAATTTCGTTTTCCATAGAGTCATCAGCTACACCAGCAATACTAGCCACAATACGATTAAACAGTGGATTACCATGTCCAACTTTTTTATTGATATTTTTCCAATTTTTCTTTAACCATGGCCATAAAACTTTCTCACCATATGGATTACCAGCAACTTTCATTATTGGTAATTGCATGTTTTGAGAACGAACTTCCGAAGTTTGAGAAAAATTAAGTGTTCTAACAAGTAATTTTTTATCTTGAAATCCACACATTGCACCTAAGAAACGAAGTTTTTCCTCCATTGTTTTTGCATTTGTATATAATTTTTTTAATTCAGCAAAAGTTTTTGAATTTCCATTCCAAGCTGCAATGGAACAGATTGTTTCAATCAAATCAGGAGATAAAGAACTAGGGGATTTTAAGAATTTGTGATATTTTCTAATTGCCTCAACAGTAACAGAGTCATCATTCATTTTTCCTAAAACAGCTATTGTGAATGTACGTAATAATGCATCAGTATGTTTATCAGATTTTTGTGGCTCCCATCCAAGATTGGATAATATTTTTCGGAAGTAATTGATAGCATAACTTCGAATTTCTTCGATAAATTTTTCATCAAATGCACGGAAATATAATGATGCCAAATTATGTGCAACATTAACAGATGCAAGGTAACTATCTTCATCAAAATATGCATCAGAGAAATCAAGATAATTTCTAACTTGTTCATCACCTGAAACACAAAGAGAAAATAAATCATTTTGTATAGCCCATCTATCAATTGGAGGTATACGTTTTTGATCAACTAACATTTTAAGATCAAGTAAAATTCCTTCATCATATTTTACACGGTAGAATCCTTTTCGACCATAATTTGCAACAAAACCAATTGTATTTTTAGGTAATTTTATTGACATGGATTTTTTAGAAAATAATGTTTTAGAAGTTTCTTTTTCTAAACCTAATGATAAAGGAATTGACCATAACCCCTTACTGAATTTTTTATCAGATTCAAGCAGGTATCGTTTTTGTTTGATTTTTAAATTATTACCATCCTGATTAATTTCAACAAGAGGAAATCCAGGTTGTTTTAACCAAGTATTAATCATAGTAGTTACAGGCATGCCTGAAGCCTTGCCAATAGCATCCCACAAATCTTGGCCTTTAGCATTTTTATATTTAAAATCAGAAAGATATTTTTTCAATCCTTTTTGGAAATTTGGCTCTCCAACATAGTTCTCCAACATTCGTAATACGCATCCACCTTTATCATATGAAATTGCATCAAAGATTTCCCGAATTTCAGCAGGGGAATTAACTTTGACATCAATTGGATGAGTTGTCTTGAGTGAATCAAGTCCCATTGCTACATTCATTGCATCTTCAACAAATTGATTCCACAAATCCCATTCAGGATAAAATTTATCGACAAATTTTGTTGCCATAAAGGTTGCAAAACTTTCATTTAACCATAAATCATTCCACCATTTCATAGTAACCAAATTTCCAAACCACATGTGTGCAATTTCATGTGAAATGACTTCTGCAATGAATTGTTTAGTTCTAGTTGAAGATGTTTTTGGATCATAAAGTAAAATTGTTTCTCTAAAAGTAATAGCACCCCAATTTTCCATAGCACCTGCAGCAAAATCAGGAACTGCAATTAAATCAAGTTTAGGTAAAGGGAATTTAATTCCAAAATATTTTTCATATGAAGTAAGAAGTTTTTTTCCTAATTCTAAAGAAAATTTTCCTTTAGAAGTATTTCCTTTTGTAGTAACAACTCTAATCTGAATTTTACCAGCTTTACCTGTAAGATATTCAAATTCGCCTACTCCAAGATAAATTAAATATGTTGAAACAAGAGGTGTTTTTTGAAAATTATAAGTTATTTTATTTCCAATTTTTTTCTTTGTTTTAATGGGCATATTAGAAATTGCAGTGAATTTATTATCAGCAATAATTGAAATTTCAAAAGTGGCTTTAGCCTCAGGTTCATCCCAACATGGAAATGCACGTCTAGCATCTGCAGCTTCAAATTGTGTAGTTGCAAGGTATTTGGTTTTGCCATTTTGCTGATATTTACTACGATAAAATCCCAATAATCTATCATTCAGAATTCCTTTAAATTCTAAATCAACAGTACACAAACCTCGAATTTTTTCTCCAAGTTTAATTTGTAATTCCTCTGTTTTTTCATTAATTTTAGGAGTAGATTTAATTATTTTCTTACCAGATTTCACAATACAAGATTTTATTTTTAATTCAGCACAATTCATGGTTATGATATTTACAGATTTTTTACAATTAATTGAAACAGATTCTAAACCATCAAAAGTAAATTTTTTTAGATCAGGTTCAAAAATTAATTTATAATTTAGAGGAGAAGGATCCATACTCCAGAGAGATTTTTAGCCTTTATGTGATTTTCTATTTAATTTGGAGGAATTATTTTTAAAAATTATTCAGAAACAGTTTTTGATTTTGGAGTTTGATCTGCTTTTAATCCCTTGTACCGATTTCTAATTGTTACTTCTGTAACCCCTGCGGCTTCTGCAAGATCTCTTTGAGTAATGGATACTCCATTTTTAACACATGATAGATACAATGCTGTTGCTGCAAGACCCATTGGGTCCTTACCTGCTGATTCTTTACGTTCTTGTGCCTCTTTTAGCACCTTTACTGCATACCGTTTTGTTTTTTCAGATATTTCCAACTTGCTAGAAATTCTTGCAATGCATTGGATAGAATCCACAACAGGCATTTTTAATTCTAATTCATGATGGAGTAATCTATAACATCTTGCAATGTCCTTTCTTTTTACGTTTGCAGAATCGGCAATATCTTTTAAAGTTCTAGGAGTTGCAGTATCTCGACATGCAGCATAAAGAGATGCAGCAATCATTGCAGAAATAGAACGTCCTCTAACTAATTTTTTTTCTAATGCTTTTCTGTAAATGTAAGCTGCTTTTTCAAGAACATTTGCAGGAACTGAAACTTTATCTTTTAATTTATTTAAATCACTAAGAGCTTGTCTAAGATTTCTATCAACAGGTTCATGAACTTGACTTCTACTATCCCAAGTTCTAAGACGTTCAATTGTACTTTTCATTGTTGTTGATAATGGTTTTCCAGATGCATCTTTGTTTAGGGGATTGATTACAGTAGATAAGCCCATATCATGTATCATTAAGGAGGAGGGTGCACCAGTTCTTGCAGGATCTGCTCCTCCATCTTTTTGAAATGATCTCCATTCAGGTCCAGATTCCTGAGATTTTTCTGAAACTACATAACCACATTTTGAGCAAAATTGTTCACCAGTAACATCATCAGTTAATAGAGAATTCTTACCACAACGCAAACAACTAGGAGTTGAATTGGCAGCAACCATATTGATAACCTTATGCAGTAGTCCTTTTTATAGAAATGTCTATTGTTGAAACGTCCCTGTTTCTACCATCTGAAGATACTAATGATTCAGAGCCTATTGAAACATTATCAATTTCAAATGCAGGGTGAGTTTTCTTTAGAACTACCTGCGCTACATCAATTGCAATAGCAGTAGTTAGACCTCTTGCTTTGATAGTTACATTAGGGTTAGTAGCTAATTGAACAATGGCAGAGGTGACATAGGTCATTAACGGTTTTTTACCAATATAGATCGTATCTTTTGAATTATTAGACATACAAGATTAATTTTCAGGTCTAATTTAAAGGAGATAGTTCAATTAGTCATGGATCAATTAAGGTAGAAAAAGAGTCAAAGGGAGGAAAACAGAATTTTATTTCAAGTATTTGACGTATAATAAAATCAAAATAGAATAGTTTCTAATTTCATATTAGATCAAAAAAATAAAGCTTTTAAAATATACACAATAAAACGATAATTATGAAGCAAAAAACTGCATCACGAAGCATCAAAATTTTAGTTGCTAAATTAGGATTAGATGGTCATGATAGAGGGGCACTAGTACTGTGCAGAGCATTTAGAGATGCAGGTATGGAAGTCATCTATTCAGGGTTATTTGCTACACCAGATAGAGTTGCACAAATTGCAGAAGATGAAGATGTAGATGCAGTTGCAATGAGTTTGCTAAATGGAGCACATGGAACATTGTTTCCAAGAGTTGTAAAAACAATACAAAAGAAAGGCATCAAAGATGTTTTAATTGTAGGAGGAGGAGTAATTCCAGAAATAGATCATGCAGATTTAATTAAATCAGGAGTAGACCATGTATTTGGTCCAGGTACACCATTACCAACAATTATTGATCATATCAATACAGGTGTATCTAAATTAAGAAAAATATAAAATAAAAAAAGATTATTCTGTGGAATCAGGCCACATCATTTTACGCATTTGTTTACCAACTTTTTCAATTTGGTGTTCATCATATTTCTTCATGTATTGATCAAATGCTTCTGAACCTTTTGACTGATATTCAGAAATCCACTCATTGTTGAAAGTACCATCTTGAATCATGGTGAGAACTTTTTTCATGTTATCTTTGCTTGCAGCATCCATAACCATAGGTCCACGTGTCAAACCACCATATCTAGCAGTTTCACTTACACGTCTCCACATACCATTAATTCCATATCTTTGAATCATATCTACAATTAGTTTGAGTTCATGTAAAACTTCAAAGTATGCAATTTCAGGTTGATATCCTCCTTCAACTAGAGTTTCAAATGCATTTGTTACCATAGAAGCTGCACCGCCACAAAGGTCTGCTTGTTCACCAAACCAATCAGTTTCTACTTCTTCTTTGAAAGCAGTTTTGATTAATCCAGCTCTTGCACTACCAATTGCTTTAGCAATTCCTAAAGTTCTATCCCAAGCTTTTCCTGTAAAGTCTTGTTCAACTGCAACAATAGATGGGGTACCAAAGTTATCAAGATAAGTTTCTCTAACTTTAGAACCAGGTCCCTTTGGAGCAACCATAATAAGATCTACATTACTTGGTGCTTCAATCCATTTCCAATAGATTGCAGCTGCATGAGAAAATGACAATGCTTTTCCTTCTGAAAGATTGGGTTCGATTTCATCTTTGTAAACTTGACCCTGAATCATATCTGGAAGTAAGATGTGGATAATATCTCCTTGTTTTGTTGCATCTGCAACAGACATTACTTTATGACCATCAGCTTCGGCTTTTTTCCAGCTTTTGCCACCTTCTTTAAGACCGACTATAACATTAAGACCAGAGTCTTTCATGTTATTTGCTTGAGCATCACCTTGAATTCCATAACCAATTACAGCGATAGTTTGATCCTTAATAGAATCTAAGCTGATATCGTTATCTTTCCATGTTTTTGCCATAACTAACCTAAAGGACTAGCAAATATTAACCATGAAAATACATTCAAAGTGAAAAAACTAGATTTCAATAATATTGTCGCAGGAACGACATTTCACAGTAACTTTTTCACCTGAAAGTCGCGTAAATCTTTTAGAGCCACATTTAGGACAAATAGGACAAGAACGTACGGGCTCCATCAAATAGTTAAGACAAGATAGATTTTATTAAATTACGCTATAGAATTTTCCCACTACCCAATATACGAATAGTCGTAGATTCAGGTTTTAAAATTACAGCAATATCATTTTTTTTACATACAATAGGTTTCTCAAAAATTAGTTTTAAGGGAGTGATTGAGGAAAATTTTGCAGCCTTGATTTGTAAACCAATATTTACAAGACAACCTTGATTTTCAGCAATATCACTTTTGTAAAATGGACTTTTCTCAAAATCAAGTTCAATCTCAGTTTTAATGTCAACTGCATCCTCAACAGAAATTATATCACCACGTCCAACCTCATCAGGTTTTGCACCCTTTACTGCAAGACCCACTCTAGCAGGACAAATAGATTCAGGTACAGGATCATCATGCATCTGAATTGATTTTATTAAAACATCAATATTGTGAGGATATAATTTTAGATTATCATATTGTTTAATTGTTCCATTAGTTACTTTGCCCAAAATAACAGTTCCAACACCTTTGACATCAAAACAATGATCAATTAACAATTCAGCAGGATTATCATTTGTGATAGGTTCAAGAGTATTCATCTCTTCTTTAATTTTGTCTTGGTCTACACGAGTATAATTTTCAACAACAGTTCCCTTGATCATCATATTTAGTTTTGATTCATCAACATCAAACGTATGAGACAAAATTCCCTTTTCTTTTTTTAGAGAATCTAAAGCAATAATTTGTTCGCCAGTAAATTTGTCTAATTTATCTACATGAAATATTACATATTCAGCTAAATTAATTGCCTGAAATAGAGGTTGAATTTTTTCTGGGAAACCATTTGGGATTACCCAAGTTTTGATAATATCAGATTCTTTTCGATCATAAAGAGTCAGATCTGACTCTGTACCTTTTTTTCCAAATTCTGATGCAACATCTTGCTTACCTAAAACTACAAAGTTGATGGATTTTACCAATACGATTCAAGAAAAAACAGGCTCTAAAAACCATACGAGACAGGTATTTTTTATGGAAATGAGTTCAAGACTGCAATATAACTTGCAAATCTATGATTTTTTGGTTTTAGTAATTTTTGACGATATTTGGAAACAGGTTTTTCAGTTGAACCATTTAGTCCCAAAGGACCATTAACAAATTTTTCTTTATCTGCCCAACCTAAAACCTCATCAGATGGAGCATAATGGTTAACAATTTTTTTATTTACAATGTTTTGAAGAATTTTACCATATTTTTTTGAAGATGGAACATCATTAGTAATAGATGCACCAAAAAAATACACAGCTTCAACTATTCCAAAATTATTTTTCTTTTTTGAAAGATATTCCAGAGTACTAAGTATTACTTGAGAACCAAGAGAATGTCCAATTAGACGAATTTTTGTATTAGGACTATTTACTTTAAAATCTTCAATAAATTTTCCAAGATTACGTCCATTTTTCTTTGCAATGATTTGTCCAGCCATCAATGATCTTTTTGCATATTTCATTAAATGAGCACCAGTAGTGTTTGAATCATAACTATATCCAATTACAGGATAAGAGTATCCCAGTTTTTTTAATTTATTTTTTGCCAAAATAACTTTTGCAATTGCTCCAGCGTTATCATTTCTCAAACCATGAATCATGATAGTTAATTCTTTAGAATCAATTAATTTTTTGAAATCTTGTTTTGGGTACAGATAATATGAATTATTTTTGAGAGTTTTTCCATCTAGTAAATTATAGTATCCACGAGTTGAAATTCGGACAACAGGTTTCATAATTATTCAGACGAACCTAATTCTTTTTTATATTTTTCAATATCAGATTTTTCAATTCGTGCAAACAATGGAGATGATTCACCCAAAATATGTCCAGATGAAATACCCAATTCAGATTGAGAGGACCACGGAATTTCTTGTATTTTTCCATCAATTCCAAGTTGATTCCAAATTTTTTGTGCAGATTCAGGCACAAATGGGAATATAGCTATGGCTAGACTTCTAACAGCATTTACAGAAAGATACACACAGTTTGTAGTTCCAGGACCATTTTTCCAAGGTTCCTTATGTTGAAAGTATTGATTGAAAAATGAAGAAACTTCCATTATTTTCTTTAATGCCCTATCCAAATGATTTTGCTCCATTAAAGCAGAAACATCAGTTGCAAGGGATTTAATTTTTTGTTCTGCTTCAGAATCTTTTTCATCAAAAGATTCAGTTTCAGGAATTTTGCCATCAAATGCTTTTTTTGTAAATCCTAATGCACGATTAACAAAATTTCCAAAATTGCCAATTAATTCAGAATTGATTCTAGTTGTAAAATCATCCCAATCAAAATTCAAATCATCTTGAGAATAAGGATTGATAGAGACAAGATAGAATCGCAAATAATCAGCAGGATAATATCCCAAAAATTGTTTTAAACCAATGTACCAATTTCTACTCTTGGATAATTTTTTTCCTTGAAGTGTAAGGTGTCCTCTAGTTGGAATGTAGTTAGGCAATTTGTATTCTTTATTGAGACCCAATCTCATTGCAGGTAAGAAAAGATAATGATGATACACAATATCTTTTCCAATGAAATGATAGATGTCAGCAGAATTCCAAAATTCTTTTCCATCTATTCCTTTATCATTAAGAAATTTTAATGCAGTTGAAATGTATGCCAAGTGATTATCAAACCAACCGTAGAAAACTTTTCCGTCTGCACCATCAAGTGGAACAGGAACACCCCAAGGAATATCTCGTGTAATATCCCAATCAATTAAACCAGATTTTATCCAATTTTGAACATATTTTTTGACATCTTTTTGAAGGGTAGTGGTTTCATCTAACCATTCAGATAAGGAATCACCAAAATTTTTGAGTTTAAAGAAATAATGATTAGTTTTTTCTTTAGTTGGAGTTTGACCACAAAGAGAACATTTAGGATCAGTTATTTCCTCAGGTACACGTCCACAACTCTCACACAAGTCAGAATATTGATCCTCAGCCTTACAATGCGGACAAATTCCTTTTACATATCTATCAGGAAGAAATTTTTTATCATTATTACAATAAAACTGAATAATTTCTTTTTCATAAATATGACCAGCATCATTTAATTTCTTAAAAACATCTTGAACAAATGCTATATTTTCTGAAGAACTGGTTTTATAGAAATAATCAAAATCAATTCCAAAAGCAGTAAAATCATCATAATCACGTTTATTCCAATGTGCAACATAGTCAGCAGTAGTTTTTCCCTCTTTTTCAGATTGAATTAGAATAGGTGTTCCAAAATCATCAGATGCACAAACATAGTATGCTTCAACTCCATTTTGTTTTAAGAATCGAGTAGTTACATCTGCGGGAAGATATGTTGATGCAACATGACCCAAGTGGATCTCGCCATTTGCATAAGGTAATGCACTTGTAATTATAGCTCTTTTATTCATGATATAATTTTCAATGATAAGATTAGAGTTAAGAAGTTTTACCAGTTATTTGCATATTTGACTTGCTCTGGAGTTAATTTATCAATTTTAACATCCATGGCTTTCAATGCATCAAAGGCAATTTGAATATCAATTTCTTTAGGAACGTCAATAATTTTATTTTCCATTTTTTTATGATTTTTAAGAATATACAATACTGACAAGAGTTGATTTGAAAATGATTGAGCCATTACCTCTGGCGGATGTCCTTCTGCAGAAACCAAGTTAGCAAGACGTCCTTGTCCAATCAAGTAAACTTTTCTGCCATTTTTCAAAGTACATTCATCAAGAGTTGGTCTAACTTCTTTAACAGATTTAGATTTCTTTAGTAAAAAGTCAGCATCAATTTCAACATCAAAGTGTCCAACATTGCCCATAATTGCACCATCTTTCATTTTCAAAATGTGTTCTTTTCGAATTACACTAGTCATTCCAGTACAAGTGATAAACATGTCACCAAGTTTTGCTGCTTGAGACATTGGCATTACTTCAAATCCATCCATGTGTGCTTCTAGTGCTTTGACAGGATCAACTTCAGTTACAATAACTTTTGAACCCATTCCATTACATCGTGATGCAACACCACGACCAACCCAACCGTATCCAACTACTACAACACGTTTGGATGCCATTAGTAAGTTCATAGCGCGTAAGTAACCATCAATAGTACTTTGTCCTGTACCATATCTATTATCAAACATGTGTTTAGTGTAAGCCTCATTAACCAAAATTACAGGATAACGTAATTTACCTTGATTTTCTACGGCTCTAATTCGAGTTACACCAGCAGTAGTTTCTTCAGTAGCTCCTAAAACTTTCATGTCTTTGAATCTTTTATCAAAGTGTGCTTTGATATTCATATCAGCGCCATCATCAGTTAGAATGGTTGGTTTATGTTTGAGTACTTGATCAATTGACCAATCATAGTCTTTGACAGATTGTCCATGCCATGCATAAACATTGATTCCTTTTGATGCCAAAAATGCTGCAATGTTATCTTGAGTGGTTAAAGGATTACCGCCACAAACTGCGACCGTTGCACCTAATTCTTTAGCACCCATTAATAAAACAGAAGTTTCTTTTGTGACATGTAAACAAAAACCAAGAGTAATTCCCTTTAGAGGTTTTGATTTTTTTAATCGATTAATTGTGTTATCTAAAATTTGCATATGAGATCTAGCCCACTCGTAAGAAAGTTTACCCTCTTTGATCAATTTTGGACTAGATTTTACTTTGCTCAACAAACAAATCTCAATCAAGAGCTATAAAATACTATCATGCGAATCTAAATAAATGACAGATATTTGATTAAACACATGGCATGGAAAAAGATTGCAGAAAAAGGTGAAGTACCATCAGGCGGAGGTAAAGCATTCAAAATTGAAGGAAAACAAATTGCAATTTTTAATCAAGATGGATTTCATGCTATGGATGATCTTTGTGTTCATCAAGATGGATCAATTGCACCAGGAAAATTAGAAGGAGATATTGTGGAATGTCCATTACATTTTTGGAAATACAACATCAAAACAGGGCAACTTGTAGATTACCTTAAAGATGTCAAACTAGAAACATACCAAGTTCAGTCAAGAGATGATGGACTTTATGTTGATATTTAGAAATAATTTAAATTAAAAAATTAATTTTAAGTACAATTTTTATGCATAGGTAATTTTTGTTAACAAAATAACATTCTCGCATCTAATTTAACGAGTTAATTATGCTTAAGACAGAAAAGCATCGAGTTTAGAATCTAATCTTTAGTGTTAATATGCTCTCTAATCTTTTCTTCCAATCTGGCTATTTCTTCAAGTCTCTTTTTTTCTAATTTTTTAGAAATTTGTTCTCTTTCAAATTCTTCTTTTTTCTCATCTTTTCTATCAAACATAATGTACATCAAAAAGACATGCTAGATTAAGTTTCTACGCGAAACTATCATCTACGGATAGTAAGAATTTTCTGTTTATCTAACAAAAGGTTAACTAAATTTTTATTCTAAGGTATTTTTTAAAGAAATCATTGAATCAAGATATCATAGATAAAATAATTCATCAAGATTATGACTCCATTACAGATAAAATTGAAAAATTCATAGAAAATGAGATTGAAAAAAATCAAGCAAAAGGAATCATTTTAGGGTTAAGTGGAGGAATAGATTCAGCAGTATTAGCATACATTTGTAAAAGAAAACTAAAGGAAAAAACACTTGCAATAATAATGCCAGATACCACAATTACTCCAAGTATTGAAACTGAAGATGCAATGAAAATAATTTCATTAACAGGAATTGAACATAAACTAATTGATATCAAACCAATTGTAAATGAATATTCAATGTATTTAGAACCAAATGAAAAAGCTAAAGGAAATTTAAGAGCAAGAGTTAGAACCAATATACTATATTATTATGCAAACATCAAAAATTATTTAGTTTTAGGATCAAGCGATAAAAGTGAATACCTAATAGGATATTTTACTAAATTCGGAGATGGAGCAGCAGATTTAACACCAATTAGTTCTTTATACAAACTACAAGTAAGAGAAATTGCCAAACATTTAGAAATTCCAGAAAATATAATATCAAAAAAGAGTAGCCCACACCTTTGGAAAGATCATGAGGCAGAAAAGGAATTAGGAATACAGTATGAAGAAATGGATTCCATATTGTATTGTTTGTTTGAGAAAAAACTTTCAGTTGAGGAAACAATTGAAATTACTAAAATAGAGAAAGAAATAGTTGAAAAAATTTATGAATTAAACATAAACAGTGAACATAAAAGATTACTAGCACAAAAAATAGATAATGAATAAGATGAATCTACAAGATACTCTATCTAACAGAGAACAAAAGTTAGATGTTTCAAAAAAAATCAAAATTTACCTGTGTGGAGTTACAGTATATGATGAATCACACATAGGACATGCAAGAACAATCATAATTTTTGATGTTTTAAGAAAGTATTTGGAGAGTAAAAAAATAGAAGTGGAATTTATACAAAATTTTACAGATGTAGATGATAAAATCATAAATCGTGCCACAGTAGAAAATGTTTCTGCAGAAGAAATTAGTAGCAAATACATTGAAAATTATTTTAGAGATTTTGACGGATTAAACATCAAACGTGCAACAAATTATCCTAAAGCAACAGAACACATAGAGGATATCATAAAATTTGTGGAGAAATTAATTGAAAAAGAAATTGCATATGTTTCAAAAAATGGAGTATATTTTTCAGTTTCAAAATTTCCAGAATATGGAAAATTATCAAAAAAGAAAATAGATGAATTACAATCAGGTTCAAGAATACAAATAGATGAAACAAAAAAAGACCCACTAGATTTTGCAGTATGGAAATTTTCAGATACAAATCCCACATGGGAAAGCCCATGGGGAAAAGGGAGACCAGGATGGCATATAGAATGTTCTGCAATGAGTATAAAGTATCTAGGAGAAAATTTTGACATTCATGGTGGGGGAAGAGATTTAATTTTTCCACATCATGAAAATGAAATAGCACAATCAGAATCACATACAGGTAAACAATTTGCAAAAATTTGGATGCATGTAGGAATGGTGACAATAACTGGAGAGAAAATGTCAAAATCATTAGGAAATACAAAATCAATAAAACAAGTGTTAGAAAATTGGGGTCCAAACATAATTAGATTATTTTGTTTATCTGGACACTATTCCAAAGTGATAGATTACTCAGAAGAAATGCTGAAAGAAAATCTTACAAAATGGAGGCAAGTTGAAACATGTTATTTTGAATTAATTCATGCAAATAATGAAAATCAGGAAAACATATCAGAAAATATTAAAAAAATAGGCATAGAATTTGATAAATCACTAGAGAGTGATTTTAATACACATCTAGCTCTATCTGCATTTTTTCAATTAGTAAAAGAAACAAACAGAGTGGCAGCAGCAGAAAAATTAGGAAAAGAAAATGCAATTATAATTAAAAAAGAATTTGAAAGAATTTTAAATATTTTAGGGTTAACTATTCCAGAAATGAATCAAAATGAAAAATATGAAATAGATAATTTAATTTTAAATAGAGAAAAGCTGAGAAAAGAAAAACAATTTGAAAAGGCTGATAAAATTCGAGATGAATTAAATGAAATGAACATAGAATTAATTGATCATAAAGAAAGAACGATTTGGATGAAAAAGGAAAAGATAAAATCAGAAAAATAAAAATAATTTTATGCGTAAAAAAATTAGGCGACTCTAATTAGTCAAGTCTAATTTTAACAGCGTTTAATAGAATTAATAAATAATACAATGCATGAATCCTTGGACTAAATTTTGGAATTGGTATGAAAATAAAATATTAGGAAGTATTGTGATTATTGCAGTAATACAATTTATTCAAATACCACATATGGTATGGAATGCAGACATTATGCTTGAAGCAGGAATGGTTTCAAGAGTACATCCAATAATTGATTGGTTTCTATATGGTGTAGATTTAATTGAAATAGTTTCAATTATCAATGTTGGAATGATTATGTTTAGTTTAATTAAAAAAAGACGTGCAGGTAAAAAACAAACTAAAAAAGCCTAATCTTTTCCAGTCCAAATTACTCTTTGTGGGAAAGGAATGTCAATTCCAGATTTATCAAGAGCCCGTTTAATAGTAGTTAGAAGAATCGGTTGAGCTTGACTCCAATCATCTCTAGGATGCCAAACAAATACATGAATATTTACACTAGAATCACCCAATTCCTCTATTCGAAATTCAGGTTCAGGTATTTGAAGAACAAATGGCATAGTTTGAAGAATCTCATTTTTCATCACCAAAATTGCATGATCTATATCAGATTCATATGAAATTCCAACAGTTGCATCTGCACGTCTAACAGTGGAGATAGTGAGAGAACGAATATTAGATGTGAAAAATTTTTCATTTGGGATTCTAGTTACAGTACCATCAAATCTTCTAACCTTACTAGAAAAAGTTCCAATATCAAGCAGAGTTCCAGAAATTCCCATATCAGGTAATTCAATAGTATCTCCATGTTTTGCAGGCTTTTCAACAATCAAGAAAAGACCAGAAATTAAATTAGAAACAACTGATTGTGTTGCAAAACCAATCACCACAGCAAATATTCCACCTGCAACCATAATTCCAGATAAATCAATTCCTTGACTTGATGTAAATCCTAAAAAGGAAATTATTAAAATTCCAAAATAAATTAATTTACTAATGTTTTGAGCAGTGTCTTTGGGTAATGATGGTGCATAATATTTATGAAATAATAATTTTGCAATTTTGGCAATAATTACACCACCTGCCATAATAATACCACCAATCAATAAAGTGAGAACAGTCAAGTCTCCAACAATTTGCATTTCAGATAGATTCTGAAGAAGTTCTAACACCATTATTCCAAACCCATCTCCAAAGGAGTACTAGATACTTTATCTTCCCAAGTTGGAGACATAGTCCAATTAGTTTCAAGAGGGGTAGATTTAACATCAGCAATATTTACAGCTGCACGCTTTTTCATAGTTATTTTGATTCCATCAAGAATAGTTGCAGAATCTTGATAATACAATGCATTGTCAGTAATTGGAAAAATTACTTTGCTAATTGTCTGCCCAAAAGATAAAGTGTTTTCAACAACAATTTGCATTACTCCTTCAACATACGAATTAGAATCATCATAATCAGTAGCTAACGATACTTGGGCATATTTACATAAAGTTCCAGTATCAGGAGAGCCATACAAACCAAATCTAGAATTTAAAGGGTTACAAGTAATCCAATCAAGGGAATCATAATTTGAATCATGAATTAAAAAAATGCCAATTTCAATAGGACAGTGAATAAAAATACTGGCAGCAGAATTTTCACTAAGATAAATTTCCTTATCAAATTTTAAGAAAACGTGGTTTGTTCGTCTTGCAGGATAATTGAGAGGTCTAATTGGAGCCAATTCAATTTTAAGATTATTAGATTTTACAGGGATGATTTTTTCAACTATTTTCCCTTCAGAGTTTTCTCGAAAGTAAGAAAAAGCATTGTCACTTATTCTTTGAAATTTAATTGAAACATTTGGAAGAGATAATTCAAGATCGTCACCTAAATCATATATTCCATAATTTGAAAAAATATTTTTAGAATCATCACTCATTGTATTCATTTCATTATGGAAAAGTCGTCAATTTCCTTCATTTTAACAACTTTCATTGTCAAACGCATTAGAAATCATAGACAAGAAATTGACCTAACTTCTAGTTCTCTTTTTTATAGTTGCAATTTTCTTGGACGATCTAGATTCCTTTGCTTTTGAAGTTGATTTAGAAACTTTTCCTTCAGTTTTCATACTTTTTCCACTTCTTCTAGCAGCACGAGATTGTTCTGCTCTTGTTTTTTGTTCTTTCTTTGCTTTTTCTTTTTGTTTTTCAGTTAACTTTGCTCGAACCATACAAAATGTAGATATTTTATCATAGATAAAGTAATTTTCAACAAATATTGGAAAAAGATCCTAGAGAAACAGGCAAATTAGCAAATTTTTCAGATTGAATAATTTTTGCCAAAATTTCTAATCCTTCAATAGTCCGAATACTAGGTTTACTAAAGAAAGAATTTGCATCTACAGCAAAAATTTGATTGTTTTTTACAGCATTTAGAGAATTCCAGGCAGAATTTTCCTTTAAAATTGAGTTATATTCAGAGATTGTACGTTTAGTGTCAAATCCACATGGCATTAAAATAATAATATCAGGATCAGAATTCATAATCTCATTCATATCCATACGTCTAGAGTGCTCACCAGTTTTACTGATCAAATTAATCCCTCCAGCAAATTCAATCATCTCAGGAATCCAATGACCAGCAGTAAAAAAAGGTTCAATCCACTCTATTGCAAGAACTTTAGGCAGAATATTATTTTTTGAATTTTTTATATTTTGAATTCTCTTTTCTAATCCTGTCACAATTTCTAAGGCTTTTTGATCTTGTTGTAAAATATCTCCCAATGTTATAACAGACTGAATTATTTCATGAAGATTATGAGGATCCATGGAATATAATTCAGGTTTTTTTGGAAGAATTTCTAGTGCATTTTTAACTTGAGTAGTGTAAGCAGCGCAAACCTCACATGTTTCTTGGGAAATAATTAAATCAGGATTTGCATCTTTAAGATTTTTTTCATTTAATTGAAAAATATCTTTTCCATCATTTAGCAAAGTACAAGTCATAGTATTAATTTCATTACTAGTTAATTCATCAGAATTTATTATCGATGAAATTACTTTTGGTTTTAATTTTGCAGAATCAGGATATTTACATTCATGTGTGACTCCAAATAATTTATCCTCTACACCAAATTCATAAAGTAGTTCAGTAGCACTTGGTAAAAATGAAACAATTCGATCCACAACCATATTCTAAAATAAAGATTACAAAGTTTAAAGCTTACACGGATCTTTTTGAAAATTAGTCAAGTTAATAGGCTTATTTTAGGCACAAATAACAATGTCATCAGACTCTCAAGAAATACGACGATCAATATTAACAAAATGGCACGAATCATTATCAAAATATGGGAATTTATTTTCATCAGATTCAATTAGTGGAACAAGTCCGCCATCAGTATTTGTTGGATCATATAATTATCCAAAAGTGTTTGTTGGTCCAATGGTCCCTCCAATTCATGGAAATACTGAATTATTAGATAGTCCAGAAAAATGGAAAGGGAAAACACTTGAGGAAATCATAAATTTTCGTTTAAACTTAGTTAGAGGAATTCAAAAAATAGCAATAGAACAAACAGATGGCAGATACATTGAAAATTTGCAGGAAGTCACAATGTCATCAAAACCAACAGATTTAGATTTAATATTTAACAAAAATGTATCATCAAATATTTCCATAGATGGTGAAAGTGCACCTTTTGGTCCAGTTGGAGAAATAAAATCTGCAAAATTTTCAGGAAGTACCTCTACCAAACCAATTGAAAAAATATTCTACGATAGAGATATGAAAGCACAAGATGCAGTTTTAAAATTATATAATTCAGGAATTGAGATTTCAAAAATACAAAAATGTTTTAGTATTGGAATGTTAGGTAAAAAAAGAAAATTGGTTCCAACAAAATGGAGCATTACTGCAACAGATGACATTATATCAAAATCCATAATAGAGAAAATTTTAGAAAATAGTCTAATTGACACATGTAAAATTTTCTCATATGAACATCTAGGAAATATGTTTTCAGTAATTTTATTTCCTCATAGATGGATTTTTGAAATGATAGAGGCATGGTATTCAAATGGAATTTTAGGATTTGGTTCAGATAACGAAGATGCACGTGGAATTGATCATCCCCCCAATATTGCAGGAGCATATTTTGCAGCAAAATTAGGAGTTTCAGAATATCTATTAAAAAATAAAATTCAATCAGGCGTTTTAATTTTTAGAGAAATTCGACCAGAATATGCAATTCCAGTTGGAGTATGGCAAGTACGTGAAGGAATTAGAGAAGCAATGAAACAAAAACCAAAAATTACTTCAAATTTTAATCAGGCATTAGACATAGCAGCCACAAAAACAAGCGTAAGTAAAAAAGAATGGATTAGAAATGGAGATATGACTAACATGGTAAGACAAAAAACACTTTCAGATTTTATATAATAAATTAAAAATGAAATATAAGATTAATCTTACCAGAATGAACGAATTCTTTTAACTCCAGTGTACCTGTCAGCTAAAACAAATCCAGACATCAACCCCAGGATAGAACCAAAAATAATATGAACTAATGCCCCATACCACAATACAAAAGTATTATTTATCAAAAGAGATTTTAACTGAGATATTTCTTTAGATGTAAAATCAGCAGATTCGTTTGAGAAAATATTTGCTTCAACTGCCGGAATTAAGACTCCTGTATGTAATGGCACAAATATCAATGCAAAGACAATAGCACCAGTTACAGCACCAGTTAAAACTCCTTTAGGAGTAGTGATAATTCGAAATGTTGTCCATTTATCAGAAACTAAATTATAGATAATACCAATTATTGCAGCACCACAAAAACCAATGAAAATGGCCAAAATTGGATCAACTCCAAATGCATGTTCCAATGTTTTAAAGAATACACCGTTTTGAAGACCTAGTTGTTGATCAATAGACATCAATGCTGCAAATAATGCTACACATGCAACTAAACCTACATTAATTCCTACTTTAATGGTACCCAGATTATCAGACACATATTTAGAACTCATACTAAATTTGCAAAAGTACCCATTTATTAATTTAATAGGTTATAATCATGATCTCGGATCAGTCATCTGAAACATTAGAATTATTTTTAATTTTCTTTAAAGTCAGACTAATTTCTTTTAATGCCCACTCAATATCTTTGACATCATCTGAAGACAGTGATTTTTTCCATTTATCTAAAATAGTGTGGCCAATTTCCGAACAATTAGATAATAAATTCCAGTAAGGATGATGTTCTGCAGTAGCATGAGCTAATTCAGTCATATCATTAAGACCATTTTGAGCTCTAGCTAAAGAAGTAATTTTTAGACCAAATATTTTGATTATTTCATGTTCAAGATCTTCTTCAATTTTTAAACCTAAATCATTTTCATATTTTTTAACTAATTCAATTAAATCATGATGAAAATCTTCAAAATCAGTCATAGTGATAATCTCTGATGTTCTGCCAACATACATCTGTTAAAAACTACAATTATTCCAGCTTTTCGAGCTAATTCTTCAGATTCAAAATCATGAATTCCTTCTTGAAGCCAAATTACTTTGGGTTTTTTTTCAATGCAATCACAAATAATTGATGAAATCTGTTCAGATGGTCGAAATACATCAATGATATCAACATCGGCATCAATTTCAGAGATTGAATCATAACAAGTTACATCTAGGATTTTCTCAGCAGTAGGATTAACAGGAGTGATATCATACCCATTATCAATTAGATATTTTGGAACATAATGTGCTGCTTTTGATGAATGTTTAGACATTCCAATTACAGCAATTTTTTTTAATGATAAAATATCAATAATTTGTTCATCAGAATGAGAATCACGATTCACAATCTAATACCAACAATCTATCATATAATTTTTGAATGAATGGCACTAGTTAAACAGATGCAAATACAATAAAAGGGAAAAAAAGAGTTCAGAAGTATGGTAAAATCAGTATTGGTTACAGGAGCAACAGGTTTTATTGGTTCAAGGTTAGTACAGGAATTAATTAACAAAGGATACGATGTAACTAGTTTAATTCGTAAAGGAAAAGAAGGAAATTCAAAATCAAATATTATTTACGGAGATTTGACTGATGAAAAAATAGATTTAAAAGATTTGAAATTTGATTGTGTATTTCATCTCGCATCACACACACCATTAGAAAAAAATAAAAAAATATTGGAAAAAGTAAATCTAGAAGGAACAAAAAAATTGTTTCAAGAAATTAAATTAATAACAAAATCAATAATTTACATTTCAGGATTAGGTGTGTATGGAGAAACAGGTGAGACAGTAATTGATGAAAGTCAAAATTATAATCCAAATACAAATTTTGTTAAAATTAGACTAGATGCAGAAAAATACCTAAAGGATAATTCAGTAGAGCATAAAATAGATTTTGCAGTTGTTCATTTTGGAGATGTTTATGGACCAGATGGATGGTTTTATGAAATGCTTGTCAAAAGATTAAAAAAAAATACATTTAGGATGCCTAAAGGAGGGAATTATTACAAAGGCTTTGTTCATGTAGAGGATGCAGTAGGAAGTATAATTGCAATACTGGAGAAACAAGTATTTGGAGAATCATTTATTATTGCAGATTCTATGCCAGTAAGTTTTAAAGAATTTTCAAATTTCACAGCAGATCAAATAAATGCAAAACATCCAGGAAGTGTCCCAGGATTTTTGGCAAAAGCAGTACTAGGATCAGATTTGATAAAATTACTAACTACATCTATGAAAGTATCTAACAAAAAAATATTAAAAATATATGATTTTAAATATCCAAATTATAAAGACGGAATTAAACAAGTTACATCAGAATTAAAAACAAAAAATAAAATTTAATTGTAATCAGAGAGTATTTTAATTATAAAAAATCACAGATAATATGGAAACAGAGCCAAAAGACGTTATTGTGCTAGGATCAATTAGACGAGGTGCAAAAAAATTTGCAAACATACAAAATGAAACAAAAATCAGCCCAGAAGAATTAAATTCAATTTTAGAAGAATTAGAAAACAAAAAATTCATCAAAGTTGAGGAAAAAAAAGGACTATTTGGTAAAAAAATTGAACTCAAAATTACTGAAAAAGGATCAAATGAATTAGATAAAAAAATAATAGAAATACAAGATAAATGGAAAGAAATGCAATCGATTTATCAAAGTGGAGATAAGCAAAAACTACAACAAAAGATGGAAGAAAATAAATCAATTCTACCATCAATGATGTTTTTTGGATTAATGGATATGATGATGTTTTCAATGATGTTTAGTATGATGGGGATTGGAATGTCAGATTACATATCACAAGAAAATATACCTAATGATGGCATGGATGATGGAGGCATGGATGATGGCGGATTTGATTTTGATATCGGATTCTAGAGTGTATTTTATACTTGAACTAAAAATAATAGATAATTGATTTACAATTCATTTACCGATACAGGATTACTCAAAGTTTTAACATTTTTGAAAACACATAATACGGAATATCTTTCAGGTCAGGATCTTAGTGATGTTTTACGAATTAGCAGAGTTGCAGTTTGGAAGCATATTAAAAAAATTCAAGCATTAGGGTATACAGTAGAATCAAAACAAAAAAAAGGTTACAAACTTACAGCAAATTCAGAATTATTACTACCATGGGAAATTACTTCAGGACTTGAAACAAAAACATTAGGACAACAAGCATATTATTTGAATTCAATAGATTCCACACAAAATCAAGCATTGAAAATGGCAAATGACTCAAAAAATGATGGAGCCATAATTATTGCAGAAAAACAAACAGGCGGGAGAGGAAGATCAGGTAGAAAATGGATTTCTCCAAAAGGAGGGATATGGTTTTCAATAATATTGCATCCAAAATTTGATATTGCAAATACCACATTGTTTCCAATTGCATCATCACTAGCACTAGCATATGCAATTGAAAAAACTTGTAAAATATCAACAGAATTAAAATGGCCAAATGATTTAACAATTAAAGGAAAAAAATTAGCAGGAATGTTAGTGGATGCATCATTTGAATCAAATAAAATTGAAAATTTAGTTTTAGGAGTTGGAATTAATTTTAATGTGGATGTAAAAAAAATGGAAAAAATATTGAAAAAAACATCAAACTATTATGGCATAGCAAGTTTAAATGAACAAAAAAATAAAATTAAAGCAATTAAATTAGTTCAATCATTTTTAGTAGAATTAGAAAAAATATATGGATTGCTGAATACAAATCAAACTAAAGAAATCATTTCAGAATGGACAAAAAGATCATCAACAATGGGTAAAAAAGTAGAAATCAATACAATTAATGGAAAAATAAAGGGGCAGACAGTTAAAATTGATGATGATGGAGGATTATTAATTAAAAATAAAGGAAAAATAAATAAGATTATTGCAGGAGATATAATCCATTTATCAAAATAATTTATTATTTTGATTTTGGTTTAGATTTTGGTTTAGATTTTGGTTTAGATTTTGGTTTAGATTTTGGTTTAGATTTTGGTTTA
>Ga0208764_10000213_pt1 | contig 34744 bp, 25 predicted proteins | sample ETNtaG_18_FD_185762 | JGI IMG/M metagenome (GOLD analysis project Ga0208764, IMG submission 185762) | Marine microbial and viral communities from oxygen minimum zone, Eastern Pacific Ocean - ETNP201302SV91 (SPAdes) (version 2) | ecosystem: Environmental > Aquatic > Marine > Oceanic ... | reverse complement strand
GTATCAGCAGACATGGATTGCGATTCTGGAGGAGGAGGTACCGATCCACCCAACGGTACCGGTGATGATACCAGTGGCCGACAGTGGCCAGGTGGTGGAAGTGCCGACTGCGATGCTTGGGTCGCATGGAATGAAATCGACACTGCTTCAGGACGTTTTTCCAAGATTGAGGTTGAAACCCAGCCTCTCAGTGGTTCACAGGTGAAGGTTCACCGCCCAGGTAGCGTTTGGACCGATGAGGAAGTAGGCACTGAACAAAACCCGTGGTTCCCCAATGATTCACCCGATATGCGCATCATGCAGTTCAATGTTGAACTTCGAGATGCGTTTGGTCGAGAGGATATCGATGTCGTTCGATTACACATGACTGACGACAATGGTCTGGAAGCCTTCACGCACACATTTGATGATGAAGAGTTGGTCACCGACAACAACGCGCTCCGCGCCCAATACAATTGGACATATCCAGGTGGTCTCAATTCTGGGTGGTATGAACTTGATCTCGAGGTTGAGAATATCCAAGGCAAATCATTCACCATCGATCATCCAAATATTCTGATGAGTTCCTATGGTGTTGCCCTTACCCATGGTAACGAAAGGGTAGTCGAATATATTGCACCCAGTTCAACCACACCCATAAACCTCGATTTACGCCACGTTGGCGCGAGTGGGAACGCATTCGCATTGAGCGTTGAGTTGGCCGTATTGTCCAACTTGGCATCCAGTTGGATCGTTGAATTCGATCGGGCGGACCAGATTTACGACCTCTCTGGTGGCGGTATGGAAGCTCACCCTGTGCTATTGTTGACCGCACCTGACGATTTGACAGATGCTCCAGACACACTAGAGATTCGAGCCGTAGCCTATGACAATGCTTCGGTTTTGGTCCACCAAACAACCCTACAACTCGATTTGGAGAAACTGGACACATACTCTCCACCCATGGTGAGTTTGTGGCCAGAAGCCCATGACAACCAATTTGCCAACAGCACAGGAGCACTCAACATCGATGAAAACATTCCACGATATGTGGAGGACGGTGTCTTTACCACGTTCTATCTTGAAATCTTCAATACCGGCTTCGACTCAGATCAATTCAGAATCGATGTCAAGCAGGATTCCAATGCCAACCTTCGATTCTGGGACAACGACACCGGTCAGCGCATCGAAGAGGATGAAGGTGATGGCACATACCACACCAGTGAACTTGATCGTCACACGACCCAGACAATTCGTTTGCAAGTCAAGCCATCAACCTCACGAGATGACCCGGATACAGGTATGATTGAACTCGAGATTATCAGTATTGGAAACTCTACTGAGAAAGCAAGGATTGCTTTCACAATTCAGCGCACATTCGGTATCCAGGCCCAAGTTGTATGGGATTGCGATGCGACTCCACTGGGTCATGCAGATGCCGAAATTTGCCTCAACAATGCGGATCATATCTCCTTCTCTATTGAAATCACGAACACGATGACAGAAGGCGACACCGTCACAGATTGGCTGATTGTGAACCCACAAAATCTCGATCGCAACGTAGATGAGAATCTGTATCCTGAAGCCAATGCGAAGTATGGTTTGTGGCAGTACGATATCACAGACAACAATGGAGATCCTTCTCCGCGAGTTCAGTTGGCTCCAACCGACACAGCATTGGTAAATCTTGACATTACACTCACAAGTCAGGTCATACAAGGAAATCACACAATTTACCTGCGTGTCCGTGAAGATATTTCCGATGTATCGATAGCTCGCTATTTCGACCTCCCGATTTCCGTCGAAATCGGCCAAGATGATCCGACGATTGAGATCAAACTTTTCTCTGCAATCTCTGTATTCCGACCCGGAATGGAGGAAGAGATTACGATGATTGTCAAAAATGATGGCAATAGCGATGTGATGGTGCTTCTCGATGCTGATGTGGAAAGCAACCTTGCAGGCTGGTCAGCAGATGCCTACAATTCGACTACCGGTGCTCAATTGATTTCCGTCAAGGCGTTTACTCAAGAATTTTTCACCGTCAAAATCCGAGCTGGCGAGGATGCGTTGAACAACGATCAAGTGCAGATTACCATCACCGCCACGCCGCTCTCGGAGGACGAATCCTATCCTGCGGAATATACGGCGGATATGGATGTCACAGTCCGCATCAAAATCGATGGTGTCTTCGGGGTCATTTTGAAGGAATTACAAAATCCACGCCCCTCAACAATCGCGATTGGTTTGGGTGTCGTGATTCTGCTTGTTGCAGCGGTCACTGGGCGCAGAAATCGCATTGAGTACATCGATGTGTGGGTCGACGATGATGAGGCTGAGGAAGAGACTGAAATGGAATTACCGGACCTTGTCAGCGTTGAAGATGATGACACATATGACGACGAAGATATCGAGCTCGTCGACTTCGATTGAGGCCCTTTGGCGTCGAGACCCTCCATAGGAGGGTCGCTTTCTGTCCGAACGTCGCTCCATTTGCCTTAATACCCTGATGGGCACGGAGATGACTGGGTTCAGCCATGCCTACGAACGTATCTCTCGCTCCGAGCGCCCGAGAATTCACTCTGCGAACACAGAAATTCCGTGCGATTGGACTTACACTGCTGATGATTTTCTCAAGCCTAGCGGCCATTCAACTATCGGCATGGGAAGCGGCAGCAACAAATGACCAAGATGGCGATGGTTTGACCATGGGCCTTGAGTTCTTGCTCAACACTCAACCTCAAGATTGGGACAGTGACAACGATGGCTTGCCTGATGGCTGGGAATACCAGTATGGTTTGGACCCTCTAGATGCTTCCACTCTTGGTAATAATGGTGCAGCCGGCGACCCTGATGGCGACGGTCTTAGCAACCTGCAGGAGTATACCTACCTTGAACCATCCAATTGGGATTTGACTGGCACATCCAGTCTTCTGGACAATGGTGTCTGGTGGAATGGTACTGTCCCAGTTCGCAATTGGGATGAAGAATCTGCAATGCAAGCAACCCCTGGTCAAGGATCAGATGGTGCAGATGAAGATCCAATGGGCGATATGTGCAATGACAATATCGACAACGATTACGACGGACTGGTCGACGCTGCCGACCCTGATAATGACGGCGATACAAACTGTGGAAGTGATGATGACGATGGCGACGGTGATATCGATGAAGACCCAGACGGCTGGGATACCGACAATGATGGTATGTCCGATGGCTGGGAAGTTGCCAACGGTCTGAATGCGACCAGTGCATCCAACGCAGATGGGATGTTTGGCGATCCCGACGGCGACGGTCTTGTCAATATTTACGAATACATGAATCCGTCTTGGGACACCAGCTCAAACGGTGTTGATTATTTCCAACCTGGTCCCGCAGGCAGTGGTCGAACAGAGACCATTTCGCCTTGTAACCCAGTATTGGCGATTGGACCGGGCGGCTGCCAAACCCTAACCGCTGAGGTTGATGGTGTCATGAGCACAAACCCAATGCAACCCGATACCGATGGTGACGGTCTCAACGATTCCCACGAAGCCCTGGTCCTGTTGACCGACCCGACAGATGTCGATACAGATAGCGATGGCATCAACGATGGTGTAGAGGTCGGAGGGATGTATGGGAACCCTCCTCAGGCCAGTGACCCACGTGATAACAACACAGACGATGATTTACTCGATGATGGGGATGAAGACAAAGATGGAGATGGTTTGGTAGGTGCCAACGAAACCGACCCTACACGGCGTGAAGATGCCGGCGATTTCGATAATGACGGTATTGAGAATTGGGAGGAAAATCTCACATGCACCATGTGGAATGTTTTCGATACAGACTTTGGTGGGGTTGGCGATGGTGATGAACGGAACTGGTCTCACGGCACAGATCCTTGCGATTCAATGATTGATTATTCGACCCTTATTGTTAGTTACAGCAGTTCCTTGCAACGCCTCACCCTTGCAAATGCATCAGGTTTCAATCCAAATGGAGGCATTGGATATTACAATGATTCCAATGGTCAACATACATCATTCGCCTTTTCATCTTCTCAATCAAACATCCTCTTCGGTGTGGCCTTAGCACCACCAGCAGGTACGACTGACGCAGTTCATCGAAACGGTTCTTGGTGCCACTTCGATGCGATTCAATCCGGCACAATCGGCTCGACTCAGCGCCATTGTGATGATGATTTTGAGGACACGGATGGCGACGGCCTCGCGGATTGGCAGGAACTGATGGGCACGTTCGGATTCACTTCTTTGCCCACGGCAGTCGATTCTGATGGTGACGGCGTCAATGATTACGATGAAGTCATGGGTGGTACAGATCCTATGGAGCCGTGTGATAACAACTTGGATTCTGATGGCGATTTACTGAATGACTATTTCGAAAATACTACTGGTTGTCATTTGGATTTCATCCCTGGGATTTTGGGGAATGGTAGTGCAGATTCTTACGTTACAAATTACCTCAATCCCGATACTGACGCCGGTGGTGTTTGGGACGGTCAGGAATACCTCGACGGTACAAATCCACAAAATGATCCTGGCGATGACCAGAACCCAATCGATACCGATGGGGACGGCATCCCTGACAGTGTCGAAAACAACACTGGAACCGATTGGCGCGATCCCGATACCGATGGTGGCGGAATGATCGATGGTGAAGAATGTCCACCTCCACTGTGGATATTCGGTTGCATTGGTGGAAATTTCAACCCATGGGACCCGACAGATGATGTGATCCAGAACGAGATTGTTTTCTTCGCAAATAACACTACTTTCAGTGCGGACCCAACTCTGGAACGCTTTTGGCGTGTTCACACTTATGATTCGTATACCGGTGCCGCCTATGGGAAGAATACATCCACTCAAATCTGGACTCAAATGGCTCAAGGATGGACGGATGACCAATGGATTGCAAACAACAGTTTCCACAATTCCACCGAGAGTTGGTCTCTGACATTTATGAATCCAGTGACAAGCTCAAACCTCGCACACCCCTATGCGACAACCGGTGTGATGGGTTGGGCCGATACTCTGGCCAACCTAAGCCATGGTAACATCACACACGATATCAAGGTCGAAGATGCAGGCGTTGTTGGTCTATTCGCTGATGCTCCTGAGATTTGGTATGAATCTGACGAGTTGAACAATTCGATTGCTTACGCGGGCGCGGGCACGTACGCGATGGACCTACCTCCTGAATTCACAGATCCAACCCACCCCTTCTCAGAGGTACTGAACATCACCAATGATGTGATTGCGGCAGCCGGAGCCGTCAGTGCATACGACAAGGTCGTCGCGCTGCAAGATTTCCTCGTGAATGGTAATGCGACCTTTGAGTATCTACGCAATCACGATGGTAGCGCTCTACCGATGGAAGAGGACCTAACATTCCACCTCATCGTCGCTGCGAAGGAGGGTCGATGTACAGAATTCTCAACTGCGTTTACGACCATGCTTCGCCTGGCTGGATTGCCAGCTCGAAAGGTGACTGGATTCAGCGGTGGGTTCTGGAACGGTGAAGGATATACCGTTACAGGTGCAAATACCGCATCTTGGTCAGAGGTTCACCTACAAACCAATCCTGCTGGGAATTCATTGGATATGGGCTGGGTTCCTTTTGATCCATGTCCTGCAGCAGCACCTACTCAAATTATTGGTGAGACCTGGGAACCCTTGACCATTCATCGTAATCATTCAACTGGAGACATTTGGCTGAATGGAACTCTAGAATTCACCGATAACAACACACCGATTGAAAATCACTCGGTCCGCTTGTATCTCATGCCACCCGAAGAGGCAGCCAACAATCCAAGCCTCGGTGCTACGGGACAACGGCAGTTGGGCAGCGGTTTGACAGGTTCAATCGGTAATTTCTCTCTACGAGGCATCCCTGCAGAAATTGTCGAACCAGGTTACGGTTCACTGGTCGTCGAGGTTGTACAAGGTGGTTATGTTGAGCATTCTTACAAGACGTTCTTGTGGACAATCAATGTTACAGATTCACTGAATATTACGCAAGATACCCCTTCGGAACCGGGTGAACCAATCGTTGGTGCAGGTACGACCACATTGGTATCCGGACACGTTCGATGGGAGAACATCCCCTTCCACGACCCCAGTGATGTTGGTTCTCTCGTGCTGTTCATGAATTACACCAGCACGATCGATGGCCCGGTCTCTCTACAGACTGTGGTTGGCATAGATGGTTACTATGAATTCAATGTCACACTTGATGAGAATGAAGCCATTGGCCTTCTTCCTGCAACAATTGAGTTCCCTGGCTGGCATGTCGATAGTCTACATCTATCTGTGCCTCCAACATACCACGCGTTGCCGAGTACATACAATCTCAATTTCAACATCAGTGCCGCTCCAAACCTAACTGCGGTATTGGAAGGCCCAGGTACCAACAATTCGTTACTATCTATCGATGAAGATCTCTACATTAACGGTTCAATCCTCAGTCGAGGACAATCGGTTGTTCCGATGGAAGGGACCCTTTGGCTACAGATGCGAATGAACGGTTCCTCGGGTCCCATGGAGAATATCACTTCATGGACTCTTAACGCCTCAACTTGGTCAACAAGTCCTGGAAATTACAGTCTTGTCTGGAATTTCGGTACAGGGTTTGCCCAAAATCTTGACCCCGGATATCTCGATGTAGAATTGTTGTTCATTCCTGATGCCTTAGGTGCCAGTGATATCGCTGGTTTGCAGGAGGATGCGGCAACGAACAACTTGAGTTATGGTCTACAAACGACGCTCAATATTGAATACATCATCAATCCTCTGCAACGTGGTGAAGCTACGATTACCAACATCGGATTGACTGATCACCGAGGCAACTACGTCTTGCCTGCGAATGGAACATACCTCTCCGAATTCGAAGGCAACCTCATTTCGACCAACACTTCAGCAGACGTAGAGTTCGGTTCCCTCAGTATCGACTGGACACCGGACGCGAACACGCTGGTTGGCGATTATATGTGGTATACAAATTACACTTCGTCCACGCAATGGTACAAGGATGCCAACAGTCAAGGTGACGTGCGAATTATGGGGTACATTTTGATCAGCACTACCCTTGCCGACAATTGGGTACACATTGGGAATACATCCTACATTACGGGCGATATGCGTGATGACTTGAACAATTCACTCATTACCGGAAACCAAACATCACTCATCTTTGAGTTTGAGTTCCCAGGTGTCGGACCGCCCGACCCCATGGGCAACCCTCCACCACCTTGGTTCATCCCGATTGGCGCGACACCTGTCAATTCGACAACTGGACTGTTCAACATGTCATTCACGATGCCAACCAATTTCCCAGGTGGAATTTGGGGCATCAGTGTCTCTGCCGATTTCTCGGCGGGCGCTCCACCGGGCGGCGCCTACTACAACTTGGAAGAACCCCATCAATTGGATATCGGGACCGAATCTGAAGCGGCTCTTTTGCTGAACAATTCAGCCGTTCTTGTCGAAGTCAACAATCAACTCATTCTAGAAGTGGATGTCAAAGATATCGCGGCGTTCTATTCAGAGCCACCCCCCGGTCAAGAAGGGCTGGCGAACATTTCAGCCGCAGCGGTTGAATTCTTCTGGGATGCCAATGGAGCCAACACATCTCTCGGTGTGTTCACCACCAATGGCAACGGACGCGCAACTCTAACGTGGACCGTCCCACTCACACAGGAGCCAGGTTACTACGATGTGTGGGCTGTCATGTATCCCGATCAATCGGATACACTGTCTACAAACAATGGTGCAAGATATACTGGCAATCACACAATGGCGAATGTCACTGTCCAAGTCCTGACATCTGTCATCTTTGATCAGAGTGTACCCTCAACCGTAATCGCTGGCACCAACTTCCAGTTGTCAGGTATCATTGAAGATTCAGTGGACCCGACCCGTCCATTCTCTGGCCCCGTTGACATCGAGGTCTTCTGGTTGGATGATGAAGAAGAAAAGATGGCAACATTACATACGACCGCAATCAATGGTTCATTCAATTTGACAGTGAATTCAGATCCGAATGGAGACGGAATTGTGAGTGGTAATCATGAGCTCATCGTCTCGGTAATCAACGGTTCAAACCCATTCTATCTCACCGATACCGGTAACATGACCATCCTCGTGATGGGGGTAACCGACTTTGAGAATGAATACCCACTCTCTGGTATCGTAGTGAACCGAGGTGATACCGTTGACTTCGGCGGCAAGTTGGTTGAAACAACCGATTTCAACTGCAGTACATGCAATGGTGCGCCACGCATCATCAATTTCACCTCTGTTGGAGCACAATTTGATGAGACTTGGTTGGCAGAGAATACTACGGATGTGGTTGGTGATGTCGGATTTTCATATACCATCCCCAACGATCAACCATTGGGTCCAATCACCATTACTCTGCATTACAACGGAACTTGGCACATGCTTCCAGATCATCACCAAATCAACACGGTAACAGTGCGATCACTCACTTTCCTCGTGGTTGACACCATCGTCGACAATCCAATTGCAGGCGGCGGTTTCAATGTCTCTGGGACATTGATTTCTGACAATGGTTCTGCGATTATCCAGCGGGATGGCACGCCGATGCTACCCACGCTCACTTTCGATATCGATGGCTGGACGAATACATTCACCGTTGCCAATGGAACTGCACAGGGCGATGGAACTTGGTGGGCTTGGGTCACCTTGGATGCCAACTTCGAGCGCGGTACACACACGATTACAGCCGATTTCACTCCAACTGTGAACTTCTACGGGGCAAGTAGTGCAAACAACACCTTCGACAGTAGGGGCTATTCGGTATTGACAATCACCAGCCCAATCGACTTGGATCTTGAATCGAGAACCGTGCGTGGGGATAATTTCACGGTGAATATCTCACTTATCGATAACGCTGGAAACCCGATTGAGAATGAAACGGTCACAATCGATCCAGTGGGTATGAATAACGCCGTGACGGTCACGACCGATTCCAATGGAATGGGCAGTGTTACGATCACAGTCCTGAACACAACCGCTCCAGGGCCACATTGGGTCAATGCAAGTTATGCGGGCTTGGCGGGAACAACCGGTGTGATTGGTGACGCTACGAATACCAGAATCATCATCCTAGCTTCAACGGTTCTAACAATCGATAGTATCGAAGGAACACTCATCGCTGGTCAAACTCTCATCGTGAACGGTACACTACTCGACGAATGGGGGATGCCACTATTGGATGCTGAAGGGAATGCATCGGGTGGTGTAATCCACTTGTACATTGATGACAATGATGTTGGTGGCACATGGTCCGTAATTTCCGATGGTCCAACTGGTGCTTACTCATTGACGTATACCCTGCCACAGGGCATCACCGCCGGCGCGCACACCATTGAGGTCCGCTTCCTTGGAGGATATCTTTGGGTCGACCCGGTTGGGGCTGGGGATTCTGTGAATCCAGAGTTTTACCTGCCTGCAAATGCAAATGCGATATTCAACGCCACCCAGCCCACACAAATCAACATCGTATCCGGTGGAGGTCCAATCGACCGTGAGGAGCTTATTTCCATCAGTGGAATATTGTTGGATTCGGTCGATCGACCAGTTGCCAACATGACAATCGGCATCTACCTTGACAATGTATTCCTGACAAATGTCACCTCCAATGTGGACGGCACCTTCGATGTATTCTACCCCGTGCCATCCGACATGACTCTTGGTCCTGTGACAATGGATGTTGAATTCGTAGGCGCTGAGTTCTATCTCGGTTCAAGCGCGACCGTCGATTGGCAGGTATACAGCCCAGTCAATATCGATATCGCACCAACCGATGCTGTAGCCATCGGAGATTCAGTGACCATTTCAGGAACGGTTCGAGACAACCTACCTGCCGGATGGATTGCAGGTCACAATGTCGATATTCGAATCGGAGGGATGCTGATTGGTAATGCCTCTACCGATTCAAGTGGTGTTTGGTCGCTAAATTGGACCATCCCCTCATCGATGGCATTGGGCAATCACACAATCGACGTCTTCGCTCCAGAACAAGGTTGGTATCGAAGTGGTGATGCAAACAGCACACTCTGGGTGGCACACCATTCGGCCATTTCATTGAGTGCAGAATATGGTGGAGATGCAACACGTGGATTCGATTGGATCCTCAACGGCCGATTATACGATAGCGATGTTGTAGGCTTGCCTGGAATTTCTGATGCAACGATTCAAATCGCATTGGATGGCGCCTCATTTGCATCGGTCACCACAGATGAAAATGGAAACTTCTCAGTGATTATTCCAGTTGATATGTCGAGTAACCGCGGCGACCACACCGTCACTGCACTTTACGCAGGTGCACCATCTTGGTTGGGAAGTGAGAGCAATGAAACAGTCACAACATGGGCTGATGTGAATCTGCAAATCACATTCGTGTCAGACAATTCAATCCGTAGCGATTCGACTCACCCTGTTCGAATCGAAGGTCGAGTTGATGAAGTCGGTGGTAACGGAAATTCACTCATCAACATGTCCTTACTTTTGATGACTGGAAATACATCCCTGCCCACATCGAATATCATGTGGGACAACCTGACGGGCGGATTCATCATTGAATTCACAGCGGACCGATACATCAGTCCTGGTGATTTGACGCTTGTATTGACGAGTGAACGCGATGAAATAAATCACTTTAATCAAGCAAACACGAGTGCTGAATTGTTCTTGCGCGTGCGTGCGACATTCGAAATTGAGTATGACATCGTCGAATGGGGTGGACACTCCATCAACGGCAGTGTCGTCGTTCGTGACTATTACTCCAGCCAAATCGTCCCCGGTATTGCCATTGAAGCCCATCTGAGGAACGATTCACAGATCGATCCGTTCGAAATGTATCTGGCAGGATTCACTGATGATGCAGGCGTATGGGAGTTTGAATTCTCAGTTCCAACCAGCCTACCATCTCTATCGGATCAAGATCACTGGGGTACATTGCATCTACAGTTCAACAGTTCATCAGCTGAACTTTCAGATGAGAGCAAGCAAAACCTCGCGCGTGACTTGCACCCATTGGAGTACGAGGCACAAAGCCAAACATCGGAAAGTGTGTCCTACTGGGTCTACGGACTGGTGTCAGCAATCATCGCAGCAGCAGTTGGAGCAGCATGGGTCCTCTACGTCCGCCGTCGAGATACAGTGGATGAATTGGCAGAGATATTCTCCTATACCGCAGAATTGTTGGCCGCTGGAGATGAGATTCGCGAGGCTATTTTCCACTGCTACGAGGAACTTTGTGGCGTTCTGATGTCTCATGGACATCTACGCCGGGATTTCGAAACCGTACGTGAGTTCGAGATGGCCATTCGAAAGGCGATGCCAACCATCAGTGACGAGGCTCTGACTGCACTCGACAACATGTTTGAGATTGCCAGATACAGCCGCCATGAGTTGGGTGATGCGCACCGCAGTCAGGCGACCGCAGCGCTTCAGCGAGCCATCGCAGAGATTCAGAATGCGTCACAGATGCCTGCAGCCGCAGCGCCTCCACCTGTCTGAGATTAGTCGCGGACGAGATCGAATACCAATTGGTCACCGCGCCAACCGGCGCGAGCCAGTTCCGTGCCAGGTGGTAGTGCAAACGTTCGAGAGAGGTTCTCTCCATCACGCCCTTCTGCATTGAGTCGAAGGGATGTCCCTTCACTGTTCGAGTGCATCTCTAGTTGTACACGATCCTGAATCGCACCAGAAAGTGGTAGGACCAAGGCATCACCTTCTCGGAATCCGCCAAGGTTTCCGATTACAATCTCTGCTGTTTGCATCGATTGAATCTCAGCGAAATGTGCATCGACACCTTCACCGGCCATTGAAAGAAAATTCGCATGTGCAGCTTGAGTTTCTGCGAGGTGCGGAAGGTCTGACAAGAATGCATTGTGCAAATCCGAGGGTTCGGCTGAAAGTCCTGCTAGGATTGGTTCAGGGGTGACCTTTTCGTCATCTTCTGGAATTGAAACCAGTTCGACAGTCTCCCAGTCCATGCTATCTCCCCTATTCGTGGCATCCTCGGGTGTCCTTGAACCCATCCATCGTCCTATTCGCCTCTTGCAGGTGCAGGGTGGCGCTCAAAGAATGCCTTCACTCGACGTTCGGTTCGGCTCGAATTATCGGCGGTAAATGGCTGCAGGGTCGGTGGTAAGCATGATTTGTACTGTCCACTCAACAAACGGTTGTCCAAGAGGAGAATAAACGCGCGATCCTCTACCTTTCGAATCGCGCGACCCAAGCCTTGCAGTACACTGTTCACAGCCGGTTGAATCACCCCATATTTCCAGCCCTTCCCACGGCCGTGCTTGTCTTCGATATACTCGCGTAAAGCAATCTGTGGGACGGATTGAGGGGCGATTGGGATTCCAACACAGATTACGGCGTCTAGGATATTTCCAGAGTAGTCGACACCTTCTGCCAGTCTGCCTCCAAAAACGCCCGCTAGAAGGACCTTGATCCCGCCATCTCTTGCGTTGTACAGGTCGTTCAATCTACTGTCGACGACCCTTTTCGACCATTTCCTGTCTTCGATGTATGTTCTTCGCCCGGGCCAATATCCTTCTCCAACAATTTCCTCCAGCATCCTGTACGATTGGCAGAAAATTGCAACATGGCCTGGCGTTTGTTTGAGGACTGCACGGATGTGGTCACGAATTTTATTCGTATTCGCCTCACCCCTCGCCGTGTATTTCGAAGTAACATCTGCAGCAATCATCACAGGTCTTCGATCATCCAAGAATGGGGAGGGGTAAGATCTGAATAAACTACGATTGGAAGAAATGGATAGTGTTTCAGCATACATTTCAGGGGGTGTCAATGTCCCCGACATCAATACACCTCCAAGAACACGATTGAATACAACACCACTGACGATTCCGGGGTCGAGCAAGTGTGTCGTTATCCGACGATCATCTCCTTGGGAATTAAAGGCCACACACAGGGCCGAGTCTTGCTCGTTATCTCTCAAAATTGAGAGGAATTCTGCAACCCGGTGGACCTCCAATTCTTCATCCTCGTCACCATCTTCTTGGTCAAGTTCATTTGAATCAACCTTCAATAATTGAAGAATGAGTGATTTCAAATCGATTTCTTCTTTTGTCAATTCCTTGCGGAGCATTGCCAATACCTGACCAGCGTCCACCTTTTCCTCAACTTTCTTGCCCATGTCACTGGCATCAGTAGAAGTCCCTTGCAATTTCTTGGTCCATAGTGAAAAGCGCTTTCGAAATTCCTGCATTACATTCTCGCAATCCCTGCCTAGGGCAGTAGTCGCTGTAACCCCTTCGCGTTTTTCCACCTCATCGCAATACTCTCGCAATTGATCTATTGCAGAGCCTAACATTCTGTATGTCAGATTCCGATTGAGGCTTCGTCGGATTCGGTCCGGTAGATTGTGGGCTTCATCAACAACCACAATGACATCTTCCAATTCGATTCCCATCGAAGGCAAGGATGCATTGCGAACGTTGTCTAGGAAAACGTGATTGTAGTCGCACACCAAAATATCAGCATCCTTTGCAGCTTCACGTGCTGAGGCCCATGCACATATGCTACGTTTGTGCGCGTATTCAATCGAATATTCGACATGCTGTGGCTTATCAAGAATCTCGTTGACGAGTCCAAATCGCCTGTTTGAGCGCTCACTTTCAGGGATTCCTTGTTCACATGAGCATTTCCCCGTCTTGCGATCGACATGTTTGCACATGGATTCCCGTCCAATAATGTCGACTAGAGTGACATCACGCACACCATCTTCGACCCTCTCATTGACTTTACGAACAGTGTCTACGACAATCCTGTGTTGAGATTGCCGGCCGGTTAGGAACAGTACTCTGGCCCCTGCTCTATCCCTGGCCACGGTGAGGGCTGCTGCTAGAGATGCCGCTGTTTTTCCGATCCCTGTTGGAGCATTGGCAAGAAGGAAACCACCGTCTGAAATCGCCCCAAAGGCATCATTGATCATGCTGACTTGCCCTTCACGAAGTTCCTCGTGTGCGAGGAATCGCACTCCGGTGTCCAATTCTTCCGAGGGCATGGAACCCGCCCTGCGACTCGGCCCCCCTTGAAGATTACACTTTGAAATCTCGAAACTGGCGTTCTACCTTGCCAGTAGGGGGGTCCCCGCCCGAAGGCGGGGAAGGGGTGACGAGTGTACTATGCATCCGTCGAAGAAGGGGGTGCCCCCGATAGACGGGGGCGGGGGGTTTGTGAGCGGAAGAACGCTTTCATTGCCTCTCTGGCGCGAAAGCGGAGGTTGGAGAACCCGAGTGTGAGGACTGCCTCACCAGCATCATCCATCAAGCCGGCTCCTCGGCTGTGTGTTGTAGACTTCGCTCGAGCTTGGAGCCCTGCGAAGCCAGGAGAAGTTGCGGGGGGGTTTTCACGCCCCCCCGCGTTGTGCATCCCATCATCATTGTACGTTGCCACGTCTCTCGCCCCTGGTTGGTGCATCTGCCTAAGCAGTATGATCCTCATGTGGTTGCGTGTTGTCACGCGATGTATCCAAGCGCTCTAACAGAGCCTCAGTAATTCGGTCTGGCTGGGCCAGTTGTGAGATGTAAGCATCGAGTGCCTTCTTGGCGACTGTGGAGGCATCATCACCGTGCATACGGTAGATCGCCTCAAGTCGCTCTCTGGTCACTGTCCCGATTTCGAACTTGACGGTTCGAACATCGGCGTTTGAAGGAGTGGAATCGAGGAAATACTGGATGGCTGCTCGGATGACATCGGAACGGTTTCGGTTGCCATCGAATCCAACTCTTTGGTCGAGTAGCATCAGATGCTCTTCGGGAATTCGTAGACTTGTCATCTGGCTGGCTGGCATCGGTATCTCACCTCTCGGAACAAACCACCCTCGCACAACCTCGCTATTAACTGTATTGCATATTGAAATACAAATGAAATACAAATTTGGATTGTTTTGACATGCCTATTTCGCTGAGCAGTGTCACGTTTTTGGATTGAAAAGGGTCGAAAACGAACAGAATTCAGCGCTTCTACGTATTGCACAACACATGGCCAGAAATTAGCCAATTCTGGAGGTTCGCTAAGTTAGACCAAATGGATTTGGCTTATACACACGAACCGAGTCGACGAGTCATGGGACCAGTGGGGACACGAGGTTTGCACCTCTACCTGCGGACGCTTGAAGCCGCGGTTGAGGATGAAATCGTTACAGATGACGAGATGTCAATTCTACGAGTCATCGCCAGAGCGTTTGCGCTTCCAGATGATGTAATGGCTGACGGTTGGGAAATTTTGAGAAACCAAATGGAGAATCCTGTCAACCCGACCGATGTACACGCGCACGAGAAGCGACAGATAGGAGATGCCACAACTTACCAGACAGCATTGATTGCAGCTTTGGTGGATGAGATCATCACAGAGGACGAATGGTCGATGCTGGATGTCATGCGCAGAGTCATGGGGATTGGGCCTGGAGAACATGCATTGATTGAAGAGGCGGTTCGAGCCATGGCCTCAAATGTAGAGAATGGGGAATCATTCGTATCTCGCTTGGATCGTTACGTAACTCTACACCCTTATCGTTAACCGCATCCCTATGGGATGCGCAGCAACCCTCATGATAGGGTGTGTGTGTCGGAAAAACGATGCGCCCACAGTATGTTGCCTTTTTTTTGGTCGGTTTAATGCTCATTGCCCCAGCAATCGGTTTGTCTGAATCCGTGCTTGAGGAGCACACAGAATCAGAGAGTTCTGCTCGTTCAACCAGCAACGCCCTCCTTTGGGGGGCGCAGGTTGCCGGTTCCGGTAGTACCGATTCAGTGATGGGAATCGATATGGATGCCATGGGGCACACCTATGTTTGTGGATATTTCTACAATACAGCAACATTTGGGACGACCACTCTGAGTTCAACAGGCAGTTACGACATCTTCGTTGGGCGCTTGAGCAATGGGGCCTGGGACTGGGTACAGAAAGCAGGTGGTAGCAGCAGTGATCAGTGCCAGGATATCGCAGTCGATGATGGTGGTAATATCACAATCACTGGATATTATTACTCTTCAAGTTCGGCTACTTTCGGTTCACAATCCGTATCTGGTCAGGGTAGCAACGACATCTTCGTTTCTCGATTGGATACCAATGGAACTTGGTTGTGGACCAAATCGGCTGGAAGTAGTAGTTCTGATTATGGCTATGGGGTCGCAATGGACAATTCTGGAAACGCATACATTACCGGTTACTACTACAGCACCGGATATTTTGGTTCAATCACCTTGAATTCCTACAGTTACGATGAGGCCTTCTTGGCAAAATTGGACAATGCAGGAAATTTCGTTTGGGCCAAGAGATTCTACGGTTCATACTACCAAAGAGGGCGGGATGTCGATGTCAATGCCAATGGCGATATCGCTGTGACTGGTGAATTCAGTTACCGAATCAACATCGAGGGCACTGAACTTTCTCCAAGTTACCAATCGAGCAATTACTACCGGGTGTGGGTTGCCAAGTTCACAAATTCCGGGCAATTGTCTTGGGCCAAGATGGCCGGATATCTCCAGTCATCTTACAGTTCATATGGTCAAGGTGTCGGAATTGATGATTCAGGCAATGTCGCCGTCAGCGGTCGCTTCCAATATCTCATGGATTTTAATTCCAACAGCAATCACAGGATGTATGCTTACCAGCAGTCCAGTAACTGGGACTGCTTCGTTGCGAAGTGGGATGCAAACGGAACCTACCAATGGGCCCAGAACGCAGGTGGATCAAATACCGATTACTGCTATGATTTAGACATCGACAAGACATCTGGAAATGTGACCGTTTCTGGAATGCATTACAATAACGCTTGGTTTGGCAATACCCAATTATCTTCTTCGGGCTCCTATGACGCATTTATTGCCCATGTTCCATCTGCGGGTGGTTGGGACTGGATGAAGAGATTCGGTGGTTCGAGTTCAGAGTATGGTTACGCTGTAGCCGCTAGAAACGGTATGTTTGCGTTCGGTGGATACTTCCACAATACAGCATCCGACGGCTCAGGGCAGATTTCATTCAGTGCGGCCACTGGAGCGGATGGCTTCATCCTGATGTTTGGTGCAGACCAAGATGGTGATGGGGTTGGTGATCAGGTCGATGATTTCCCCTGGGAACCATCGCAATGGTTGGACACGGATGGTGATGGTTTTGGTGATAATCTCAATGGCTGGCAAGGCGACAGTTGTCCAAACGTGTATGCTACATCTACCATCGATCGATACGGTTGTCCTGATGCAGATGGTGATGGTTGGTCCGACGCCGGTGATGACTTACCCTACGAACCCACTCAATGGGTTGATGGCGATGCTGATGGGTTTGGAGAAAACCCCGATGGCGTAACACCTGACACTTGTCCAAACGAATGGGGCGATTCATGGCGTGATCGACTTGGTTGTAGAGATTTGGATTCCGATGGTCAATCCGATTTGAACGATTATTTCATGAACAACCCTACCCAATGGTCAGATTCTGACAGTGACGGGTTGGGTGACAATTGGGGTGACCCCTCTTGGAATGAAACCCGTGCAGAGCACTGGCCCGGGATGTGGATTGAGAATGCAACCGTTGCAGATCCTACACCACTCGATTTTGATGGTGATGGGTTTGAAGATTTGAATGCGGGTGGTCCTTGGGGCCCTTACGATGATTGTGTATACGTAGCTGGCACATCTGTTCGAGATTTGATCGGTTGCGTTGACAGTGACGGTGATGGTTGGTCCGATGAGGGTGACGACGTCGATGACAATCCAACCCAATGGGAAGATGAAGATGGCGATGGATATGGTGACAATCCTGCTGGAACTGAATGGGACGCTTGCACAAATCGCCCAGGTACCTCAACTCTAGATCGATATGGTTGCCCAGATAATGATGGCGATGGCTGGTCAAACGACAACGATGAGTGCCCTTCACTGGCGAGCGTTCTAGACAACGGTTGTCCTGATAGCGATGGTGACGGTTGGGTTGATGATGGCATTGATGGCCAGATTGACGATTGTCCTGAACAATGGGGTACATCTACAGTTGACAGAAACGGTTGCCCCGATGCTGATAGCGACGGCACCTCTGATGAAAACGACCCCTTCCACCTAGATCCAACCCAATGGTCTGACGAAGATGAAGACGGCTTTGGTGACGAACCTGGTGGTACAGAGGCCGATGACTGCCTCAATTGGGCGGGCACATCAAACCAAGATGGTGTGTATGGTTGCGCTGATGGCGATGGTGACGGTTGGGCCGATCACATCGATTTGTGGAATACAGATGCGAATCTGTGGTCCGACTCAGATTTAGATGGATATGCAGATCAACGAGGGAACGCTGAATTGTCCGACGATTGCCCTGAAGAATATGGAACTAGCACGCAATTCTATCTGGGTTGTCCCGATATGGATGGTGATGGATGGCCCGACATGAAGGACATGGATACAGATGGCGATGGCTATCTTGACATGACCGAATTGAGCGCAGATCCTCCCTCAGACCCACTTGATGCACTTTCCACTCCAGCGGATGCCGACAGCGACTTTGTTGCAGACCACGAAGAGATTGCAGAGAAATCTACAGTAGATGACCCCGTGATTCAAGCAGTCATTGTCGTTCTTGCCAGTGGTCTGCTGCTTACTCTCATCATGGCGTGGACTTTGTTCGCATCTGGAAAGGGCAAGCGGAAAGAATACGAAGAGATGTTGTTGATGGTTGAAGAAGCCGAAGGATTCGGTGGTCTCGCAGCTGTTGAAAAGGAACTGGACTTGATGTTAGAGTCCAACCGCCTCGGTGCAGGACAGGGCTTGTTGCTGAAAGATCGCATTGAATCGCGCAGATTCGCCTTTGAGGACGATATTTCGGGTGCATCATCCCACCCAGGTAGTGCTATAGAATCAAACTCTGATACTGATTTGGCCATGCTTCAGGAGCACGGTAAAGTGGGATCATGGGGTGATGATCAATCGCAATGGACACCTGAACAACAAGCGTGGTATGCCGAAGCCAAGCAATGGGGTGGGTATTACGATTCAGATGGAAATTGGGTGCCGCTACAATAATTACAAAAACGCATTACTGCGAACATATATCTTGGAGAAAACCGCATTTTGCATGGAGATATGATGCGGACCCTTGAAAAGGGGGTCGCGAGTCGCCGGGCTTACCGAAGTGGTGGTCAGAACCCCCTCGGAATCCTGCAGGTGAAAATGACATGCACCCTGAAATGAAGGCCATTTACGATAGAGTCGTTGCTAGAGATCCGAACCAACCTGAATTCCATCAGGCTTGCCTTGAGGTCCTTGAGACCCTAGGTCCCGCCATTGAAGTTCATCCAGAGTATATCCCAATCGTTGAGCGAATTTGTGAACCGGAGAGAATTATTCAATTCAGAGTCACATGGGTCGATGATTCAGGGAATTCTCAGGTCAACCGAGGATTCAGGATTCAGTATAATGGGGCGATTGGTCCATACAAAGGCGGATTGCGATTCCATCCAAGCGTCAATGAGAGCGTTCTCAAGTTCCTTGCATTTGAACAGATTTTCAAGAACAGCCTAACCGGTCTTCCAATGGGTGGCGGAAAGGGTGGCTCTGATTTTGATCCTAAAGGTAAATCCGATGCTGAAGTGATGCGCTTCTGTCAAGCTTTCATGATGGAATTGTGGCGTCACATTGGGCATAACCTCGACGTTCCTGCTGGCGACATTGGCGTCGGTGGGCGTGAAATCGGTTACATGTTCGGTATGTACAAGCGCCTTCGCAATGATTTCGAAGGCGGTGTACTCACTGGAAAAGGTCGCTCATACGGCGGTTCTCTGATTCGTCCTGAAGCGACCGGATACGGTCTTGTCTACTTCGCGCGAGAGATGTTGGCCACCAAAGACAAGTCATTTGATGGCGCAACCGTCGCGATTAGCGGTTCAGGTAACGTGGCTCAATTCGCCTGTGAAAAGGTGTTGGATCTTGGTGGCAAACCAGTCACCATGAGCGATTCAAGTGGTTGGGTGCATGACCCTGCCGGAATCGATCGAGAAAAGTTGGCTTGGATTATGGATTTGAAGAACAACCGTCGAGGCCGAATCAGCGAATATGCAGATCACTTCGATGGTGTAACCTACACGAAATCTCAACCCGACCCTTCGATTAACGGACTTTGGGCAGTACCAGTAGATGTGGCGCTTCCGTGCGCAACTCAAAATGAGTTGAACGCTCAAGAAGCTCAGTCACTTGTTGAAGGTGGTTGCACAGCAGTCGCCGAAGGTGCAAACATGCCCTGCACACCGGAAGCCGTCGAAATATTCCTTGAGAATGGAATCTTATTCGCCCCAGGAAAGGCAAGCAATGCGGGTGGAGTATCGACCTCAGGTCTTGAGATGAGCCAGAACAGTATGCGCTTGAGTTGGACACGAGAGAGGGTCGATGGTGAACTTGAGAAGATTATGATCAACATACACCAGAACGCCTACGAGACCGCTGAAAAGTATGGTCAACCGGGCAACTATGTGTTCGGTGCAAACATTGCGGGCTTCCTGAAGGTCGCTGAAGCCATGCACGCACAAGGTATTCTTTGATTCGACTCAAGTCCAGACCAGCAGCGAGGCTGCAAGGGAAACAATTGCAATAATTATATTGACAATTATCCCGATTATGGATCCACTTGTGCTGGAACCAGTTTGCTGTTGCCAAATCGATTTCGCATTGTAGTACATTGCATCGAAGATACATGCTATTCCAAGGGAACCACAGCACATTGAAGTGGTTAGTAAATCAGCACCAGATGTGCCAAAGTTCCCGCCGCTGAACTCTATAATCCCCAATGAAAGTAAAAACCCACATCCAATAATGAGATACGACATGTGTCTATAATTTGGACTTGGCTTGAATGCTGGAGCCTGTACGTAGATGACCTGTTGGTTGGTGGGTTGTCCGGTCAGAACTTGAGGCTGTGCACCTCCGACGACAACTTGTCCAGGAGGTTGGTTTGGGTCATTGCTCCATGGGGCTTGGGTCTGCATGATTTCACCTAGATTGCTGTTGGTGCGACGTGATCATCGTCCTTGTCGTCGGGCTTTCGAACACGGTTCCAAACCCCTGACATCAAATCGCCGTGATGTTTCTCACAGTAGTGGAATCGACGATAAGCTTCTCTGAATGAATACGCCTTCTTTCCGGTGGCCACAAGATAGCCCTCAGGAGAGAGGCGCGAAATGGTGTTTCCATCTGCATCGCAGCCAGGATAATCACAGCGCGGCATTGTATCCCCAGACATGACTACTCTTCCCTCCTCTTCAATCCTCGTCCTGCACAGGAGGTTCAATCACAACAAGCGGCACATTTGCTTCAACGTTCATCCCGTCCTCGCAATGCACCTCTGTAACCGTTCCAGAGATTGGTGCTGCAACCTCGTTCTGCATTTTCATAGCCTCAAGAATGAGAATCGTATCTCCCTCATTCACAGAATCTCCAACCCCTACCTCGACTGTGACCACTTTGCCCGGCATGCTGGCGCTAACCGTGCCGCTTCGCTTTCGACCACCACCGCTACCACGCTTTCTTGGTGCACCCCCTTTGGAATCTGGTATTTGGAATTCAAAGGTCTGCCCTTCGATGGTTGCCCGATAGGTTTCTCCATCGATTTCAATGTCGACTTCAAATTCTTCACCATCGATGACGACTTTGCGAACTTCAACCATCATCTCACCTCCAAGTGGCCCTCTTTTGTCGAGCATCCATTAGATTGGACAACCCCATCCGGGTTCTTCGATGATCCTGACTCCAAGCCGAACCCAACTGGCGTCCAAGGGCTCGTCTCTCATCCGAAGCCCCCGCAAGAGATAGGACTGCCACCAATGCCGCAGCCCGAAGCAAAGATTCCCGTGAATCGCTTTCAACCACCACTTGTTTTGCAGCGGGCTCTACGTCACGTGCCGCTTTCAGAACCCCTTCCAACGATTCAGCATAGGATTCAGAAGACAACTTTTCACCTCACAACGGTATGTTGCCATGTTTACGGGCAGGCCGGGTTTCTTCCTTATCCAGAAGCATTCCAAGCGCCTTGACAAGGCGTCGTCGAGTATCACTGGGTTCGATGACATCATCGATGTACCCCATGGCTGCTGCTTGGTATGGGTTGGCGAATCGCTCAGTATATTCATCAACCAGCCTCTGGCGCTCTTCATCGGGGTTGCCAGCAGCTTCAATCCTCCTTCTGTGGATGATTTGGACCGCACCATCGGCGCCCATGACGGCAAGTTGAGCTGTGGGCCAAGCCACATTGTAATCGGCTCGAATGTGCTTTGAGCACATGACATCGTAGGCGCCACCGTAGGCCTTGCGTAGAATCACCGTCATCTTCGGCACGGTTGCTTCGGAGTATGCGTAGAGAAGTTTCGCACCATGGCGAATGATTCCACCCCATTCTTGGTTTGCCCCTGGTAGGAATCCTGGCACATCCACAAGGGTGAGTAGGGGGATTCCGAAGGCATCACAGAATCTGACAAATCTTGCGGCTTTCGTCGAGGCATCAATGTCTAGGCATCCGGCGAGGACCTTGGGCTGGTTGGCAACCACGCCCACAGTTGTCCCGTCGAGCCGGCCAAAGCCAACGACGATATTCCCTGCATAATCTGCTTGGACCTCTAGGAATGCCCCAGCATCTAGAATGGTGCTGATGACTTCTCCGACATCATACGGTTTGTTCGGGTCTTCTGGAACGATGCTATCGAGTGCATCACACATCCTTTCAGCCGAATCTCCGAGGGATTTGTTTGGGACTCCTGAGAGGTTGTTGGATGGCAATAAACCGATTAGATCACGGGTTAGTTCCAAGGCCTCTTCGTCGGAACCGGCCGTAAAGTGAGTTACCCCTGATTTACTACCATGCGTCATGGCACCACCCAAGTCTTCGAATGACACTTCTTCATTGGTGACCGTTTTGATGACCTCTGGGCCGGTGATGAACATGTGTGCTGTTTGGTCAACCATTACGATAAAATCGGTAATTGCAGGACTGTAAACGGCACCTCCAGCACAGGGTCCCATGATGACGCTAATTTGTGGGATCACACCACTTGCTCGGACATTGCGGAAGAAAATCTCTGCATAGGAACCCAAACTGGCCACACCTTCCTGAATACGTGCTCCACCAGAATCGTTCAATCCGATAACCGGGGTACCTGATTTCATGGCCATATCAAGGATCTTGCATATTTTCAGTCCGTGCATTTCTCCAAGACTTCCACCATAGACTGTGAAGTCCTGTGCAAAACAGTGTACGGCCTTTCCATCGATGGTCCCATGTCCACAAACCACACCATCGCCAGGGATGATGTTGCCTTCCATGCCAAAATCGGTACATCTGTGTTCAACAAGTGCATCGACCTCTTGAAATGAGCCATCGTCGAGAAGCATTTCCAACCTTTCTCGAGCGGTCATCTTGCCCCGATTGTGTTGGGCATCGATCCGCTGGGAACCCCCGCCTGCCTCAGATTGTGCCTTGCGTCGACGCAATTCGTCGAGTCGCTCGTCTGCGGATTTCATCGCCCTCAAACCCCCCGTTAACACAGTCCGCCCTTGAAGATAGCCCCCTATGGGGGCTCTTTTCCCCCTCCGTGAGGTTCAAGGCTGCTTCACGGCTCGACAAGTCATGGCAACGCCGTTGCGCATCATTATCGCCAAGCCTGGACTCGATGGGCATGATCGTGGAGCGAAGGTTGTCGCTCGTGCGCTACGAGATGCCGGTCACGAAGTAATCTACACCGGTCTTCGACGAACACCGGAACAAATTGTGCGCATTGCAATGGATGAGGATGCGCAAGTGGTCGGCCTTTCATCACTATCTGGTGCACATGGTTTTCTTTTTCCAAGGGTCTGTGAATTACTACGCGAGTCTGGATTGGAAGACATCGTTGTATTCGGTGGAGGAATCATTCCAGAGAGGGATCGGCCGGCACTAATCGAAGCTGGTGTATCTGCAATATTTGGGCCAGGCACCACTTCAACTGAGATGATTGAGTTCCTTGAAGGATTGGAGGTTTGATCATGGATCGGCGCGAACTTGCGCGCGCACTGTCTACTGCTGAATCCATCACGGCTCCAGCCAGACCTCTCGAACCTTGGCGGGTACTCGGAGTCACCGGTTCACCTGGGGTGGGGAAGTCCTGTTTGGTCGATCGAATTGCCACTCACTGGCTATCTTGTGGAGAACGGGTTGCGATTCTTGCTGTAGACCCCTCGTCTCCCATCTCGGGCGGTGCTCTTCTGGGCGATCGAATGAGGATGGCTTCAGTCGATGCAGGAGATAACGTATTCTTCCGTTCTATAGCAACAAGAAATGTTCCTGGTGGACTCCCCTCACGTTTGAATCGAATGGTCGATTTATTGGTTCAAGAGGGTTGGACTCGAATCATCATCGAAACAGTCGGTTCAGGACAATCTGAGATTAGAATTGTTGCCGTTGCCGATCGTTTGTTACTCGTCGAGGGTCCAGCTCGTGGAGATGTCATACAAGCCGAAAAGGCAGGGGTCCTCGAATTGGCAGATTTAGTGGTCGTCAACAAGAGTGACCTCGATGGCGCCGACCGAGTCGCAGACGAGATACGCCTTTCTCTCAATCTTTCCGAGGGTGAAAGTGCCCCAGTGATTCTTTGTTCGGCTGAAACCGGTGACGGTGTAGACGAAATGTTTGCAGCGATTGACAACCTACCGAATGCACGTGGCCCTGCCATTGCGCGTGCGCGAGAACGGCTCTTGGCAACCCATCAAGAAAATTTACTTTCACATCCGAATTTCTCCGATGCCATCAAGGGCCTAAGTGAAGGCCGCCTATCCATTGAAGAAGCCCTAAGCATGCTTCAATGAGGTTAGAACATGTCTGAAATTGAATATGAGGCGGATCACGTCAAGCACAGTATTGGTGGACACGGTGGACACATTTTCCGGAGATGTATCCATGTTGGTATGATTATCTTCCCATGGCTATATTTTGAGCATGGAGAGTCTATTGCAGAACCTTTCTCTCAAACGCCCGTTCAATTTGCAGCAATGCTGGGCATTATTTTCTTCTTCGGAGAGTTAATCCGAATGAAATCCGGCATTCTGATCGTCGGTCAAAGAGAGTACGAAAAGCACCAATTCAGTGCACTTTCTTGGGGTGCAATGTCGATTGCCATCACCATAATTGTTCTATCACCTTGGGTTGGGACAGGTGATCAACATGCGGGTTGGCTCGTTTACCCAATCATTTTCTCCCTTGCATTCGGCGACCCTAGCATGGGCGAAGCACGGCGAATGGGACTCGACAACCAGAAGGTGTATGCCATCGGTACAATTGTTTGTGCAATCTGCTGGCTCGCTTGTGGATATCTGTTTGGAACTCCTTACTGGATGGCGATTTTCATGGCTCCACTGACCATGATGTCTGAACTTCCAAAACTGCGATGGATCGATGACAATGCAACGATGGTTCTGATACCTCTCGCTGCGGTGCTATTCACAGTCCCATTCTTGTGATGGCTCCTTGAGGTCACGCTACGTTTACAAAGCGAATTCTTGTGGGGGAACCATGTCCGAAGAAGCAGCACCTTTGACCGACGATGCTCCTAGTCAGGGTCTCTACATCTTCGCGTACTTGTTTTCCATGCTCGCACTGGCCATCACCATGGTCATGTACACATGATTCTGGGATGGTTGGCTTTCCCGCGACTTGAAATGAATCCAACCCACCCCATTGAATATGTGCGGTATTGCTGGGCTGCTCGGCCCAGATGGCGATGATGCTGAAATGGCTCATTCTATGGCATCATTACTGAATCATCGAGGTCCTGATGGAACTCGTTCTTGGTCGGGCTCTTGTTCTCAAGGAGGGGTTGGATTTGGACATACACGTCTATCCATAGTAGACATCGCTGGCTCTGATCAACCACTGTTTTCAGACGACGGTTGTGTCTTGATTATGAACGGTGAAATCTACAATCACCAAAGCATAAGAAACCAAGAGCGGGGATTCGCCTTTCGTACAAAGGGTGATGGGGAAACCATTCTGGCCGCATATCATTCACGGTTGGATGATTTTTCTTGGGTTCAACGTCTAGACGGAATTTGGGCCTTTGCGCTATGGGACTCCAATCGTGAACGCCTCTTTCTTTGCAGGGACAAGTTGGGTGTCAAGCCTCTCGTCCGAACAGTCACAGGAGAGGGGACTCTTCTTTTCGGCTCTGAAGTCAAATCATTGAGGGCACATCCTGGGCACAAACCAACTCTTGACATGGATGCATTGGTTGCCAGAATTGCATACGAATACCCCCTCGATGAAACCACCTTGTTCCAAGATGTATATTCTGTTCAATCCGGAACGGTGGAAATTTGGAAATTGAGCGAAAGCGGTGTGGTATTGGATAAAAAGCAGCAATGGATTGCGAATCCTCAAAGTTCTGGTGACGAAATTTGGTCCCCTTCACAGGATGCACAGACCCTGCTTGAATCCCTCACCACTTCGGTTGCTGACCGCCTCATGTCAGACGTCCCACTTGGGATCATTCTGAGTGGGGGACTAGATTCTGCAATGGTTGCGGCCCTTGCACACGAAGCTTCGGAACGCACAGGGTATCCTTTGCCAGCCTGTTGGACGGTCGCGGAATCTGAGGACAACCCAGATTGGGTTGCAGCAGAACGCGTATGTAGTGCGTTGGAGTTAGAACATCATCAGCATATTTTGGAAGAGGGTGCATTTGAAAATTCACTCCCCAATCTAAGTTGGTATGGCGAAGATCTTGATTTCACAGTTTTGTTTTTCCAGCCTTTGTTCGAAAAGATGGGACAGTCGGTAAAAGTCGGCCTGTGTGGACAAGGTGCCGATGAACTTCACGCCGGTTATCCACGCTACAAAAATCTGGAAGAACATCGCCAGCAAATCCGTTCGCGATTAGATGCCTCCGATCATCCATTTGCAAGTAAACTGATCTCTGGAACAATCGACCAATCAGGTTGGCGCGCAGATCACAATCCAGAGAATTGCTTTTCAGATTTAGAAACTGCACTTGATTACGAATTGAATCATGGTCAACTGACAAATTTCCAACTCCGACTGGTTGACCGTCACAGCATGGCTCACGGCCTTGAGGTAAGGGTTCCATTTCTGGGTTCATCCCATCTCGATGCTTCGAACCGCCTCCCTCTCCGCTGGAAGTTATCTGATGGCGTTGAAAAAGTGGCATTGAGAGAGGCCGCAGCTCTGACCCATTTACCCAAGGACATCGTCCATCGTCCGAAACTTCCCGCAGGTAGAGCGACCTCACCTACAATGATTGACAATCTATTGCATGAACTCAGGGGTCACGCAGCAGAGTATGCACGTGATATACCTTCTATTTCTGGGATGTTTTCTGGTCAGCCGGAGATTTCATTGGGGCTGCGCCTATTTCGCTCATTGCACCTAGTTGATGGTGGCCTTGGCCGCCACGGCAAGGATTTGATGACATTGCTGGAGGATGTTGATTGATGCAGTACCAAGGTCCAGATATTCTATCGAAACTCGAAGCTAAAATCGAGGCAAAGCGTTCCGAATTGGAACAATGGTTTGCAGAAAAACGATCTGAAATGGACATGCCGATATACGGTTCTGTCGACATTCGAGATGCCCATTGGAAGGTGGCAGTCGTCGATGCGAATCAATACCCTGCTGGATTCAACAATCTAAGAGATGGAGATATTGGAGAGCATTTCCGTCATGCCATTGGAGATTTACGACATGTCCACATTTGGCCAGAAAACCACACTCGAAACCCAGCATATGAGGCGAATATCGAATCACTCAAGACCATATTGGAAAATGAAGGCTATGCTGTTACGGTCGGGATCCTAGACGTCGAGGAAGGACTCCCAGTCTCAATTCAAGGTGCTACCCCCGATCTCATATTGCTCAACAATGACCTCACGGGTGGTCCATTGCCAGATTTGGGTGTACCGATTCTACCACCACCTCAGATGGGGTGGTATCAGCGACGAAAATCTGATCATTTCAAAGCGGCTCAACCACTTTTGGATGAAGTCTCCCATTTATTGGAAGTCGACCCATGGCTTCTGTCAACACACTGGATCGTTTCTGAAGACAAGTGCCTCGAGAAGGAAACTTGCCGAACACTATTGGCTGCAGAGGCCGACAATTTCCTCACGCAAATTCAGGCGAAATATGATGAATTCGGGATCGAGGGTAAACCTACACTGTTCGTGAAGAATGACTCGGGGACATATGGGCTCGGTATCTTAGAGATTCAATCCGGTGAAGAGTTGTTGAATCTCTCCAATCGAAAGATGAATCGCCTCACATATGGCAAAGGCGGTGCAGACGCTGAAAATTTCCTGATCCAAGAGGGTGTACCAAGCGCCCTTTCTTGGGATTCAATGGTCGTCGAACCTGTTGCCTATTGTGCCAATGGTCGAGTTGGCGGGTGGTTCTATCGGGCCAATGCCAAAAAGGGTGAGATGGCCAATTTGAACTCACCATCGTCGGTTTTCCTTTCCCCTAGTGAAATTGAGGACGCCTCAATCCGCTCGCGTCGAAACCATTGGCACATGCTCGTTGCAGAGATTGCGATGCTGGCCATGGCTGCCGAGGCGAAGAAGAATTAGGCTAATCATCTTGGGTTTCTTCATCAGCCATTTCAGGTGGCGCGTCCATTCCCATGATTTCGTAGTTTGAAGGGAATAGTGCGACAATCACCCCAGCAATACCGGTGGCCAGAGCCCACCAGAACATCTTGTACGCAATTGCCATTTCAAGAGCAATTGCGACCAATAGAAGACCGCCGAGATTGGAAATCCAAACCAATCTCTTGAAGGTTGCCAATCCGACCCCTTTCGTTGTACCAGACATCGAATCTGGCCCAAACTCAGCCCCGAAGCGGACCGGGTCATCTTCTCCCATGATGCTCGCTCCAGTTCACAGTAATCAATGGTTTTCAACGGTCAATCATGATGATGGCATCCGTGGGGCAAGCCAATACACACAATCGGCAACCTGTGCAAGGATCTCTCAGGACCTTGGCTTTTCGATTGACGTCAATGTCTAGAATTGGACTTGCCAATGGTGTGTCGTAAATCTCAATTGCATCATCATCACAGACAATTCTACACTGGTCACACCCGATACACAATTCTTCCTTGACGAATGCAACGGTTCCTGGTCCGCCTTTGACCTTCTCACGCGCCTCAGTGCGCATAGAATTCAGCGCCAATCGGATTCTGGCAGCCTCGCCCAAGCGGCGCGCTTCCAATTCCTTTCGCGTTGTCATGAATGCTGCGGAGGCCTCCCTCTTCTCAAGACTTCCCTATGCAAAGAAGCTCAACCATAGTGGATGAATTGAGAGCAACAAGGCCACCATAAATCCACAGGCTGTGCCCTTGGCCATGTTGGGACGATCATATCCCAAGGCGATCAGGATGAGGAAAAATCCGATGATAAAATCGCAAACCATGCCGATCCATGCGGCTTTCCAAGACAATGCAATCGCAACTGTCCCAGTCGCCAGGGGTCCTATCATGAAGCCCGCAATCCAATCTCGGTCAATCGTGACCAACTGTCTCACGCCTGCTTCTTCGCCTCAACTTGTCTCGCTAGGAAGGACACGACATCCAGAATTTCGAAGTCGTGTTTTGGATCCCCTTCAAACTTGAGACACTCAAAGTGTGAAACACACTTTGGACAAGAGGTGAGCATGATATCTGCTCCGGTTGCACGAACTTCATCGAATCGTTGTACACGAAGTGCTCGACTGTCCTCGTTGCAGGACATCATACTGGATACGCCACAGCATAGTGCATCTTCCTTGGTGTGTTCCATTTCGACGAGATCAACACCATCGACAGCGGTAACGAGATCACGTGGACCATCGTAGAGTTCCATTTGTCGACCCAACCTACAGGGGTCGTGATACGTCACAGTCACATCTTCTTCTGCTTTCAGGTTCATGTCAAATCCATTCTCGGTGAGGAATTCAGTAGTGTGCATGACCTTGATTCCTTCAAGTTCGTAATCCTTGGCAAAAGTGCGGAAGCATTCGGCGCAACTGGATACGAGGGTATCGATTCCACTGGCCTGAATTTTCTTTTGGTTGTAGGCCTTCAATTTCTCAAATACTTCGTCCATTCCTTGCCACTTCTGGTCGTGGCCACAGCACTTTAGGAAATCTCGGCCGAGATAGGCCACTTCCTTTTCCATTTCCTCGAATAGAGTGAATGCCGATGTTGTCGCATCTCCAAGATTCATTTCTCCCTCATTGATGTGGCTGAAAATCATTTCTTGATCGAGATAATCGACACACCCTGGGTAATAACCGATACTGGAATCAATCGGATAATCTTCGACTGAGATGAAGTCTGCATCCCTCTCTTCTTCCGCCTCTGCAGCGAGCACTGCTTGTAGAACGGTGTGTGGAATATTGGATGCGGGAGGGCCGCCGACAACGAGGGCCCTGCGCATATCGACATAGGAATCGTAGTCGACCAGTTGTGGACAAGCGTTGGTACAGGCCGAACAAGTGAGGCATGAGTACATCGGAACACCATCGTCTTCGTTGTTCCAAGTGTTGTAAATGATGTTCAATTTGTCACCAGCGTTGAACAAACGAACTGGACAAGCATCATCACAAAGGTCACATCCATAGCACTTGTTCATTTCATACTCGTAACCGCGTGCCATGCTCCTCATGAGCATGAATACGACTGCACCGACACCAAGACAAGGAATGAATAGTGAGTAAATCAGCTTGGCATCCAGACTCTTTGGATTCTTGTGATAGGTCGGATTTTCAACCATGTAATCCGATAGGCTTGCAATATTCAATCCCACATCTGCCAACGTGAGATTTGCAGGATCGTTACGGTTCAGCGCCTGTCCATTGTCTCCCAATAGTAGTGGCTGGTATGCAGCCACATTCACGCTTGCAAAGACTGTGTAAGAGGAACTGACACCCGTCCATAGTGTTGAGAATTGGATGGTGTAATCGCCAGACGCCAGTTTCATCATGGTGTTTTCACAAATCCCTTCATGGACCGTCGAACCCGATGAATCCAGAACAGTGAGGGTCCCAGCACCTTCACCGATGCCCCATTCGCTCGAGCGTTCCCCACAGGCCAAATCCACATACACTGATTTCAATCCAAAGTCTTCAATCTGCATTGACCATGTTCCTTCAATTGCAATTTCACCTGTTTCATCATTGCCGGTTTGCGCCCATTCTTGAGACACACCATTTCGTCCTATGCTGGTATCTGCGTGGTGATTGACTCCACTGAAATCAATCAGATTTCGTTGCGTGGGTTGGTAGATCCCCCAATTCAGGAAGTGGCTTGCTGTGACCAAACAGAAATCTGAACGACTGTAGGCATCTTCACCTTCGAATTTCTCACTTAACCAAACCTCGCTTGCGAGGCTTTGCTCATAGGTGAGACAATCCGCTTCAATCGATTCCCAGTGGTGCCCTTCATTGATATCGACAAGAGTATCCACCGGTTGCCCTCTGAGTTCTTCCAACGCGGAGACTTCATCCATCGCACCGAAGCCACCTTGGTCCCAGAATCCATTGTCATAGACTGGCCATGTCATTGTACACAGTAGAACGGTGACGATGAGAGTACCCATGGAGACTTGTTTACCCAACTGTGGTGTGGTCCGGGCGCCAATAGATTTGACCAAGAACCACCGAATGCCCATATACAGGGCAATCCATATGAAAATCCCAGTCAAAATCCAGGGTACAGCATTGAACACTTCTGCGAGCCAAGGCTCACGCGTTCCACAATTCAGCCCGGCATGGGAATTTAATTGACAAAAGTCGGTACGATTTTTCCCATATAACTCGAGGAAAATGTTGATTGAAAAGACGCTGATGAACCAAACGTGGGCGAGGTAAACGGCTCCCCATGTTGCAAACCACGGGTCTTCAACACCGCGCTTTGACCGTCCACCCAGGAAAGGAGGTAGGGTCAAAATCATCACGGGCAAACCAGTGATTGCTGCACCCCACCAAGCCGCATTCCACGCGATGACAGGCTGACCAAAGAAATCTCCAATCGGTCCGGCCGGGATGTCAAACTGTGGCAAATATTCGCCCCAGCGGAGATATCCGTAACTGAACAACACATACCAATCAGGGAATACGAATCCAGCTTGTGCATATGGGTCGGCTGCACTGTGCAAGGGCGGAGGGATTAACCAGGAATAAAAACTGAGAACAGCGACCATGGCTGCCAAAATAATTGCATCTCTCAGAACTTCATGTGGCCAGAAAGCGTGACCAACAAACACTCGTCTACGTTCATTATCTGCGGATTGCAGACTTTCCTTTTCACGAACATAGGTGTCCGCGATTCGGCCAAGGTTTTCGATCAGTCCCATGATTCATACCTCCGATCAATGCGGCTCCGCTATACCCTGAACCCAGACGATAAACAAGTGGACAATAATCAGTCCTGTGACAATGACGGGCAAAATGAAAACGTGTAGGAAATACATCCGGGTAACCGTCTGGTAAGAAAGGCTGGTTCCACCAAACATCGCGTTTGCGACCCATGACCCAATCAGTGGTGTACTATTGGCCATATTGATGCCAATCGTCGCCGCGCCGAAGGCCAGGCTATCCCACGGTAGCAAATAGCCCGAATATCCAAAGAAGATTGTGAAGAACATCAGGCCGACACCAATCAACCAATTGAGTTCACGTGGGTTTCGGTATGCACCGGTAAAGTAGACACGGCACATGTGTAAGAATACTGCAGCCACCATGAAGTGTGTCGTCCAGTGGTGGATTGAACGAATGATGTATCCGAAAGGCAACTGTGTCATGATGAACTCCATGCTGGAGTAAGCTGGTGTTGGGTCACCTTCGCCACCTGGGACGTAGTAAATCCCGAGAATCGTTCCGGTGATGACGAGAATGATGAATGCAAGGAACGAAATCCCACCCAGGCAATACAGCGGGTACCAATACCAGATGATTCGCAATTTGTACTTCTCAGCATGGGTGAGTGGCATCTGTCGATGCATACTGTGGTAGGCATCCCTGGACATCGCCCAATAATCCTGAACACGGAAGCGTGTATCGAGCCAAGAGAATACCCACAGGAAGGATTTCTCCACCAAACCAAGTTTACCTGTTGATTCGACAGCGCGCAAAATTTCCTTTCGCGGCATTTCCTCGTTTTCCTTTCTCAGCGTGAAGGCAACGGTAACCGTAATGACCGCGATAAAGAGACCCAATAACCAAACTTGCAGCATCATATTCACCTCAATCACAAAATGTATACCATTCCTGGTATGTGTCCAATCCCTCGATCACATCATCTGTCACAACAAATGGGATGAGAGGGAGTCCCACTGGTGCCGGGCCGCCGGTCAGGCGAACACCGAAGTAGTTGAAAGTTGAACCATCATTTCTGTTGCGGTTCGAATTTTTCTCAAGCATTGTCGGGTCATATCGAGATGAATGGCAAATGCAGAACAATTTGTTCCCTCCTGCATCGACCCCTCCAGGTAACCAAGTATCAGATGTGAAGTCATTGGCGACCAATTGCCAACCAGGGATGCAACACAGGTGGGGGCAACGACTGAACAAAAGGAGGATGTTATCGTGTGGCTGCAAGGCCAAATCTGGACTTCCATCTTCCAGTGTAACATCGAAGATTTCACGACCGTGCCCAACAAATGAGCCGGCTGCATCTCTACCCTCTCCATACTGGATTCGGGGCACACCCTCAGCAGGTGGCTTAGCCTCATTTTCTTCGTGAGGAATGTACACGATATTCACTGGTAATCCACTCCATACTCCTTGGGCGCCTGCCATACCTGTGTCTGAATTTGCAGCCTCAGCAACCAAATCCGATTTCTTCATGATTTGTTCATGTAAGGCTCCATACCAAACAGTGTCTTCTTGACCTTTGGGTACCCAATATTTGACACCGGTGTCTTCAGCACCCGAAGCAGCCTGACCCATCAGGAAAGATGCAAATCCTACTGCGCCCAAACTTGCCATTGCGATGACACCACCGGCCGCATTGAATGTGTATTTCATGAATCGTCGTCGATCCAAAGTGGTGGTGACACGGTTGGAATCCGTATCCTTAGATGCACCAGGTGCGGGACGAAGTCTGAATTGCCTAGCCATGATCACACCTCGTATTCTACCCAACTTTCAGGATCCTTCGGTCCAATGAACTTGTTTCTGCGATGCTTCACAATGACTGTGTCAGGCATGACCCACTTGAGGTAAACAATGCCCATAATAATCAGGGTTGTCAACATCATCGCCATGAAGAATGAAAGCAATTGCTGGTCCCAGTGATTGAAGAGGCCGTAAGCTAAACCGCCCGACCAATAGATGGTCCAGAACAATCCCCACACAAAGACGAATGTGACCAACCAGGAAGAAGCGCTAGGGGAAATGCTGGAGCGGACAATGGTGCCAGGTTCAGGGGTATTGAATACACCATGGTCAACCGCAGTGACATATTCTTCCTCAGTAAGGTTGACTCCATCGAGCGCGGCCCTCGCATCTTCAAGGCTAACCTCTCCAGATTTGACCTGCCTAAGTAGGCGCATGACAACATCATCACTCAAAGTTGATCACCTCTTCGCAGATGTTTCATTCGCAGTCGGACCAAATTAGAGCGCCCCTCATAATGGCGGCTAAACCCATACCGTAAGAAGAATCCACAGAATAGAATCACAGCTACCACAGCACCGAATCCGAGAAG
>Ga0208764_10000211_pt1 | contig 34775 bp, 31 predicted proteins | sample ETNtaG_18_FD_185762 | JGI IMG/M metagenome (GOLD analysis project Ga0208764, IMG submission 185762) | Marine microbial and viral communities from oxygen minimum zone, Eastern Pacific Ocean - ETNP201302SV91 (SPAdes) (version 2) | ecosystem: Environmental > Aquatic > Marine > Oceanic ... | reverse complement strand
GCGTTCACTCGCCGGCTGCTCCAACGCCCGAAACGCTATTGACCTCCTAGCCGATACAAACTCATTCACTGAATACGGCTTACTCGCAGGCCACACAACAGCTGTCGATGATGATGGTCCGTCTGACGGCGTGGTCGGCGGAGTTTGCGATGTCGATGGTCACCCGGTGGTGGTTGCAGCTCATGATCGTTCGGTTGAAGATGGAACTCACAGCGAACGTAACATGCGCAAGTTGGCGAAACTCATCACCATCGCTGTGACGAACCGCTGGCCGCTCGTGTTGTTTATTGAAGGTGACGGGTCACGACCCACAGATCCTCGCCCGGTGCCACCAATCGTCAACTACACCCGCGCTCGTTGGGATGTATTGGAGGGTTTAACCGAGATGTCGGGGTGGGCTCCTACAGTCGCGGTAGCAGTGGGTCCGACCTGCGATAGTCATGCGGCGATGACTTTTCTTTGCGACCTGGTTATCGCCACACCAGATGCCGAATTCGGAAGCAACATCGACTCTGGTGAATCTCTGTCATCGGACATTGCGGCAGCTCGGGGTGACATCGATGTAGTGGTTCAAGATGTTGAAGAAGCGGTGATCGCAACTCGACGATTTCTTGATTACTGGCATGACGACACCTCAGATTTCGCTGTTAGCGAATCCGCTTCGACCATTTCGCAAATCGTCCCAGACAACCGTCGACGGGCGTACGACATGCGCAAAGTGATTACAGCGTTCGCCGACAAAGACAGTGTTTTTGAGGTCGGCGGAGCCTGGGGGGAGTCGTTGATCACAGCATTCGCGCGCGTTGAGGGAAGATCCGTCGGCATCTTCGCTAATCAACCACTGTCACCTCGCGCCGGTGCGATAGACAGCGCCGCCGCCGATAAAGCGAGCAGATTCGTGGAGTGGTGCGACACCTACGCTTTGCCTCTCATCTCGTTCGTTGACAACCCCGGTTACATGGTTGGCCCCGACGCGGAACGAGAGGGGATTGCACGCCACCATGCGCGCCCTCTGTCAGCCATTCATCACCGAACGGTGCCCCTATATACAGTTCAACTGAGAAAGGCATACGGTCTCGGACCTTTCGCTATGTCGGGCTACGGTGCTAGCCGCAACATGCCCGAACTACGCGTTGCTTGGCCAACAGTTGAGAGCGGCGGCATGAGTCTCGAAGGTGCCGCATATTTGGTCAAGCGAAAAGAAATTCGCGATGCAGCAGACGCCGTCACAGCAAGAACAATTCGAGACCAGTACGCAGAAGAAATGCGCGATGTCGCCTCAGGAGTTCGCGCCGGACGAACATTTTCTTTCGATGACGTGATCTTGCCCGAAGAAACACGACCGCTCATAGCGTCGATGCTTCGGCGATCACACCGCTCCTTACCTCCCGTAAAAGTTCATCACATCGACACCCGGTGACATCTGATGCGCGACTACTTGATCAACAAACTCCGTTCGGCTAAAGCGCTCAGATTGGACGCGTCGCGTCCTCAGTCAGTTGAAAAGGTCCACTCGACAGATCATCTCACAGCCCGCGAACGCACAGCTATGCTCCTCGATCCTGGTTCCGAAGTGGAATTCGGAGCTATAGCGGCCAGAGACGCTGATGGTGACTGGGTACCCGAAAAAGGCGGCGTTGACTTCATCGGAACAATAGGTGGCGAAACAGTTATTACCTCTTCAACCGACTACACCGATCGTGGTGGAGGCTACGGCGCCGCCAGACTCGAGCATCTCATATCGCTCGCTCACCAACAACGTTGGCCGATCACCTTCTTCGTCGACGGTGGGGGTAGCCGAGCGCGACACCCACGAGCGGGTCTTGGTCATTTGGAACTCAGCGGACAAATCGGCCGTTTTACGTTGTTCGACGGAATGGCAGAGCTATCAGGGTGGGTTCCAACCGTAGCGATCGTGTCCGGTCCGTCTTTTGCAGGGCATGCAAGCCTCGCAGGATTTTCTGACATCGTCATCACCACCCGCGGCTCAGCTATTGGAATGGGTGGACCCCCAATGGTTGAGGCAGCTCTTGGTTTAACTCTCACTCCTCAAGAACTTGCCGGGGTGGAAATGCACGAAAAAACCGGCGGCATAGACCTTCTCGTTGATGACGAGCCCACCGCTATCGAATTAGCGAAGCAGTACCTGAGCTATCTCCGGGATCATCCCACCGGGGAATCGCACCCGTCCGCGGAAAAAGTCGCTGATTTAGTTCCGGAATCAGGCCCATATGACATCTATCCGGTGATCCACGCACTCGTCGACAATGACTCTCTTTTCGAACTGCGTCCACAGTTCGCCGCGAGCGTTGTAACAGCTATGGCACGAATTGATGGCAGAACCATCGGGGTTATGGCAAGTAACCCAAATGTAGATTCGGGGATTATCAGCGAGGCTGCCGCCACTAAAATCGGACGTTTCGTGGAACTATGCGACGCATATGAGTATCCGATCGTCTCGCTGATCGATAGCCCATATACCGCGTTGGATACCGAAACTGGACTCCGGCCTGGGGTCAGTCGATGGCACACTCGAGTCCTTCAAACTCACCAACAACGCACGGTGCCAATAGCTTCGATCCAGATACGACAAGCTGGGGGATTCAGCGGACACATCATGGCGGGTTCGCCTACTGGCCACGGCGTGCCCTTGTGGCAGGTTGCTTGGCCGACAGCAGAGCTTGGGGTCGAGGACCCCTTCACGGCAACAAGAAACTTTAATTCTTTCGATGACATCATCGAACCCGAAGAAACTCGAGTCGGTCTGTCTCGACTCCTCCACCATCTCTCAACATCGGCCGAACGCCGTTCAACCACAAGTACCAAGAAACATATAATCGACACCTGGTAATCGGGACACATGTTTAATACGCGAGGCATTCACCGCTGCCCTGCCCAGACCGTGAGTGGCAGAATGTGCTCATGAGTTCGATATTGGGTGAATCTCCCGGCGAATACGCGTCCTCATGGATCTCTCTTAATCGTTCACAAGGACACTGGACCTCAGAAACGTTCGGTGACTATTTGCGCATACATGCTTCGAAGCGCCCGACCCAGTTAGCGGTAGTCGACAACGGTGAAGCAATTTCGTGGGCGGACCTATTGAACGAAGTTGAACGAGTCAGCGCCGGATTAGCTGGGTTGGGAATCGGGCAGGGTGACGCCGTTGCTGTTCAGTTGGTGAACTCCATAGAGCTCGCAGTGTCAATTCTCGCCATTTGGGAGATCGGATCCATATATCAACCTCTGAATCCGGTCTATCGCAAAGCCGAATGCACCGCACTTATAGCCGCTGTTGAACCTAAGGCTGTGATTGCATCCAACAAAACTGAAGAGTTCGATCACCCAGGGTTACTCGACGAAGTCATCGCTGACCTCAGCATTTCTCCACACAAAGTGCTTGTCGGGTCGAAGAAAACAAACTGGGTATCTTTCCAAGACCTGAATGGGCCTACACCCAAATTTTCAAGGGATTCACTTGACCCCGCGATCTTTGGAACCACTTCGGGCACGACAGGTACACCCAAGATTTACATCCACATTCAGGCAACACAGATTTTCGAAGCAAAAATTCTGTCTGAGGGACTTGAACTGGGATCTGAAGACGTGATGTTGGCCGCTGCTCCCATCACCCACCGGGGTGCCTTAATGGTTGGCTTGATGACTTCTCTGATATCGGGGTCTCGTCTGGTGATGGGTGATGGCCGAAACGTAACTGCGCTCGCTGAAATCATCGAACAGCAAAACGTGACCAGTTTCATGGGGATTCCGACGATCGTCTCTGACCTGTTGCACCATCACCAAAACGTTGACTTTGATGCCACATCGCTGCGCGTGGTGATTGCATCGGGGGCTCCCGTCACCGACGATCTTTTGAATCGATTTCAAGCCCAATGGCCGAATGCTGTCGTCGCCACGGGGTATGGGCTTAGCGAAACCGGCTGGTGTACGTATCTCCGCATTGGTGACCCTGTAGAGAAAATTTACACGTCAGGTCGACTGGCACCTGCAACCGAAATCGAGGTCCGCGACCCACAAGGGACAGTTCTCCAACCGCTGAATATTGGGGAAGTTCATATCAAAGGACCAATGACCTGTGCTGGATATTTAAACAACGAAGCAGCTACCCGACAAGCCCTCGATGGCAACGGATGGTTCGCTAGCGGTGACCTGGCTTATCTTGACGACGACGGTTACATAGTTCCTGTGGGACGCTCCAAACACACAATTATTCGAGGCGGCTTAAACATTTACGCCGAAGAAATCGAGATGATGCTCCAAGAGCACCCGGCAATAAAAGAGGTCGCTGTGGTGGCGTATCCAGATAGTCGAATGGGTGAGCGCGCATGCGCATGCGTATCACTTCAACCAGGCGAGACCTTTGATCTAGGTGACCTTCGAACTTTTTTTGGGGCGCTGGACACAGCGCGCTACACCTGGCCCGAGCGAGTCGAAATACTCGATGCACTCCCCCGCAACCCGATAGGAAAAATTGATCGACTATCTATTGCCAAGCTCATTTAGGAGGGTTGTATCGGCGACATGGAGGCTGACTTCCCATCAACTCTTTAGCGTTCTCTATTTCGATCCTCCTTCGAGTAAATAGAACATTGCTACTGTTACGAACCTAACTTCAAGGCAGCTCTTACCCAGGCCGCTAGAGAAGGTCGAAGGTGACCACATGGCGCAGGAAATAAAGTTCCAGGACGGCGAGTCTTACGAACAGTGGATGGGTGTTTGGAGCCAACTCATTGGTGACCAGTTCTTGGAGTGGCTTTCCCCACAACCCAACGCGACATGGATAGATATCGGGTGCGGCAACGGAACCTTTACCGAACAGATCTACAACGCACACGCCCCGAAAGAAATTCAAGCCCTGGACCCGTCACCGGAGCAGATCGACTTCGCGCTCCGGCGAATCCAAAGTGAGAACGTGTCATTCCAAGTCGGGGACGCCATGAACCTTCCATTTGAAGCTAACCGTTTTGATTACGCGACCATGGCCCTCGTCTTGTTCTTCGTACCCGATCCTGCCGTTGGAGTGAGAGAAATGGTCAGGGTGACTGAACCCGGTGGCAGTATCTCTGCATATGTTTGGGATGTCCTCGAAGGCGGCCTACCCGTTGAGGCCATAAGTGCTCAACTTCGACAGCTAGACATCGCCTATCCACTGCCACCTTCGGCTGAGGTCTCACGCATAGGCCGCCTCGAGGAAACCTGGGCAGAAGCAGGTTTAGATAACGTCGAAACCAAACGGATCTCAGTTCATCGCACTTTCGACAATTTCCAACAGTTTTGGGACATCACAACCCTTTCACCATCCATCGGGCCAACAGTTAAGTCTCGGCCAGATATCAGCGATCGAGTGAAACTGATGACACAAGAGGCGCTGGAAGTAAACAACACAGAACCTGTCACTATTAATGGCTTCGCCAACGCAGTCAAAGGAAATCGTTAGCCCCTACTAGGCCAGCAACCCACTACCCGCAAGAAATAAATAGGCCTCTATTAGACGGGTCTTGTGGCCTATTTGTGGCAAACCACTTCAAGCATTAATCCGTCTGGGTCCCTCCAAAAAGAGGCGTAATACGGCGGCGGATAGTCGGGCCATTCTTGCGGTGAGTGAACGATTTCTGAGCCAAGCTCAACAGCCACAGCAGTTACTTCATCGACCTCGAGTCTCGTTGGAACCATGAACGCGAGATGCTGCAGTCCCGCAGATTCAGGATGGTAAGCATTCTGACCTGGGTAAAAGAATAGGTATGTACCTCTCTTATTATCAGCGGGTCTAAATGCAAATTGATCTTCATCCGCCAGGAATGGCTCATGACTTAACAGAGGCATGAGGACGCTGTAATAGGAGTACGACACTTCTAAGTCCGAAACATTGATGCCGATGTGGCCTAGTGGCATCTTCTAACCCCTCCCATGAACGAACTGACCCTATCTAAAGGACAGTAACCGGCAACTGGATGGCCACCCCTATCAACCCTAAAACACCATCCGAAATCGCTCTCACCAATCCCTAAGGTGACTAATTCTTCTTGATCTGAGCAAGCTTGACATAGCCGAAAATCGACAGGCAGATTGAGGGCCACCTATAACAGCGGCCCACAATCTGTGAGGAGTCATAAAAGATCTACAAGATTGTTTTAGCGATGATCCGTCCCATGACTGTTGCGTTCGCCGCAGCCATGTTCGCCTGCACCTTCGGGTCAGCCATATTCGTAGCTGAAGCCTGCATCATGAGGTTCATATCGTCGCACCAGGTCAACGCATAGTAGGGAGCAACATTTTGAGTTGCACCAGCTGCAATCGTCTCTGCGAACAACATTCCGGTTGCACCCGCGGACATGTTGGCCCATGCGTCTCCGATGTTCGAATCTATGGTTGCATCATCTACGGAATCGCCAGAGATCAGAAGACCAGATCCCCACGATCCAGAGCGTTCACCGCGTTCGGCAACCACGCGTAAAAGGCTTCGTCGAACAAGTTGGGTTCCCGAGCGTTTCATAAGGTCCACCTGTTCGCTCGTTTGGTAGAGACCTTCCCAAACACCTAGAGCGGTGTTGATATCAGGGCAGTCGAACTGGACTTGGACGAGACCGGCCTGATCACCACCCATGACCATTTGCGAACCTCGGACGTCAGTAGCCCCAAGTCCCATCGCGATCTCTTTGATTTTCGCTGATCCAGAGATCAACTCTCCGAGATCGGCGGTAGTTACAGTCGCCGCTGTGATAAATGACATTACTTCCACCTAATTTGTAAAGTCCAAACCCAAATGCTCAGACACCACAGTTCTAATTTCTAAACGTCCCGCCGGCAAGGCAACTACTGTTCCTTCGATGGATGAACTACCCGGTTGCGCCCTCCTAGTAGGCAGCCTAAGAGCCTCATCATTAAACAAAGTCGCTGCTCGAACGGCCAGTGAATACCTGGCCTACATGTGTTCAGTTAGCTCGCCAGACCTCGGCAATCTTCCCTTATTCAACGAGGATCTCGAAGATCCTGAGCCACCAGCAGTTACTTCACTAAAGGACGACGTCAGGAATAGTGAACTCGTAATAATCTTCACCCCGGAGTACAACTACGGCATACCTGGTGGCCTCAAGAACGCTATTGACTGGCTTTCTCGACCAATACGAAATGGTTGCCTTATCGGACGCTATGTCGCTATCGCAAGCGTCGGCCCGCCCTCACTGACTGGAGACAATGTCCGAGAAAATCTTACCCGCACCTGCCAAGCCCTGACTGACAAGCTGTACCCCAAGACGCTGCGTATTTCCCTTGCCCGAGACTCAGGAACTGACGACTTGGGAGACGAAGGAACTTTTGACTTGTACGACTGGCTCGACGAGGTACTCGAATTCACAAGACATAGTTGACGCATCTCAGCTGCCTATATCTGCTTCATGGGCAACGTTCTCACTGGCTTACGCTGTGGCACCTTGCGCGTCCATGATCCAGTCGATCACGTCATTGCCGTCCCTTGTGCCCCATACTCCGACAGCACCACGAGAGCCGCTAGCCGGGACTGGATCCACTCGTCGCCATTCAGTTGCTACGACTCTGTGGGCAATCAACCAACGGTCGTCTCGCTTTTCGAAACGGTCAACATAACGAATACCAAATACATCGTCTTTGCCCTCTGTTTCCGATGTTTCTTCTCTGCGGTGGTAGGCCACGGCATAGGTTTCCGCTCGCGCCGAGTCCCCATCGATTTCGTCAACGAGAACGTTGCCCATGAAGTGCATGGTCGCAGTCCAGCGAGGCAGAAAGTCTTTACACATCTCAACGAACTCATCGACACTGCCTTTGAAGGCACCATGGTCGTCATATGCGTCAGGGTGGTAACAGGACTTCACTAACTCAAAATCGAGTCGGTCGATGCCGCGTGCATAGCGGTGCACAACATCGGTAATTTCCTGTTTGGCTATAAGAGTCTCAAGATCCATACATGAGAGTCTTCCAGATTCCGCATAACAGAGTGACCGCCGCGTTGCTACAGCAGTTACACCTCACGCCACAAATTGGCAGAGTTCCTTTTCGGCGTCACTTCTTCTCAATCGACGTTCTCTCGTTAAATTTCGTGCAGCTGGGAAGACAGCTACGTGTCACGGGTGCTCAAACGGGTGAGCAACGCGCCAATCGTTAGCCGCCTTTTCGAGGGTTGTGAACCCCACGTCGCGTTTGTCGATCTCATCAAGAAGTTGTTCAAGCATGAGCATCCGATTACCGCGACCGATGACTTGTGGGTGCATGGTGTAGGTCAGCACCCCGCCGGGCTCATGGGCTAGGGCCCAATCGAGGTCACCGAGCCAGGTTTCCAGTACGGCTGATGGTGGTGTCAGGTTGCCGCCCTGCGGGGGGATGTATTCGAACCATGGGAAGTCGTCGAGGTGCCATGCCCACGGAAACTCGACAAGGTCGACTTCTGTTCCCCATTCGACTCCTTCACCTTTTTCCCATCTGTCATCAAGTCGGCAGCGGTAGGGCCGCACATCGTGTCCCATTAGCGACGAGTCGTACGAAAACCCTGCCTCGACCAAAAGCTCGAAAGTACTGCTGGTTACGTAGCCGCCGGGTGAACGCCATCCAACAGGTCGTTGTCCGGTCAGATTCTCCAAGATTTCTAGTCCTTCTTCGAGGACTCGGCGTTCGGCGTCGCGTTCAAGCCGTGCAGGATTTTCATGGTGATTGCCGTGATGGCCGACCTCGTGGCCACCCTCAACGATCTCCTCTAGAAGGTCTGGGTAGGTTGACGCCGTCAACCCAGGGACAAAAAAGGTGGCATGTACAGATCGTGACGCAAGAAGTTTCAGTATCCGACGGGCACCCACGACACCAAACTCACCTCGGCTGAACGCTGTGCGGTCCTGCCGGCTCATCCACAGCGAAATAGTGTCGACATCGAACGTCAGACTCACGCGGGAACGATCGGCCATCGCCCCATCATTGCATCTGGGACCCGACCTCCGCTGAACTAACTCACCCCGGTGGAATCGTTCTTAGACGCCTGGCCGCTAATTGGAATGATCAATGATGTTCAACTCTGGACGCGTCGACCGGCGTGACGAGGCAAGATGAAGTCATGACAGATCATCTTGAGGCTCATCTAACCGCTGCTCCAATGGCGTCTGGTCCCACCGGGCCACTTCAAGGGCTGCGAATCCTCGACGTCACACACGCGCTTGCCGGACCCTTTGCAGCGATGCTCCTAGCCGATATGGGGGCCGATGTAATCAAGGTCGAGCCACCGCAAGGGGAAATGACGAGACATCAGGGACCTTGGACTCGTGATGACGAGGAACGGTTTTATTCCGGAAACTATTCGATGCGAAATCGCAACAAGCGATCGATTTGCCTTGACCTGACTACCGATGACGACCGAGAGGTCTTCCTGTCGCTTGTCGAAACAGCCGACGGTCTAATCGAAAACATGCGAGCCGGGGTAATGGACCACCTCGGAGTGGGCTGGGAGGTGTGTCACGAACGCAATCCGAAACTGGTGTATGCCGCAATCCGAGGATTTGGTGATCCGCGTATTGCCCCTAGTCCTTACGCTGAATGGCCCGCGTACGACCTCATCGCTCAAGCAATGGGCGGTGTCATAGCCGCTACCGGCGAAGACGAAGATCACATCACGAAAGTTGGGCCACCAATCGGAGACACGGTGCCTGGGACCATGGCGTCACTCGGCATGCTGGCGGCTTTATGGCGAGCTCGCGACACCGGTAAGGGCCAATTTATTGATGTTGCAATGGTTGATGTGATGATGACCATGTCCGAAGCAAGTCAGATGGTGTGGTCGTACATGGGGCGTCCGATGCGTCCGATGGGCAACGGCGTCGACGGACTCAGCCCCTATGACGTGTACCCCACCAAGGATGGGCATTGCGTTATCGCCACTCCAACCCAGCCACACTTCGAACTGTTGTGCCAACTCATTGGCCACGACGAACTCATCGAGGACGAACGAACACGCAGTAACCGCCGCAGGGTGCGCAACAAAGAATACGTCGACGAGGTCATTGGTGGTTGGGCGGCAAGCTGCACTACTGCCGAAGTTGTAGAGACGCTTGGCAATCAAGTGCCGGTGGGGCCTGTTTATGATCCGTCGGACTGGGTTGATGACCCCCATGTGCTGGCCCGCGAAATGCTGGTGCGAGTAGATCATGAGCACCATCGCCCCACCGTTGTGTTGAATAGCCCTATCAAGTTCAGTGATGACCCAGCGGGCATCTACCGGGGGGCGCCGCGGCTTGACCAGCACGGCGACGAGATCCGAGCTGAACTGGCAGCAGAAGACACGAACGACCAATAACTTACGTCAGAGAAGCATCTGCTTAGAGGCCGCTACAGGGCTCACACCTGTCAGTCACCTTCCTCCAATGGGCCCTAGCTGCTCAGATGACGCAAGCGGTGCTGAGTTGGCGCATGAGCCGACGCTCGGTTGGGTCCCACGCGTCACGTCGATGCATGGTTCCGAGGGTGTCGAACATAACTAAATCGCCGACCTGCCAATCATGACCGTAAACCCGATCAGGCTGGGTGGCGTGCAAATGCAACTCCTTGAGCAGGGCACTGCTTTCAGCTCGCTCCATTCCCACTATTCGACGGGTTATGCCCTTTGACACATACAGGATCTCATCGCCGGTGTCGGGATGGCACACCACCACTGGATGTTCAGCCTCAGGAATGTCGGGACGGTCGATACCGGCTGCCTCGTCGCGCTCGATCTTGGCCGCAAAATCTTTGTCGGGTTCAGCCATGTAGTCGGCAATGCTGTGCGTGGCTCGCAGGCCGCTGAGGCGAGCCTGTAAACCGGGGTCAAGGGTTGCGTAGGCGTCATACATGTCAGTGAAGTACGTCCGGGGCGGTTCAGATGGAAGCTCCACCGCGTTGAGAAAGCTCGTCTTCGCGGGTGTCGCTGCATAGGAATAGTCGGCGTGCCACTCGAGGTCGGTAGCACCCTCGACTCCCAAACGGTCGCCGTCCTCACCCCGAATATTTGTCACTGGGAGAATCTCTGGAAGCGCTCCCGCATTCCGGAACCACTCCGATCCTCTAATCGGGTCGCCGAATGACTCGACGAATCTCACCAAGTCCTCATCAGTGGGCTGAGCCTGGCCGCGAAACACCAACAGCCGGTGATGGTGTAACGCCTCAGTGATAATTCGCTTACTTGCGTCGGTAAGTGCTTCGGCTGGCTCCCAACCACAAACAAGAGCCCCGAAAGGCGCCTCAGACATTGGAGTGATCTCGAGACTCACGATGACCCTTTCGTAGAATGAGGACCGAATATCAGGGCGTGGCCTGGCAATCACCGTAGTTCGGGTTGCGCGGCTGAACCGATTTTTGACTCAACTAGGAACCAAAAGAGGTTTCGGGATCGCTTTAGCTATCGAAATTGTGGAACAGCACACCCTCATCCACCAGGGCCCTGTACTGGTCAGGGCTGCGACCGGCTAGCTCACACGTCACGTATTCGTTGTCTTCACCGAGTCGCTGTGTCATCAATGGTGCGTCGCCGGGAGTTTCAGAAAACTTTATGGGCATACCAGGCACCAGCACTTTCCCGAGCACATCGTCGTCAACCCATCGCACTGCGCCGGCCTCGTGAAGGTACGGATGCTGGGCCGCTTCGGCCAGTGTTAATACAGGCGCCGATGGCACCCGGTATTCATCGAGGAGGTTCACAACGTCGTCGCGGTGGGGTTGTGTCGCTAGCCATGTTGCGATGAGCAGGTTCACCTCGTCTCGATTGACGACGCGGTCGGGACTAGATACAAATCGAGGATCCTCAGACAGCTCGGGTTGTCCCATAGCCTCGGCCAAGCGTTGCCATTGGCCATTATTGACGGCCGCAACCGTGACGTAACCGTCTCCGGTCTCAAATACTCCAACGCCACCGACGACTGGGTGGACGTTGCCTCGTCGGATGGGCTCACTTTGGCCACCCGACACCGACCACTCCTGCCAGTTCACCTCATGCGCGGTGGTGTAGGCGTCGAGCAGCGAAACAGACACTTCTTGGCCCCGCCCTGTCCGCTCTCGATGGAACAGCGCCGCAGCCACTCCCCCAAAAGCATGGACTCCGGTAAGCACATCACCCGGTGATATCCCGGCGAGAATGGGTGCCCGATCCTCATAACCCAACATGTGCAGCACCCCAGCCCATGACTGGGCAATGGGGTCATATCCGGGCTTGTGCGCAAGCGGGCCTTGGCGACCAAATGCTGAGATGTTGCACATCACGACGCGGGGATTGACCGCTGACACAACGTCATACCCGAGACCAAGCCGTTCCATGACACCAAGCGCGAAGTTCTGAATGACCACATCGGTGTAAGGAACGAGGTCAAGGATGAGGTCAATTGCCCTCGAGTCGCTCAGATCTATGCACAAAGATCGCTTCCCTCTGTTCTGCTGCACGTGATAACCCGAACGCGACCCGCTGACGCGAGGCAAGGTACGACCAGGGTCGCCCTCCTCGGCGAATTCGATCTTGATCACCTCGGCACCCAACTCGACCAGAAGCTTGGTCGCCGTGGGGCCAGCCAATACTTGAGAAAAGTCGAGTACCCGAATTCCGTTCAATATCCCCTGCACTACTGAACATCATGGCTTACCGTTCAAACCGATGCAGGTCCGACTCTGGTTCAGCGATCATCACAGTCAAAAGGAATAGCCTGTAGGTATGTCTATCAAGGTCTACGGAATAGACCATGTGGTGATAAATGTTGCCGACACTGAACGCTCCATGTGTTGGTATCGGGACCGTCTTGGTTTCGAACCGGAACGTTACGAGCAATGGAAGTCCGGTGAAGCTCCGTTCCTTTCGATGCGCGTGAACGAGACGACCGTCATAGATCTTTTAGAAACTGAACGGACAGGCGAAAACGTTGATCACATTTCGTTCTATATAGATGGGTCTTTCACAGACCTAGTGGCCCACGACGATGTGGAAATAGTACGTGAATTTGACTCTGTTTACGGTGCGTCGGGTTGGGGACCAGCGATTTATATACGGGACTTGGATAGCAACGTCATCGAGCTAAAGCGATACACCCAGGCATAGCTATCTCTGGTGCCCCCAGGCATCGTGTTCACACTCATAGATACAGACCTATGCATCTCGGCATTCAAAGGACGAGGTCTAGTCGACTCGTTCTAGGAAAGCTGCAAGATCTTCTACAAACGGTTCTAAAGCATCGAAATGAACACTGTGGCCGACGCCCTCAAAGTTGGTCGAAGTGACGTCACAACCTTTATCTCGCAATTCGTCCAAATCACTCTCAACGAACAATCCACCCATCTCGGGTACTCCGTAAGCAAAGTGAACAGGGCATTGAATCGCTCGGATCGTGTCGTCTAGATCAAACGACGGGACAGAATCGTCTTCGAAAAAGGTCGTAAAAATCTTGGGGTCCATTTGTAGGACACCATCGGCCATGATCTGGAGTTGTTCATCTGATCTGACATCTCCGAAGGTCATGTCACCGCCAAGGGAGACTCCCGCAATCCTTGCAGCCATTTCCGAACCTTTTTCGTCGGCGGCTAGCGCCTTTCCCAGCTCCACACCAATGTTCTTCAAGGCAGCAATAAAGGCACTTCCTACGTGTCGCTTGTTCGCGGCGAAGTGTGGCGCAATGTCTTCTGAATACAGTCCTGCCACCAGTTGAGGCTTTTCCCCTGCAGCGTAGAAGGCTTGAATTCCACCCTGTGAATGGCCCACTACAACGCTGCGTCCACTAACTCTTTCTAGGAATTGGCAAGTGTCGGAAACCTGCCCTACCCAGTTTGCATAGTCGCCGCTTCCAATATGAGAGGAACGGCCGTGTCCTCTGTGGTCCAGCAGGTATATCGGGCGGCTGGTTTCAAGACGCTCAAGAACGGGTTCCCAGGTTGCGGTGGTCGAAGTCACCCCGCCCATAAACACAATGGGGATGCCGTCACCTTCTCTGTATTCGAAACCGAGCCTTACGTCGTCTAGTTGAAGCACACCTATACGCATGTTCGCCTTCACCTTCCTACCCGTATAAGCAAACTGTAGTCCTGCGGCTCTGGGGGTGCCCCAGGCATCGTGTTCACATGTATAGATACAGACCTACAGGTTGACGCTTACAAGCTCTGCGTATCTCTGATTACTTCTCCCGCTCAGCTTCTTAGTTGATGCGTTTGTCATGCAAGCCTGAACGAAGATTTTCGCACTTCTGACATTCGTAAGAGTTATGCCCTTCCCCATGCCCGATGTGATAGTTCTTGTCAGCAATGAGCACACGCGCCTGCGCTTCTGTCATTGTCGGCCACACCTCATGCAAGGGCCGATCGAACCAAAAGTATTTATCCCATGCATCCACATGCACAGTGACCTTGTGTTTTTCCTTACAACTCATGCATCGCGCGACAACGTTTTTAGCTTGCCTGGTCGCAGTAAGAGCAGATTCGTGATGGGCCTCTTCACCCCTCAAAAATACTTCGACGGCGGTCTTAATCTCGGAGAAAGACACTGGCTCAGCAAGCCCGTTGAGCGTTGTCACACCAACAGATTTTTGTGAATCCAGTTCTTGGTTCAGTACAGAAGTCGGAACTATCCAAAAGCGCCATTGGGACAGGTCAGCCACATTTTCATTGGTTGCAGGCACGGCCTCATGTAGACAGAACACGTATATGTCTGCTGTCCGTTGCGGCGGATCATAAGAGCCCCAAGTATCGGAGTCCGCATCCCACCACTGGAGCTGTTTGTGGATGTCGAATCTCGGGGTAGAAGTATTCGCTGGATTCCAGGTTTGACTCAGCCCAGATGCTTTGATTTCGACCCCCATACCTCTATAGCGGAGATCAACGGCATCCCATTCTTTACGGACTTCACCAGGGTTGATGACTTCTAGTGCTTGTCCAACCAACCATTCGGCGAAGATGCCACGGTTGCGGTTGTCAACAAGGTTGCCTACCGCCCAGCTGGGAAAGTCACTAATGTCCATTGTTCTCAACCTGGTTTTTCTGAGGTCAACCTACCAGTCACCCGCAGTCGCATACCCCGAAACCGCAATCTCAAGGGGTTTGCAATGGTGGGCGATACAGGAATTGAACCTGTGACCTCTTGCGTGTCATGCAAGCGCGCTAACCAACTGCGCCAATCGCCCTGAGTGCCCGTAACCTATCAGCCATTTTCGGCTACTAGCTATACGAGCTTTTGAGGCGGGGACCGGAATCGAACCGGCGTACACGGCTTTGCAGGCCGCTGCCTAACCACTCGGCCACCCCGCCAGAGCAGAAGATTGATGGTAGCGAAAGCTACTGCCCGATCCGCAGTTTCTATAAACCATTTGACGAAAGCTGAAGTAGAACTCAAGCTTCTCCAAGGAAACAGCCGAGAGAAATTTGTGTCAACTTCAATGAGCGATGAAGAACTACCTCCAACCCCTTTAGAACAACTCAGAACAATGGCAGCTGTAGAGACGATGCTCACTGAAGATCTTCGCCACATTGAGGTCTACACAATGGATGGATTGCTCAGCTTGTTTTGGCATGGGCGGCCCGAAGCTGAACATGTCGTGATTGCTTGTGGAGGGGCAATGGGTGGAGTTCTCGGTCCAGCTGACGCGTTGTATCAGGACCTTGGTGTTGCCTTCACTGATATGGGTATCGGACTCATTCGTGTTGGCTACCGAGCACCAAACGACACAGAGAAATGTGTTCACGATCTTGTGGCTGCAGCAGATCTAGCGACTCGAAGCGGCGGGAAGACTTTCATTACTATGGGCCACTCATTTGGTGGCGCTCCAGCCTTACAAGCTGCTGTCATTTTGCAAGAACACTGTGCGGGTGTTGTTACTTTGGCAACTCAGTCAGCTGGATGTGAACCCGCTGAGGACTTGGCGTCGCGAACGCCTGTCATTTTGTTCCACGGAGATAAGGACGAGATTTTGCCTCTTCAGGCAAGCGAATTGGTCCGAATGGTGATCGGCGGAGGGGAACTTGTCCCGCTTCCAGGAGTGGGTCATCTGTTGGCAGAGGCAGGAGAAGAAATTCGTGGTCGTCTCATGGAATGGATCCCTGAGAAGTTTGAAGAACACAGCGTGTAATGATTCAAGATTTTCCGGATGATCCAACTCAACTTGACGGTGACCATCTCACCTTCTTGTTCAACGACGGAGGTCTTGCATCAGCCAACCCAGGCGTGGAAGTAGCGTCAGTAACGACTGAACCGTTGGCTGCTGGAAGTGCGTTTCTCGGCAGTCTCGCTTCGATTGAAGTGACGTGGGCTGATAGTGCCACACAGCTACCGACCCGTTTTGTAGCGAAGTTGCCGACCCAAGATCCGGGTGGTCGCACAGTGGGAGCAATGCTCAACGTCTGGGCCCGAGAAGCACAGTTTTATGCGCGTCTGGCTCCTCTCATCACTACTTCTGTGCCGACCTGTAGAGCGAATTTCATTGAAGGCGACAAGGCAATATTGATCTTGGATGACCTATACCCCGCAAGTCCCGGCGACCAGCTAAAAGGTGCGTCATCAGATGAAGCTCATGTCGCTGTTGAGGCTCTGGCTCAGCTCCATGCCCCTTTTTGGAACAAACCATCTAACTCAGCTCTGGATTGGGTCCCAGGGATTGATGGGCCAGGAGTGGTGGAAGGGTTAGGGCAGGCAATGGCATCTTCCCTACCCAGATTCGTTGCTCGTTTCGGTGATGTACTACCCGATCAAGGACTCGAGTGGTTACACGCCTTCGTGCCTCTACTCGGCGGGTGGCAAAGAGAACTGATATCGAAACCCTTAACAATCACTCACGCCGATTATCGGCTCGCCAACATGCTGTTTGGAAGTAACGGGGATATCAGCGTCATCGATTGGCAAACCGCTATGTTCAGCGGCGGCGCCACCGATTTGTCCTTTTTCTTAGCTACCAATTTGATGGTCGAAACCCGCCGCACATTAGAAGAAGAACTCATCGCGACTTATGTCGATACGTTAATTGGGCACGGCGTAAACCCATCTGAGACCGTCGCTATTCGCGAAGACTACGAGCAAGCTCATCTGTGGTGGATGGGGATGCTCGCTAACAACCTCTCAAACATCGAAACACCAGATGATGAAAGTCGACAACTGTTCGAGGCCATGCTGACCAGGTTGTACTCCGCGGCCTTAGACGCCAACAGTGGTCGTTTTCTGACGAACTATTAGGTCGTCCCCTATTCGGTTGGCTGTCGCTTACCGAACCCTTTAAAGGTGTCACCGATCGAGGTGGTGACCGATGCCAGACTGCTGCGTCCATCAAGTAACCGCGGCGCTTTGTCTTTCAAGTCACCAACGGTCCAACGACCGTCTGTGGCGAGAATGTTCTCGTCGGCTAGAGACCAGCCACCGTAGAGGCCTACTTCGTTGCCTCCTATGTGGAAGACACCTCCGGTGAATGGGCACCCTTCTGTAGCTAGGTAGCCAACTAAGGGGCTTATGTTGGCCGGGTCGTACAAGTCGAAATCTGATGGGTCTTCAGGGGCTGCGACGACTTCTTCAAGTCCGGGGGTTTGTAGCGTCATCCTGGTCCGAGCAATTGGCGCCAAACAGTTGACTCTCACTCCATATCGGGCGAGTTCTCCCGCACCCACGAGCGTCATGGCGGCTATTCCAGCTTTAGCTCCCGAATAGTTAAGTTGCCCTAGATTTCCCAGCATTGCCCCAGAGGCGGTGTTGATGATTGCCGCATCAACTTCGATGCCTGCCTTGGTTTGTTCCCGCCAATAGGCAGCGGCCCAACGCGTGGGACAAAAGTGACCCTTCATGTGGACGTCGATAACCGCGTCCCATTCCCCTTCGGTCATGTTTACGACAACTCGATCCCTCAGGATTCCCGCGTTGTTAACTAAAACGTGGAGGTCTCCGAAGGCTTCAACAGCTGCGTTCACCATTCGCTGGGCACCCTCCCAGTCTGTAACGGAGTCGTTGTTAGCAACTGCTTCGCCGCCCATGTCACGAATCTCTTGTGCTGTTTCCTCAGCCGGTCCGGTGTCTTCACCTGAACCGTCTACTCCACCACCTAGATCGTTAACTACGATTTTGGCTCCTTCGGACGCCATGAGTAACGCATGTTCGCGACCAATTCCGCGTCCAGCGCCAGTGATGAGAACGACGCGTCCATCAAGTAAACCCATTGAGATCTCCCTATCGATCGAATTCTTTAACTCTCTCACAGCATCGACGCTAATCGCACGTCGAAAGGGGTCAATTTTTGCCAGTTAGTTGGTCCAACGAGACGGTTTTGAGCCCAACCACAACCGAGCAGGTACCGGATGCAGGTCGTGGGCCAGTCCCATTCGCTCGAGCGTTCTAATGATGAAGTGGGTGCAATCGACTTGGCTTCGTTTGAATCCATGTCTAGAAGTGCCTGGGAATCGGTGGTGGTTGTTATGCCAGCCTTCCCCTAAGCCAAGAACACCTATGAGTAAGTTATTTCGGCTGTCGTCACTGGTGTTGTGGTGACGTTTTCCCCAGCGGTGGCAAACCGAGTTCACCGCGAACGTGACATGCCACAACACCACGGTGTTGATCAAGAACGCCCAAACCACGAGCTGGGGGCCATTGGTTCCTGTCCATGGCACAAGCCGGCCAACCGCTATACCAAAGAACAACAGTCCGAAAGCTGTTGCAAGGATCGGTACCCAAGCATTTCGATCGAGCCATCGCAGTTCGGGATATACAGCCAAATCAGCTACTTCATCCATATGACACGGGTCAGCGTCAGCGCGTGTCAGCCAGCCATGGTGGGAGATTCCGAAACCTTCGACCTTGGGGGAATGAAGATCACCGGCCTGGTCCGAGACTCGATGATGTCTACGATGATGAGCAACCCACCACAGGGGGCCACCTTGCGCTGCGCTAGTACCGAGCCATGCTCCGACGAATTGGGTAACTCGGCCAGTTTTGAAGGCGTGGTGGCTAAATTTTCGATGATAGAAGCCGGTAATTCCGAAGCCTCGCATTATGTACACCACCACTGAAACGGCCAAGGCAAACCAGCCCACTCCGACCATCAAAACAAACAGGCACGACAGGTGAACTGCCGAGTACGGAAGAGTGAACTTGAGGAACCGAACAAGATTGGGTCGATTGTGGTCCACCGAAGCGGGTGCAACCAATTGATCTCCTCAGGCCTTGCCCTTGGGTCGTCCCAAGAACCTGAATTGACAATACATGCTGCTGGAACGATTACCGAATCTCTGCGGGTGAGAAAAGAAGTTGCCCTCAATCTCTAGAGATTGAGGGCAACCATTTTGAGCGGATGACCGGATTCGAACCGGCGACCTCAACCTTGGCAAGGTTGCGCTCTAGCCAACTGAGCTACATCCGCAGCAAAGGGTCACTGTACCAAGCCAGACCTCACCCTCAACTGATCAAGACAGTTGACTTCACGAATCGGAGGGTGGTCGCAGGTCAATAGCCAGGTTGAGGATGCCATTCTCCATAGTCGGCGACGCATCAGCAATTATGGAGAAATCCATAAAGTCTCGTTCGGCTTGTTCTATGAACAATCGTCGTTCCTCGCCGCCTACGGCGGGAAGGTTTCGTTTCTTCACAGCTTCTGCTCGTTCTCGAAAACGATCAATCATTTCTTGGGGGTTGAATCCATCGGCCATCGCCCGAACCTAGTCCGGGCTCAGCGTGTCGCGTTTCATTATTTTCAGTCACGTCATCTTCTTCAACGATGGAGAAGACTAAATCAGGGGGAACATATGGCGAACGGGCAGGAGGAAGCGTCTTACGCCACACTTTGACAAAGACGGCTGTCAGACTTAGTGACAGCAGGAACAAGACCGCTACTACAAGCCACCACTTTTGCGCTCCTGTTCCAACAGCTGTTTGCGATTGTTGAGACAGCAAAGTTAGTGGCGACACAGCTTTAGCGTAGCTAGCTGAGTTCAAAGCTGGTGTTCAGGGCACCACCATGAAGTTCGACCGGCAACCTTGGTTTGCTCTAGTTGAACACCATCTGTTGGACATACGCCCTTTCTGTGACGTTCCGATTGCAAGTCCCCCGTGTGTGATCCGCCGCGTTTAGTTAGATCTCTAATTGTGTTCCGAAGTGTGTGGGTAACTCTTTCAATTTCTTCAGAGTTCAGCGAACATCCGGCCCGTGTCGGCGATAAGCCGGTTCGCCACAGGATTTCGTCGCATAGCAGATTCCCAATACCTGAGATCTTTGCCTGGTCTAAGAGCACTGCTTTGATAGTGGCTCGACTTCTCTTGAATAGCTGGGCTAGATCATCGGTTGGTATATGCATTGCGTCTGGTCCTAGCGAAGTCTCGTCGGGGTTTAATTCGACATTGCCGAAACTGCGCGGATCGACCACGGCTAGTGTCCCTCCCTCATCGAAGTTCATGACGAAACGAATATGTTGCTGTTGGACCTCACTGGTCGTGTACAGCAATTCGTTAATCGTCGCTTCACCGTCCACGATGAGTCTTCCTGTCATACCGAATCTGAGTCCCACCACTGCTGTTCCTATTTCCAGCAGCAGCAACTTTCCTGTCCGTCGCGCAGTAACTAATCGACTTCCACATACAGCCGATCGCAGGTCCGTTGGTTGTGTTCCTTGTTTCAGATATTTCTGGCTTGATATCAACACCGACGAGACTGTTCGGTTGAGGGCGCGCGTGGCAGCCTTGCGGTAAAGCTCAACTTCGATCAGTTCGGGCACATGATGACGGTAGCGGCAGACGCTCCTATGATCCGACCGTGGAACTAAGACGCATAGGAGAACTTCAAGTATCTGAGGTCGGTCTCGGCTGCAACAATTTCGGCACTCGAGTTGACCAGCAGGTAACTGACGAGATCTTTTCAGCTTGCTTGGACAACGGCATCAACTTTTTTGACACGGCAGATGTTTATGGTTCGGGTGCTTCCGAGGAAATGCTTGGCCGCGCCATGAAAGGCCATCGAGATCAAGTGGTCATCGCAACCAAGTTTGGTCTGCGAGACATAGACCCTGGGTTGACTGGAGGAAGCGCTGAATGGGTCAGACGCTCAGTTGATAAAAGTTTGCGGAGGCTTGATACCGACTGGATTGATCTATTCCAAATACATACGCCTGATGATGAAGTTCCTGAGCGTGAAACCCTTGAAGCTCTTCACGAACTGGTGGTCGCTGGCAAAGTGCGTGAAATCGGTTGCTCCAACTATGACGCTGAACGGCTCGATGCGGCCATTGACGTATCGCAGCGGGAGACTCTCACTTCGTATCGGACCGTACAGAATCGTTACTCGCTGTTACATCGAGAGCCCGAGGCTGAAGTATTTGAAGTTTGTCGTGAACACGACGTCGGTTTCCTGCCATTTTTCCCACTGGAATCAGGATTATTGACGGGCAAAGTGACACCTGAAGGACCGCGACCCGGAACTCGACTCGCTGAGTGGCCACAGGACCGCCTTGATCTTTTTATGACGACGCGCAACGTTCTCGCTGTGGAACGACTTACTAAGTGGTTGCGCAATAGGGATCGTTCGCTACTTGATTTAGCGTTTTCTTGGCTGTTGTCCAAGCCTGAAATCCCCAGTGTGATTGCAGGGGCAACAAGTGCCGAACAAGTGAGAGCAAATTCACAAGCGTCGGGATGGTCGCTCAACAAAGTCGAGTTGGATGAGATCGATGATCTCTTGTCAACGTCTGCTGACTAACCCAACTCTTCGGGTCCTCTAGGCGATAGACCCTTTGGCGACTTTGTCAATGAAATCTCCCATCGGAGCACCGGTTTGCTCTGGCTCGGTCAAGAAACCGTCGTGGCCGTTGTCGCTGTCTATATCAATGTGTTCAACTGGCACCCGCCCTTTTAAGGCATCGACCACTCGAATCTGCTGGTGACGGGGGTACAGAAAATCTGTGCGAACACTCATAAAAAGGCTGGGACAGGTAACACGTTTGAGGGCCTGTTCAACACCACCGCGGCCACGACCAATGTCGTGAAGATCCATCATCTTGTTCAAAATTAGATAAGTGTTGGCATCGAAACGCCACTGAATCTTTGCGGCTTGGTAGTCCAGGTAGCTTTCAACGTCGAATCGGTGTTCCATTCGAAAAGGTTCCACGGCGTCGTTGCTGTATCTATCGAAACGTCGATCGAACTCTTCGTCACTTCTGTAATGGATCATCGCGATCCGTCGCGCGTTAGCGAGTCCTAGGTGCGGTCCCTCACCTGGCTTCGCGTCGTAGTAATGACCTCCCTTGTAGGCAGGGTCATCGAGGATTGCTTGTCTGCCAACTTGGCTCCAAGCGATCTGTTGCGCTGAGGCAGCAGCTGTTGACGCGATGATCACCAGAGATCCGCAGCGGTCGGGGTAGCTCGTTGCCCATTCCAGAGCTTGCATGCCTCCCATTGATCCGCCAACGACGGCCATCCATCGTTGAATTCCTAAGTGTTGTGCCAAAGCTCTTTGAGATCTAACGACATCTCTAATCGTGACGACGGGAAAGTCGCCGCCCCACCGTTTACCGGTAACGGGATTTATCGAAGCGGGTCCTGTGCTTCCCTGACAGCCACCCAAAACATTTGCACACACGACAAAGAAGCGATCTGTGTCAAGCGGCCGTCCTGGACCAATGAAATCATTCCACCAGCCAGGTGTCGGTTGACCCGGACCAGCGTCTCCGTGAGCGTGAGCATCGCCTGTAAGAGCGTGACAAACAAGAACCGCGTTGCTCCCTGCGGCATCTAGATTGCCCCAAGTTTCGTAGGCAATTTGAGGTGTCTGTAGCTCGGTCCCACTTTCGAGCACATAGGGACGATCTGGTGCTAATTCAAAGAATTGCCTATCTCCGGTTGGCATCGTGTCGAACCAGGCTCCGGACGCGGGAGGAGAATCGGTGACAGAAGGTTGGGGGGTGTTATCTGCTTCAGACACTGTTGCTCCGGCGTTGATCTAAAAGGCTACCTGAGGCGTTACCTACAAGGTCAAGCCTGTTTTTTTTGGAGTCGAGAAATCCACCACGAAAGAAGCTCTTCTGAAGCCGTGTCATATGCCTGATTCATAACTTCTCCGAACCGAATAGATACGTCTTCATACGCTTGTTCTTCTTGCATTTTGCGAGCCAAATATGCGCCTTCATCCCAACTTTCAGAAGGTAAAGGCAAAGGAAGATCAGCTAGCAAAGATGCCCTGATGCGCATTGTTGCTTGGCTCAGTCCTGTCCCGGCGGCGACAGACGCTAACCATGCAGATGCCGCCGGTGACGCTACTGCTGCCATCAAATGCCATAGTTGCGTTTCCTCCATGGGGGCGACCGATAGCAGCGGAGTTGAAGGCAGCAATTCGCCTTTTGTGTCGGCATAACATTCAACTATGCGGGTTTGGGTCGCGACCAACAGTTTTGGCTGCAGCTTTTGGTCGAGCCACTTCGTGAATTTTGGCGGCGGGTCGTCTTCGATTTGAATTACCGGTCGCTCAAATTTTTGTTTGGCAAATCGAGTGTCAACGGCTCCATGCATGAAACAAAATGGGTCAATGAGCCCAACCGTCGCGAGTTTGGGCCGGCTGTCTTCTAGGTCAGCCTCCTCGACTCTCTCGGCTAACCAGTAGTAGGCGTCTCGGAAGTCTGCGGTAACTGACGCTTGGTCCCTTAGAGTCACATCGGCCGCGAGAGTGACTGTCGGCGTTCCGTTCGCTGCGGCAAGAAGTCGTGACCACTGACCTGCTGTCGCTGACGGCACTTCAATAGTGTCTTGCGACTCATACCGAATGACTCTGCAGTTCCGGTCCTGTCGCTGTTGAAGTATCGGTGCCACTACTTCAACTGCGGCAACGTCAAATACGGATCTGCCTCCGACCCATAGATCTTTCAACGGCAACTTGTCATCGATCCACTCTCTTGCAGGTCGACTCGAGTCGGACCCCAACAACGAAGCCGGAACGATCAATACAACTGTTCCTGTAGCACTACTTAACTCAACCCCCAGGAGAAGGAACAGCATGCTCTCGTCAACATACGCCGTGTAGAGGTCTCCGAATCTCTCTTTGAGAGCTTTCGCCCGCATCGAGTCCCTGGCCGTCTCAGATTTCAGTTGGCCAAGAAACGGAGGGTTCCCGATAACAACATCACATCCGCCGTACCAGTGAGATGGAACGTCAAGGAGCCCATCTCCGACAATTAGCTGGTCAATTGCTAACCATTGCTTTCCTCGCCAAGCTGCCCATAATTGCAAAGTAGTTCGTGCAACTTCGACCGTCAGCGGGTCAATGTCTATTCCTCTAAGGCTGTTGATGATCGAAGGAACTGATTCACCATTGCGGAACTTCTGTTCTGCGGCAGCGAGCAAGAACACGCCTGGGCCTACCGACGGGTCGCAAACACTGTCTCCTGCCTCAATACCGACTTCACGCACTAGTTCCTGCGCTACGGAATATGGAGTGAAGACCGCTCCACTCGTTCGGTGATCATCTAGATCTTTCTGCCTCAGCTGACCTAAATCAGCTAATTCATGTATTAGTTCCTCATCTGCGTCACCAGCTTCTAGACGCTTGGCTAGAGCATTAGCTGCCTTGGCGACAGTTAATGGCAAAGCAACCTGGTCAAGTTTCAGACTTGGCCGTGTACCCACGTAGGAAGGTCGTCCAGTCTGGGGTCGTTAGAAAAGATCTCGTGCAGCGGAAGTTTTAGGCCAAGCCGACGCTGCAGTTGTCGAACCTGTAGTTCCTCGTCCCAGAGGAACATAGTGACCGCTGTTCCCGCCGCGCCAGCTCGAGCTGTTCGTCCTGAGCGATGTAGGTAGGTTTTGTGGTCTTCCGGTGGGTTGTAATGGATTACTACGTCAACGTCGTCAACGTGGATACCTCTTGCTGCCACATCTGTCGCTACGAGCGCTTTGAGGTCACCATTGCTGAAGTCTCTAAGAGCTTTTTCTCTTTGCGATTGCCGGAGATCTCCATGAATAGCTGCAGCTTTGACCCCTTCTGAACGAAGTTCTCGTTCGAGTTGGTCAGCGCCTCGTTTGGTTCGGGTAAACAGCATCGTTTTGGTGGCTTGACCAATGATGCGAGCCGCTACTTGAACTCGATTCATTTTGTGGACGGACATAAACACATGTCCCATTTCGCTTACCGTTACTTCGGGCTCGTCAACTTCGTGGAATACGGGGTCTGTGAGATGACGCTTCACTACCGTGTCGACCGCACCGTCCAATGTTGCAGAGAAGAGCATTGTTTGATGGTTGACCTGTATGTGTCGGAGAATCCATTCAACTTGGGGAAGGAACCCCATGTCCGCCATTCGGTCGGCTTCATCAACCACAACACACTCCACCAAAGCCACATCCATTGCTTTTCTGTCAATCAGGTCGATAAGCCGTCCGGGTGTGGCAATGATGATGTCGATACCTTTGTCGATGGTTTCTATCTGTTTGTCGATATTGGTTCCGCCGTACACAGCAATTGTTCGGAGCTGACGAGCTTGAGCAAGTGGTTCGACAACGCCGGTTATTTGATTCGCCAGTTCACGTGTAGGAGTCAACACCAAAGTCGTGGGTTTACCCTCCTGGTTTCGTTCGGTGTGAGCTATCGCAGGCAAACTGAAGGCAAGAGTTTTCCCGGACCCAGTTTTCGCTTTCCCACAAACGTCTCGTCGGGCCATTGCATCTCCAATGGCGAGGGTTTGGATAGCAAATGGTGACTCGATTCCTTGTTGAGCCAATGCATCTATCAGATCTTGAGGAACACCGAGTTCTGCAAAGGTCGTTGTCAAGGGGGTGAACTTTCGACTGCTTAACGCCGAACAGCCGGCGTATGCGGAGGCCGCCTAACGGCAGCTGGTTGCGTGTTAAACCAAGCACGAGTCAACGACGCGTGAACTACACAGTACTCGCCCTCTGCTCTCTCAAGGGTTTAGTGCTCGCGATACCTGAGGACCTTTCCACTGCCAACCTGAGTGTGTACCCCGTTGTCAAAGGCCAAATCACCGTTCACCCAAACATTTCGTATCCCAAGAGATTCTCGTTTGGGGTCTTCGTAACTGGCCACATCAACTACTACGTCTGGGTCGAACAGCACCAGGTCTGCCCAATTGCCTTCGGTAATCCGTCCTCGGCCGCTAAGACCGTGGACGTCGCAAGACAAAGAGGTCATTCGTCGCACAGCGCTTTCTAAGTCCAGGATGCCTTGCTCTCTGACGTATCGTCCCAAGACACGCGGAAAGGTGCCGAACAGTCTCGGATGAGGCCTTCCCGTCAAGTCCGGTATGCCATCTGAACCAATCATCACCCGATCATGACGCAGGTTAGAAACAATGTCGCCCTCGTCCATTACGTGTTGGATACAAATTGTTTTTTTCCCGTCGGGCGCGGTCAGGATGTGACGAACAGCTTCTGGGGCCGTAATTCCGAGTTCAGCTGCTATGTCAACGAGCATTCGACCTTCGTAATGTCGGAATGCTGGACAAGACGCCAATTGAATAGCCTGAGCTAATTCGGGGTTTGGGTTGTCAATATCGAAATATTGAACCATTGGCCCGCTACCTGCGGTATAGGGGTATACATCGAGCGTGACTTTGGCTCCCTCAGCCACAGCCGCGTCGACTTTGGCCAATGATTCTTCAACTTTGCCCCAGTTTCTTTTACCCGCGGCTTTGTGATGGCTGATTTGAACGGCCACTCCAGCTTTGGCTCCGATTTCTAATGCTTCGTCCACTGCTTCGAGGAGGTAATCATTTTCGTTGCGCATGTGTGTCGCGTAGATACCGTCGAACGGTGCCACTATTTTGGCCAGTTCGAGGACCTCTTCTGTGTCGGCCCATCGACCCGGTCTGTAAATAAGACCAGTTGAAAATCCGCACGCACCCTGTTCCATTGCTAGTTCGACGTGTTGCTGCATCCGCTCAAGTTCACGATCGGTAGGGGCCCGACGTTCGGTACCCATTTCCATGGATCGGATGGTGTTGTGTCCGACAAGCATCATGGCATTAAGCGCAGGCCCAGAATTCTCTACATTTTGGCGATAGCCGTCTAAGTCACTCCAATTCGCTTGAACTCCTGACAGATCCAAAGTGTTGTCCCCATGGACCGCTGGGATCGCTGAAAATCCACAGTTCCCTACGACGACGCTGGTACACCCTTGAGAAATTTTGAAGGCCATATCGGGGTGTTGGAGTAAAGCACCATCGTCGTGAGTATGTACGTCCACAAAACCCGGTGCTAGCACTAAGCCTGTTGCGTCGACTTCGACTGCTGCTGCACCTGATGAGGAGCCAACCTCATTTATGTGACCATCCTCGATTGTCACGTCGCCTGTGAATCGTTGCGCCCCGGTGCCGTCAATTATTGTCGCGTTTCGGATAACGGTATCGGCCATCGCGAGAGCCTAGAGCAACTCCTCGGCACGCTATGGATGCCTTGGCCTACTAGCGTCACCTTGGTGGTTAGCGAGCAGAATTACGACATCATCGTCATCGGGGCTGGTGCATCTGGTGCGCCACTAGCAGCTCGCGCTAGTGAAGACCCGAACAGGCATGTCTTGTTGTTGGAAGCTGGACCTGACTATCAAGATCTTGGCGATACCCCGGCTGATTTGCGCAACGGCCACCACAACAGCATGGTCGATCATGATTGGCGGCTCGAATATTCACCTACCGAACAGCGCCCAGGTCAGCCGCTTCCGCGAGGGAGGGTGACCGGAGGATCAACTGCAGTCAACACGTGCATCTTTTTGCGTGGTGTTCCAGAAGATTACGACGATTGGTCTGATAGAGGTAACCCAGAATGGAGTTGGGACAACGTACTGAAGACCTTCTGTCGACTTGAACGTGACCTCGACTTCGGAGATGAGGATCATCACGGCGATGCAGGACCTATAACGGTACGCAGATATCCCCACGAGGAACTCACAGAACTGCATCAAGCGTTCCTTGCCACGGCTGATGAACTCGGTTTTCCTGAATGCCCCGATCAGAATCATCCGGAAGCATGGGGGTCAGGCCCTCAGCCAATGAACAAGCTAGGGCAGCTTCGTGTTTCAACCGCCTCGGCTTACTTGGCTCCGGCACGGTTACGCCCAAATCTTGAAATTCGGGGCGGCTGCCACACTGATCGACTCATAATCGAAAAGGGACGAGTTGGAGGTGTCGAGGTCATAGGTCCAGATGGGTCAGTTCACCAAATTCGAGCGAAATTGGTAGTTCTGTGCGCGGGAGCTATTCACACTCCGGGGATTCTTTTGAGATCTGGTGTAGGTCCACGCGAAGACCTCCTGAGAATGGGCGTCGACGTGACCGCTGATGTCGCGGCGGTGGGACGGAACTTGTCAGACCACCCAGGTTTGTTCGTTCTGTGCAGGCCAACTCATCCTGAGCTAGTTGCAACCGATCAGCCAATTATCCAAACAATTTTGAGGTACACGGCGCCCAACAGCGTCCATCGTGCTGATCTACAAATTGAACAGCTGACATTCACTGGGAGAGACAATCTTCCTTATTTCGGAGTTGCTGCCGTACTCGAACAAGTCGATGGAGTGGGCGAATTACTCTTCCCTAACGCTGACCCCTTTGCTGCTCCGACAATCAGGTCTCGGTTTTGTGAAGTCCCTCGAGATGCCGAACGCCTCGCTGACTGTTTTCTGGATGCTTTACGCTTCACCGAGACTGGCCCTCTCGGCTCGGTAACAGACGAGGTGGTATTCCCTGACATGAACAGGGTCGCAGATCGAGGTGACGTTATTGCTCTGCTGCGACGTTTTGCCGCTTCCGGATATCACCCGTGCGGAACGGCGCGAATGGGCCCAGCTGACGACCCCAACTCGGTAGTTGACCAATACGGTAGATGTCATGCTATTGAAGGTTTGGTTGTGGCCGATGCTTCAATCTTTCCAACTGTGCCAAGAGCAAACACGAACCCAACTTCAATCATGGTCGGAGAAACAATCGGTGAGTGGCTGAGAACTGAGCCCAGTCGCTACGGCCTGTGAGTAGTCGTCCTCTCATCGAAGATGTGGCGTTGATCGCTACTGACTTTGACGGCACTCTTCTTGGGGCGGGACGACAGATATCTGAGAGGACCCGAGCAATTTTGGCTCGCCTCGTAGAGTTTGATCTGGAATTTGTGGTTGTCACAGGACGGCCACCGAGATATTGCACGTCGATTCCTACTCAAACAGGGATTCCGACCACGTTGATATGCGCTAATGGCGCCATGGCATACGAACCGTCGACTGGTGCTAGTACTCAGTTCGCGACCCTTGACTTAGACGACGCTACGGACCTTTTGACAGAGATAAGGAGGGCTCATCCAGATGCTGGCTTTTGTGTCGAAATGGGCGACGATTTCGTAGCTGAACGCAGATGGCTTGAACTCGCGTCGCGGCCAGTCGATAGCGATGTTTCTGATGTTATTCCGTTACTTGATAAGAGAGTTCACAAGTTATTGGTGAATGTGCCGAACCTTTCGGCTGACGAAACGTCGGCTCTTATTAACCCGGTTGTAGGAGACCGAGCAAACATCATGCATGCAGGGCTTCAGTTTGTTGAGCTAATGCCTCCTGGTGTTGATAAAGCTTTTGGGCTCGCGAGGCTGTGTGAACAAAGGCATGTAAACGCGCACCAAATAGTCGCTTTCGGCGACATGCCCAACGATGACGCGATGCTCAAAGCCGCGGGTTGGGGGGTAGCGGTAGCCAATGCTCATCCCGATACCTTGCAGGCAGCTGATGAAGTTACCGATTCAAATATTGAGAACGGGGTCGCCAAGGTTCTGGAAGAAATGTTGGGGGTTAGCTGACACCTTCATTGAGTAAATCCAGGAGGGCAGAGTGCACGAGTTCTATCTCGTGACGTTCAACGAATTCACCTTGGGTGTGGGCTATCGAAGCATCCCCTGCACCGAAATTCGATGCCGGTATCCCATTTACCGCAAAACGTGCGACATCGGTCCATCCAAGCTTTGCTCTGACTTCAAGGTTGTTACGGGTTATGAGTTGACGCAGTAGCGGGTGGGTTAGCGCTGGCATAGCGGGTTGTGAATGATCATCAATCAACAGTCGGTCATAGTCGCCCAATAGTTCTGCGACGTGCTCTTCGGCTTCTTCTGGAGTGCGATCCGGTGCATACCGGTAGTTGACGGTCAGGCTCGCTTCGTCAGGAACGACATTCCCCGCGACGCCGGCTTCCACATATACCGCTTGCATTGCTTCGCGGTACTCACAGCCGTCCACAACAGGTCGCCGGCCTTCGTATTCTTCTAGCGTCCTCAAAATAGGTCCGAGCCGATGTATTGCGTTTCGGCCCTTCCAGGGGCGAGCGGTATGAGCACGTTCGCCTTCGTACAACGCTTTAACTCTGAGCGTTCCTTGACAACCTGCTTCGATAGCGGCAGACGTCGGTTCCCCCAGAAGCGCCACGTCACCGTCAACAAGCTGGGGATGGGTTTCAAATAGCTGTCTCAGCCCGTTGTGTTGGGCTGCAACTTCTTCGCAAGGATAGAAGACGAACGTGACGTCAACTGCTGGGTCTTCGACTGTGAGAGCAGTCGCCAACTGAGCTGCGAGTCCCCCTTTCATATCGCAGGCACCTAGGCCATAGAGCCGGTCACCCTCAATGCGGGCTTGCTGATTTCCGTTGGCAGGGACAGTGTCGAGATGACCGGCGATCACTATGCGATGTTCGTTGTTTAGTTCAGATCGTGCAATGACGTTGTCACCTACTCGATCTACTGCCAGGTTCGAAGTATCTCTCAGCCGTCTCTCAAATAGGTCAGCTAGAGCCGTCTCTTCATGACTTTCTGATGGGATGTCGACTAGCTCTGCGGCGAGGTCAAGGAGATCAATCACTACTCCAAGGGTACGGTTTGATGCTCGAGTGACCTAGCTCATACCTAATCGTTGTTCCAACAACTGAATTCGTTCGTCACTTTGAACTGCGGCTATACGAACATATCCGTCGCCAAGGGATCCGTAGAACTCTCCAGGTGATGCCAATAAACCAATGTCCTTTAAAAGTCGTTCTACGAAGGCCCAGGCATTGCCGTTGGGCGCTGGGACCCATAGATAGAAACCTCCTCGAGGCAACGGAGTTTCTACTCCCATGTTGGCCATGATGTTTGACAAACGATTGAGTCGGTTCCAATAAATCTCGCGCTGCTGTTCTACGTGGTCTTGGTCTGACAGGGCAGCGACTGCAGCTGCTTGCGCCGGGCCTGGAACCATGAATCCGGCGTGTTTGCGGACTTCCCGTAAATAATCAACTATGTCTGGGTCGCCCGCATAGAACCCGGCTCTAAGGCCAGCGAGATTTGAGCGTTTCGACAAAGAATGCACTGAAACGACGCCTTGGGTGCCTGATGACAGGATGGTTCGGGGCGAACCATCCCAAGTAAATTCGCAATAACATTCGTCACTGAAGACTGGGATTTGATTAGTTCGTCCCCATGTTGCTACGGCATCTAGATCATCTAAGCCGCCAGCAGGATTTCCTGGGGTATTGACCCATAGAAGAAGAGCTCGAGCTCGATCTTCTTCTGAAATTGCTTCGAGCTGAATTGACCAGGTTTCATCTACCGGGACAGCTACTGATCGACATCCGGCGAGAGTGGCCCCCATCTCATAACTCGGATAGCTAACCGCTGGGTACAGGACTGTGTCCCGATTGGGATCGCGTAATTTCATCCAATGAGGAAGACCAGCCACGAATTCTTTTGTTCCTACTGCTGCGGCAACTTCAGTAGCGGGGTCGACCTTGCAGCCGAAGCGGTTCAGTGTCCAAGAAGCAATCTCTTCTCTGAAAGCCTGGGTTCCAATCGAGGGTGGGTAGCTACGTTCCATGTCAGAGTTAGCTAACGCTTTGACAACCTGCTGGGGTGGAGCGTCAATCGGGGTACCTATCGAACAGTCGACTATTCCGCCTTCGTGATGGCTGGCGAGTGGTTTTAGTTCGTCGAGCCGGTCATAGGGGTAAGGAGGTGGCGTGAAGCCTTCTTCGTCTCTCATCTCGTTTCCTCGGAACTAGTTACATCGATGAATTCGGCTAGGAGATCCTGAGAAATTTCATCTAGCCGAGCTTGGATTCTGGCCCCATCTTCCTCGTGTTGTTCCAGTAGGACTTCACCCTCGCGGTGGACCGCTGCAATAACATCACCGCGACTCCATGGGATTAGTAAGTCAACTACCTCGGTCAAGCTTCGCAGGCGATCGCCAATGGAAGAAAGAAGCTGTTCTAGGCCTTCACCGGTGCGCGCTGACAAACCAAGGGAACCTTCATGTCGGTGAAGTAAATGCTGCAAACCTTCATCTTTTACTTGATCCGATTTGTTGAAAGCGATCAGTTCAGGTACGTCTCCAGCTCCGATTTCCCTTAACACTGAACGGACCGCCGTCATTTGGCCTTCCGGGTCGGGTCCAGCGCCGTCAACTACATGGAGAAGTAAATCTGCTTCGGCCACTTCTTCGAGCGTAGATTTAAACGCTTCGACTAGGCCTGTTGGCAGTTTCTGGATGAAACCAACGGTGTCGGTCATTAATACGGTTTCCCCGCCAGGGAGTTGTAGGCGGCGCGTCGTGGCGTCCAGAGTTGCAAAAAGTCGATCTTCTACGAGCACCCCAGCTCCTGTAAGACGATTGAGCAGTGTTGATTTTCCGGCGTTGGTGTACCCAACAATGGCCACCGTGTGAAAGCGGGAACGTCGTCGCGATTTCCGTTGATTTTTTCTTGTTCGCCTTAAACCGGATAGGTCTTTTTCTAGTTTCGCCAACCGTCGTTGAATTCTTCGTCGATCTACTTCGAGTTGGGTTTCGCCTGGTCCTCGCGTTCCGATACCACCACCCTGTTGGCTCAGCTGATTTCCTCTGCCGCGTAACCGCGGCAAGTGGTATTTGAGTTGAGCTAACTCAACTTGGGCCTTTCCTTCAAGGGTTGTCGCGTTTTGAGCAAAGATGTCGAGGATCACAGCCGTTCGGTCCAGCGCTGTTCGTTTAAGGATCTTCTCCAGGTTGAATTGCTGGGCTGGACTTAGTTCGTCGTCAAATACGACAGTGTCAGCGTCTAGTCCGTCTGATGTTTCTTGAATTTCAGTTGCCTTGCCTTTTCCAACGTATGTAGCCGGGTCTGGGGCTTCTCGCTTTTGAATAACTCGGTCCACCGGGTCCGCACCAGCAGTATCAACCAGTTGAGCGAGTTCGTTGAGGTTGGCGTCTACTTGATCGTCTGAAGCACCTGGGAACTGAACGCCGACCAACACAATCTGCTCCCTAAAGGAGCGATCGATCAAGCCTGTCGTTTCGCCAGCAAATTCTCCGAAACCTCCGCGATGGGTGGCCTCGTCAGTCGGGTCATCGAAAGAATTTGTCATACGGAAATTTCGATAGCTCCGACATATTCGGCAGGTCCGATCAATATTGGTTCTTCAGCTACTAGAACTTGAACCGATCCGCCTGGCATTTGGACCTGTACTTCTTGATCTACGAGGCCCCATTGGTGAGCTCGAACTGCCGCTGCTGTCGCTCCGGTGCCACACGCTTGGCTTACCCCCACTCCCCGTTCCCAAACCAGCATGTCGATACTGCTTGGGTCCTTATCGCTTACAGAGATCCACTCGATGTTGATTCCATCCGGGTAGAAACCTTCGTATCGAGCACCCAAATCTGCCATATCGATGGCCGAGTGGTCATCTACCACCACTACCAGGTGTGGGTTGCCAAGATCAGCGGTACCCGATAGCGAATCCCCGAGATCTTTAGCTATGTCGTCATGGACTCCTGGACCGGGTCCTACTGCTCCCATTCCAACAGTAATTTGTGCCTTGGGGCCATCTCCGTCTATCGCAACGCGCCGTAGTCCGCTAGCTGTGTCGATCTCAAGAGACACGGGACCGGTGTTGTTCGCCATTGCATAAGCCTGGGCAAGGCATCTGATTCCGTTACCACTCATCTCAGCAAAAGACCCATCTGAGTTGTGGAGCACCATGGAAAGGTCTGCACCGTTGCTGCCTGGGAGGCCCAGTATCAAACCATCTGCCCCGACACCGGTGCGGCGGTCACATATTTGACTAACAAGTTCGCTGATTCCATCTGGTTCTTCACGCGTCAAGCAGATAAGAAAATCGTTCCCTAGACCGTGGTGTTTCGTTAGCTGCATAGAAAGCTCCTACACCATTGTCACAGTTCTTGGCCCTATTCCTACGACGAAATTTCATTAATGACTGTGTCGAGTTGGTCAGTGGGTACCCATTCCACGCGAGGGTCACGCTTAAACCAGCGTTGCTGACGTCTCGCGAAGCGTTTCGTCCGTTGAATTGCCAAATCAAGAGCATCGACAAACGACACGTCTCCACGAATATGGGCCAACAACTCCTTATATCCAAGTGCTTGTCCCGCTGTCGCAGAGAGCTCGCTTTTTGCTAATGCGCGAACCTCTTCTAAGAAACCAGCTGCAATCTGATCCTCGTAACGCCGCTGTATTCGCTCATCTAGCTCGCTACGGTCAATTTCGATGCCGATAATTCGATAAGGCACGTCGGGATAGCTATCTAAACCTGGACCAAAAGATGAGAAAGGTTCGCCGGTGCCAATTGACACTTCTAGTGCCCGAATTATTCGACGACGGTTCGTGTTCTCCATCCGGGCTGCACCGACCGGGTCGAGTTCTTTTAGTCGTTGGTGGAGCGTCTGAGTGTCCTGCTCCTTGTCTAGTTGCGACGCTATTTGGCTGAAACGTGGAGGAGGGGTCAGTCGATCAACAATCGCTCGCACATAGAGCCCCGTGCCTCCGACAAGCACTGGGACACCATCTCGTTCCTCAATGTCTCTCCGAAC
>Ga0208764_10000208_pt1 | contig 35026 bp, 42 predicted proteins | sample ETNtaG_18_FD_185762 | JGI IMG/M metagenome (GOLD analysis project Ga0208764, IMG submission 185762) | Marine microbial and viral communities from oxygen minimum zone, Eastern Pacific Ocean - ETNP201302SV91 (SPAdes) (version 2) | ecosystem: Environmental > Aquatic > Marine > Oceanic ... | reverse complement strand
CATTAGTTTGTTTTTGACCAACCACAATAGTACCATTTTCTTTTTTATTCTGTGCTATTTGCAACGCAAAATTTTGCGTTGAATCAATTTCCTCAAAATAGTAGACACGCTTACCAATGTATTCTGTTTTAATCTTTGAAGTTATCTCCCATGGGAGTAATCGATTTGTTGTTTTTACAAGTTTGTACCCGCGCTTTTGTTTTGATTCTACTGTGTAGCCTAACACCTCAATTTTTTTAATGTGTTTCCAGATTGCAACTCTACTCATTTTCAAAACGTCACTCAGATCTTGACCAGACAAATATTCTGATTTATGAGACTTTAGAAATGATAATACTTTCAGCAATCCTATATTATCAAAGGATGTGTATAACAAATTATTAGAATCCTATATCAAAATCAAATCCACCATCATCCATACCTGAATCACCTGCGACACCATCATCAAATTGTGACATGTCTTCAGTTGGTATGTAATTTGACATAGCCATTCCCATCATACTAAACATCATACTAAACATCATAATATCTATTATTCCAAAAAACATCATAGTTGGAAGAAATGATTTTTCATCTTTCATAATTTGATGCAATTTTTGTTTATCACCAGACTCGTATGCATTCCTCATGCTCACCCACTTTCCTTCTAACTCATGAACTCTTTCTTCAATTTCCCTGTTTCCTTTCGCTGTTACATCAAATTCAATTTTTTTTCCTAGCCAACCTTTTTTTTCATGCACAGTGATAAATCCACGATTTTCAAGTTTTTCTAAAATATTATTGAGTTCCTGCGGTTTAATTTTTGTCACTTTAGAAATTTTATTGAATTGTCTAGCACCTTTGTTTATGGCACCTAGAATTATTAGATCTTTTGCTTCTTCTTCCATACAGGTTACAGATATTCATTTTTAAAATGTTTTTTGTTTGTTTAGTCTGGATTTTATATGATAAAATAATCTAGTAGTCATGGTTAAAACTAAAATTATTCCAATATTTCCTTTAGATCTTGTTTTATTTCCCAATCAGGAGTTACCACTGAGAATTTTCGAACCACGCTATAAACAAATGATTGATGATTGTATGTTATCAAATAAAGAATTTGGAGTTTGTTTAATAAACTCAGAAAAGACTGTTTCAAATTGGCAAGCACCGCATATAATCGGAACAATTGCAAAAATAATCAATTGTAATGATGTTGATTCTACCAGTGGTCATTTGATGTTAAACACAAAAGGTCACCAAAAATTTAGGATAATTCGTATAATCAACCCATCATTAGATAGACCTGATAACTATGACCCATATTCGCATAATGGGAAGGAGGAGATTGAAAGACTTAACCATGAAACTGTGACACCCGGTAAGATGTATCTTCAGGCTGAAATAGAATTACTCGATGACATAGATAACACAATCACTCTTAGAGACTGGCAAATTTTGATTGAATCTTGGAAAAAGAAGATAGTATACACTGTAGCACCAGAACTTATTTCGTCTGCACAGTTGGATTTGATGCTTGAGCAGTATTATCTGAAAACTGAGACACCAACATTAGAATATGTTTATTCATTATGCGCATTAGGTGCCTCATCACCTAATGAATTGCAGCCTATACTAGAAGCCAGAACGTTAGAGGAGTTAATTGATCGCTGTTTGAAATTCTTTGGGCATGATGATAACGTGGTAGATTTTCAACCCCAAGATTCATAAGCGAAAGAAAACTACCAGCTAAAAATTAGGATATACTATGGCTAACTTTGGAACACTCGAATTTGTTTTAGATCGATATTCAGGAACATGGTGCTGGAAAATTTCTGGTAGTCGTGCAGTAAATATGGTTTCAAAATTAATTCCACGTGGTTGGTATGGTGATAAACCTGATGAAGTTATCGTTTCAGATACTGACGAAAGTATAAAAAAATTAAAGATGATTGATGATAGATATCCATTTGAGATTCTTTCAAAATCTGTCTGGAAAAGAAAAATCATACCATTAACAATAAAGAAACAAAAAACTCCAAAAATTGAAAAATTATCACAAGTGTTGCCCAGTAAACAGTTTCGTGGTGAATTACTTGATTTCCAAAGAGAAGGTCTTGACTTTCTCATGAAATCAACTGGAAACGCATTATTAGCAGATGAAATGGGTCTTGGAAAAACTGTTCAAACTTTGGCATATTTATCAAAAGAGAAAAATGCATTTCCAGCATTAATTATTGCACCATTAGTCACTCTTACTAACTGGCAAAGGGAAATTGAAAAGTTTCTTAAAAAGAAAAGCAGGAATGGCAAAATTCTAGACAAAAAAACTCCAACTTCTGTCATGATCCGAAATGGAAAGCTGAATGATATTGGTCAATATGATTTTTACATCATAAATTATGAATTATTACACAAAAGATTGCCGGATCTATTAAAACTCAACATTAGTTCAGTTATTTGTGATGAGGTTCAACACTTACGTTCAAAAACAACACAGAAATACGCAGCTGTAAAAAAGTTGGCTGCAAAAGATGGCGTCAAGTTTCGTGTTGGTTTATCTGGAACACCAATTTACAATAGAGGCTCAGAGATATGGCCAATTGTTGACATTTTAAAACCAGGTTTATTGGGAAGTTTTAAGGAATTCTGTGAATATTTTTGTTATGTTAATGAAAAAGGAAAAGCAATTGTTCTGGAAAATAAAAGAGAAAGTTTACGTGATCAATTAACTAAACATGTGATGTTAAGACGAAAAAAATCAGATGTGTTAAAGGAGTTAAAGGACAAAGTAAGATATCCTGAAGTGATAGCTGCTGATGAAAAATTCTATAAATCTGAATTAGATAAAATTTGGAAGAAGCTTGAAGAGGAGCAAAAATATGCACAAACTGCATTTGATAAATCAGCATCATACCATCGTGCAATAGAAAGTGAACGGCAGGCAGCTGGCCTTGCTAAGTTACCACATGTCATAAACTTTGTAAATGATATTATGGAAATTGAAGAAAGCGTGGTAGTTTTTTGTCATCATAGAGCAATTCATGATTTGTTACATCAGAGCTTATCAAAATACAATCCAGCATCAATCATTGGGGGGCAAACCGATAAAAAACGAGATGTTGAGATTACACGCTTTCAAAAAGGAGATACAAAACTCATGGTTGCAGGTTTACGTGCAGGAAATGTTGGAATTAATTTGACAAAAGCAAGTTATGTAATTTTTGCTGAACTTGATTGGAGTCCAGCAATTCATAGACAAGCTGAAGATCGACTTCATAGGATTGGACAAAAAAATACAGTTTTTGCATATTATTTAGTTGGGAATGGCACATTGGACGAACATGTGGCAGATATCTTAGTCGATAAAAGTTATGAAATTGATAGTATTTTGGATGCTAAAACTGAATCATTTGAGAATAAGGAAAGGGCAAAATTAATTCTTGCACAAATCCATGACAAATTAAATCCAAATAACATGTGATAAGCAAAACTAGAAGTAGATAAATACTTGAAAAAAGTTATCTGATGTTCTGATTAAGCTCTGCCTATTCTGAACATCGATGTACTACAAGTAGGACAAGTGCCTTTTACAGCAGGTTTTCCATTTTTCATGGTGATTGCTGAGGTACCTTGCATTTCTCTTTTGTCTCTGCATTTTACGCAGTAACCAATTGTCATAGTTTTGCTTCATAACTCTGCTATTAGCAAAAATCAGTGAAAATTAATTAACAAATTAGAGTTTTTTTACCGTTTGAAAATTTTTCTTATTATAATTACGACTAAATGATCTCAGTTTACATTATATTTTCAGGTTTGTACAAGTGATTATGCAAAATCAACTTTCAGCTGTCTTTCTTTGCTCAATATTCTCAGTGATGATTATTGGAAATTCATTTGGAGAAAATTCTATTATCAACATAGATAACACATTTTATGAAAAATCTGATATAATTTCAATTTGGGGTACATCTTCACCAAATCCACAAAATTCTGTTTTTATAACAATAAAAGATTCTAGTGGAAATACAGTATGGACTGAAAAACTTGTACTTGATGAAAAAGGTGAATTTTCAACATTAGTTATCGCTGGAATTTCTAATTGGACTACAAGTGGAAACTATGAAATAATATTAGAATCAGGACAAACTACTGAGACAAAAATTTTCTTCTATGATTCAGGACCACAAGTTAATCCTCCAGATGTAATTAGTGAGTATAATATTAGTCAAGGGGATCTCATTCTAACATTTACAATTGCGAGCATAGTTGTGATAGGAATTTTTGTATATCTGGCACGAAATATAATCTTACGAAAAAAGACAAAATATGATGAAGAAGATCTTGCGTCAAAAAAAGATCGTGACTATGAAAAGTATCATGCAGATTGGACGGATGAAGATGTTTTTGGTTCACGAAAATCAACCATTGACGCCGACAAACTTCGTGAAATGTACAATCAAAAATCACTCCCAGATTATTATTCAGTTTTAGGTTTGACGAGTGATGCATCAAGTATAGAGATAAAAAATCAATACAGAAAACTTGCCAAACAATATCACCCAGATAGAAATAATGAATCAACTGAAGAAAAAATGTCAGAGATTAATAAGGCATATGAAGTTCTTTCAGATAAAAATTTGAAAGTTGAATACGATAAATTTTGTAAATTAAATTGATTTTATTCTGGAATTTTTTATTATAAAATATAATATGATCTTGGAAGAATTTTGCATAGTGTTTGTCAGATTTGTAACAAGTGAAATTTTTAGTTCATTTTTTATCTCAGCTTCAAGCAAGATATCAAGAAATGTTTTATTTGGTCCCAACATTGCATTAGAGAGGTATTTAGACACACTTGTATCAGAAATAGTTGCTTGAACCTTCATTTCTTTCAGATCACTGAAGTAAACGCCGCCCCTAGTTGTTGGCGCTGTAACAGGATTTTCACTTTCAAACAATTTGATTTCATCAATTTTAAAAATTTTATCAGATATTAGCAGTTTAAATTTTGTATTGTTTTCTTCTACTATTTCTTGTAATTCTTTATCTTTCATGATATATGTTAAAGAAACAAAAAATATATGCTAATAAAATCTTCTTAAATTATGGCAGAAGTAATTACAAAAGATCAATTGAAACATACATCAGGTGAATACGTGATTATTGATGTACGTGAATCAGATGAAGTTAAAAATGGCGCAATTGAAAATTCACAGAATATGCCTTTGGGATTACTTATTAGAAATGTAAAAAAAAGCCAGATTGAAGAGTTTAAACAAGCAAAAATCTGTGTTTATTGTGCATCTGGCTATCGTGGAAATATAGCAGCTGATGAGCTAGTTAAAGCAGGGTTTTCAGCCGTAAACCTTGATGGTGGCTATGTTGCCTGGTCTTCTTAATTCAAGTTACAATACGATACAAAAAGCCAAAAATCTGTCTTAGTCAGTGTCTATTAGAATTAAAATATTATATTCAAAAGTAAAATCAATATATATTGAAAAAGGTAATTATGCGGCTTTTTGTTTCCGGATAATGACAACTCGTATATTCTGTAAATTCAAAAAGATGATTAATTCAAAGTCATTTATCTAATTTAGAATTAATCCCAATGTCACAATATCAAAATAGATATTTTGCACAGTAACAATGAATCAGATTGTTTATATACACAATCTTCGGTACTTCTACCAGTGAGTCTAAAATCTAAAAACACATTACCAATTTTGGCAAGCCTGATGCTAGTGGCAGCAATAGCTTATGCTCCAGCAGCATTTGCAGGAGGCCTGGAAATTGAGGCAGATGCGGTTGAGGGTTCAACAACAATCACTATTACAGGACAGGCTTCATCTAGTGATGCAGTAATAATCAAGGTTATTGCACCAAATGGAAACATAGTTTCCATTGATCAGGTAAGTCCTGATTCTGACGGTTCATTTGGTTCAACCATAGGAGTTGGTGGACCAATGTGGAAACAAGATGGTGTCTATTCAATAAGTGCACAGCAAGGTTCCGCTGCTATCAATAAATCAACTGTTGAGGTTGAGATTGCTGGTGGTGCCGTAGTACCTGAATTTGGCACAATAGCATCATTAGTACTAGTTGTTGCAATTACTTCAATTGTAATACTATCTGCAAAAGGCAGACTTAGTTTCACACCTAGAATCTAACCTGTCATCGTTTTTTCTTTTACATCGTTAACGTTAGTTAAGCTTCATAACACCCCATTTTACAATATCATTAAACTTGGATATTGAAAAATTTCAGGATGATGTTTATGCAATAACTGAATTACTTTCAGAACAACTTGAAAGTAAGGACGTACCAAGACTAAATTTTGTTCGTCAAAGACTAATTGATATGTATAAGGAAAATTTGGTAAAAATCAACCACTCAGTATTGGAATTAATCGGTGCTTCTGAATTAATTGCCCAGGGTTATTTTGTTGATGTTGAAAAATCAGTATCAAAATTACTTAGATGCGATCTTTTTGGAACCAAGGATACTAGCAATTGTATTGTTGAAATTGAAACTGGGTTTACACCACCAGAACATGCACTAGACACGGTTGATTATTATGCTGCGAGGATTGTGAGTAAAATTGCCAGATATAGTCAATACTGTGAAAAGTTTTCACTTGCAACACCTGTAGTCAACGTTTTGCCTATACACAAATTATTTCTTCTACCACCAAACGAACGAAAAAAAGACGATGTTATGAGACTGAAAAATCTATGTGATAGGTTTTACAAGAATCCTAAAATTAAATTTGACGACATACAAAACGCACACATACATTCCATCTATTTGATAAACACTGACAAGGGATTTGCTAAAGAATTAGACCCAAAATCATATCTTGAAATTACAGAATCTATCATAGAAAAAAGTGAAATTGATCTTTAAAAATTTAGCATACCTGATCGAATTATCTCACAAGGTTTAATACATGTTCACCTAGGATTATCGCCATATGACTAAATACAAATCAACTGAACAGGTAATGAAAATAATTAGTGACAAAAATAAGATCAGGAATTTTGGTGTTATTGCTCATGTTGATCATGGAAAAACCACAATGAGTGACAGTTTATTGGCACATTCTGGAATTATTTCACCATCAAGTGCAGGATCTGCACTTGCAATGGATTCTATGAAAGCAGAACAAGAAAGGGGAATTACAATTGTTCAGGCTAATGTTACATTGCATTACCAAGAAGATGATAATGATTATGTCATAAATATGATTGACACTCCTGGACACGTTGACTTTTCCGGACGTGTGATTAGAAGTCTTAGAGCTATAGACGGTGCAGTTGTGGTATGTGATGCAGTTGAAGGAATTATGACTCAAACTGAAACTGTTACTAGAATGTCACTTGAAGAAAGAGTTAGACCTGTTTTGTACATCAACAAAATTGATAGGCTGATAAAAGAATTAAGATTAACACCTGAAAAGATGCAAGAAACACTCGCAAATGTTGTTGCTAACTTTAACGAATTAATTGATACATATGCTGAAGAAGAATATAAAGAGAAATGGAAAGTCTCAATTCAGGATGGCAGTGTAACTTTTGGTTCTGCGAAAGACAGATGGGCGATTAATGTTGATATAATGCAGAAGAAGGGAGTTACTTTCAAGGATGTGATCGATGCATACTCTGATTCTGGCAAAGTTGAAGACTTGGTTGAAAAAGCGCCTCTCGCCGATGCTGTTTTAGGAATGGTTGTAAAGCATCACCCACCACCACATGTTGCACAGAAATATAGAATTCCAAAAATCTGGAAAGGTGATTTAGATTCAGATATTGGGAAATCCCTTCTGAACTGTGATGACAATGGACCAACAGTAATGATGATTGTCAATATGACAATTGATCCTGCTGCAGGACCTGTTGCAATCGGTAGATTATTTTCGGGAACTATAAAGGATGGTCAAACTATTAACATAATTGATACAAAACGTGAGGGACGAGTACAGTCAGTTAATTTCTTTATGTCAAATGTAAGAGAACAAGTTGGTGAACTTTCTGCTGGAAATATACCAGCATTATTAGGATTAACAGAAGCTCGTGCAGGACAGACAGTTTCTACCATAAAAGACACTGCCGTTTTTGAAGCATCAAAGTATGTTTCTGAACCAGTAGTTCAAATGGCAATCGAACCAAAACATCCAAAGGATCTTCCAAAACTTGTAGAAACATTACGTAAACTTACAATTGAAGACCCAAATCTTGTGATAAAAATTGATGAGGAGAGTGGTGAGACAATAATGGCTGGAATGGGTGTACTACATCTTGATGTTGCAGTAAATTTGATCAAAGATGCCAAAGTTGAAATTGTTACTTCTGAACCATTAATCAATTACAGGGAAACTATTACTGGTTCATGTGAACCTGTCATGGCAAAGTCTCCAAATCGCCACAATAAGATATTCATGAAAGTTGAACCATTAGAACCTGAAATCGCTGAAATGTGCAGGAATGGAACATTAAGTGAGATGAAGGACAAGAAAGAAACTGCTCAAATTCTTCGTGATCATGGTTGGGAACCAGATGTTGCAAAAAAGGTAATGCGTTTTGATTCACGTGGAAACATAATGATTAATGGTACAAGAGGTGTACAGTTTGTCGATGAATCATCTGATTCACTTTTATCTGGTTTTGATGAGGTAATGAGCGAAGGTGGACTGACAAAAGAACAAGTCAGAGATTGTAAATTTACATTCACTCATTTTGTCCCTCACGAAGATACAGCACATAGAGGTTTATCACAACTTGGTCCAGCATCAAGAAGAGCATGTTTGGCAGCATTTTTGTCGGCACAGCCAATGATATTGGAGCCAATGCTTGCAATAGAAGTTCGAGTTCCAACAGATCTAATTGGTAATGTATCAAGTGTTCTACAAGGAAAACGAGGAAAAGTACTTGATATGCAACAAAAAGGTGCAACTAGTATTGTAATTGGTGAAGTTCCAGCAGTTGAGACATTTGATATTTCTGAAAAGATGAGAGGTCAAACTGCTGGTAAAGCTATGTGGAACACTCATTTCAAAGCATGGACTCAAGTACCAAAATCAATTGCTGCTACATTAACAGAGGATATACGAAAACGTAAAGGTCTTCCCCCAAACCCACCAGAACCATCTGAATTCATAGACAGAGATTAAACTCATGGTTAAAATCCAGACATTTGATGCAGTCACTTTTTGGAAAAATTCATATGCACATCAGCGTGGTAAATTGTTAAAAAAACTAAACGTTACAGATGAACAAGTCAAAGAACTTGTTAACAAACCATATGTTGAACTGTCTTCCGCATTACGTTATGAGATAGAAACAAGCGACATTCAAAAATCTGATTTAATTTAATAATAAATTCATTCTGAATTTCTTAATGTAACCAAAATAAATGACACTTCCTTTAGGAATCCATATTCGCCTTTTGACCATGATGAATATTTTGTTGCATTGTGCCAGAATTCATGATTATTCTGCATCTCAATCGTCTCAGACATGATTATGGTTCATAAAATACGTATAATATTGAACTTGCCTTCAATGGTTTACAAAAATATTCAAAAAAATTGATCCAGTAATTAGATAATTCAATTTAGATTAATCAATGGTCAACATTAAGCAAATAGTACCAGTTTTACTCTCATTTACGTCAAAAATAGTATGAAAGCTCGATATGCTGGAAAATGTAGTAGTTGTGGCGATGAGATCAAAATAGGCAAAGAAATATCCAAAAATTCAGATGATGTTTGGGTTCACAAACACTGTGTTGAAGAATTGGTAGATCTGCCTTAAACGATATATTTACAGTATCTAAATACACAACATGCAAATTAATCTCTTTGAAATGCTTTTGTGGACATTTCGAAGAAATGAAAATGATGTTGTAAATCTCTATGACTCATTATCCCCAATAATGCAATTATCAACTGATGGTGATATGCTCAATTTTGGGTATTGGGATAATTCCACAGACAAACCAATTGAAGCTCAGAAAAACCTCTGTGAGTTTACTGGTAAATTTGCAAATTTGTCTAATGCAAAATCATTGATTGATGTTGGCGGTGGTATATTAGGACCTGCAAGAAAGTGGCAATCAGACTATCCAGGTTTGGAAATTTTTTCTATTAACATTAATTATAATCAACTGAAAAAGTCTGATACAGATTTTATTCAAAAAATAAACTCTACATCAAGATTTTTGCCATTCACTGATAGTTCGGTTGATCGAATAATTGCACTAGAATCTGCACAGCATTTCAAGCCATTAGAGGACTTTTTTTTAGAATCAAAAAGGATACTTAAGGATGATGGAGATTTGGTTATAGCAATGCCAGTGGTTAGTAAAAATGCATCAGTAATCACTGATTTAGGAATACTTTCGTTTACATGGTCATCAGAGCATTATACTATAGAATCAATCACGTCAAAAATTATCAGTGCTGGTTTTTCTATTATTCAATCGGAAAAAATAGGTGACAGTGTGTACACTCCATTGGCCCAATATTATTTTGATCACAGAAAAGAACTGCAAGAAAGAATTAGAACAAAATACTCTTCAACAACCGAAAAAATACTTTTCAAATCATTAGAAAAAATGTCACATGCCTCAAAAAATAATTTAATAGACTATATAATATTGAAATGTGCATAAATTAGCACTAGTTTAATATTTTATCACTAGTTTATATCTAACTAATATCCAAACTAGATATGGGAGCATCATGTAAGGGCGTGTGTAGGTTATCTGAAACAATCAAAATACCTAATTCTTGTAAATATGAATATGGACTAAAACGATGTAGTTGGTGTGAAGTTTGGCTCAAAACTAACAAAATCAGGTGTTCATGCTGCAAAATGATCCTACGAACGAAATCTCGTAACAAAAAAGCGTATAAACTCAAGTCAATGGGAAAGAACTTCGGAGAAAATTCAGCTGTCTTAGCATGAAATATTAGGCTAAATTAGACCCTGATCCAAATGCCACTATCTGCACATAACCCAATAATAATTGGTGGTGGTGTTGGTGGACTTTCCATTGGAACACTACTTGTCAAAGACGGTTTTGCAGTTAGAATTTTTGAGAAGTCATCTAAGTTAGGTGGCAGAACTGCATCCATTGAATTTCGAAATCACATATTAGATAATGGTTTTCATATAATGCCATTCTATAAAAAATCTGCAATTTATGATGTACTAAAATCAGCAGATATAGATTCAAAATTAAAATTGGCAATAGTAGATAAAATATCATTCTTTGATGGAAATTTTCATAGATATCCAAAAGGTATTGGAGACATTTTGAAAATGTCAATTATGCCATTAAAGAGTAGATTTTCATTGCTCAAGATTTTATTACCAATTGCATTTACCAGTATGGAAAAAGCAGAGCAATTGGATCAAGTCCCACTAACCGAAGTCACAAAAAAACTTGATATCCATTCTAAGATGTTTTTTGATGCAGTGTGCATGCTTGCTTTTGCCGATACAGCTGATCACATTTCACTTGGTGAATTTGCAAGAACCATAATACGTGCAAATCCTTTCAAAGGTGGCACAAGTGAATTTGCATATCCAGACATGGGTGGGTATGATCGGATTTCACAAGTAATGGGTAACTACATCCAAGAAAATAATTCTGAAATAAATATAGAAACTCCAATCAAAAAAATTCTTGTAAAGAATTCATGTGTAACCGGCGTATTACTTTCTGATGGAGAAATCATCGAATCAGATTGCGTGATAGTTTCATATCCTGCATATCATGCAATAAATCAGTTATTTGATGACGGAGTATTTGATGATGATTTTATCAAACATACAAACAGGCTTAACAAAACCACTTCAGTTGTAGAGGTGCATTTTGCGTTATCAAAGCAAATTGATACAAGACAGGTAGTTTTTCCTGTAGGCGATAACTATACCTCAAAGGGAATTTTTTTTATCTCAAACATTACACCATCAGTATCACCAAAAGGTGAACATCTCATAATTGTCGGTACACCAGTAAAGCCAGGAGAGACTGATAATCCATCAAGAATAAGAGAAATTGTCTCTGATATGAAAAAGGAGTTATCTGAAATTTATCCTGAATTTGATAATGCCTTATTGTGGGAGAGGCCCATGGCATGGAAATTAGTCGAATCTGTTGTAAAAGAACCTGGATTAGTTTGGAAGAACAAAATGCCACACTCTGTACAAGAAGTAAAAGGACTTTTTTTTGTTGGCGATTCTACAGTAAGCTATGGAATTGGGACAGATTCTGCAGCACATAGTGCTATATTGGCTCATCCAAAAATTGTCAGTTTTCTAAAAAGTACTAATTAGATTGCAATCTTGCATAGTTGACAAATTCATCCATCACTGAATTCATATTTTGTTTTATTTTGCCTTTTGCAAGAGTGCCTAGAATTTTTAAACTTCCATGTAGAATGAAATCCACGTTTATTGTGATTTTGGTATGTTCACCATACATCTCATATCTTTCATCAAATATTGATCCTTTAGCTTGACCATCAAGCATTCTAACAATATGCCTCTCTGGTTTTTCAATTCTGTGTTCAGTTAGTACATCAACCGTTCTACCCAGAAATTGTAGTTTTTCTTGAATTATTGCAACACTTTCAGTCTTCTTGATAATTTTTAATTCTTTAAAATAGTCTGGCAAAATTTTTGTAAAATTTTCATAATCTGTACTAATTTGAAAAATTAAATCTCTTTCTATATCAACTATTTTTATAAATTCAAACTGTGGCATTCAGTATCAACTAAGTAATTAACCAATTAAACAGTATACCACAAAACACATGTTGGCACTAGTGGAATCAATGGGCACTTTGCTTATATTTGCTTAAAAATCCTCTTTTGTATTGAGGATATTACTAGCGGGAATTGCAAGTTTGTTATTATTGACTGCTATTGCCACAAGTGCTGAAGCTGCAAGCGTTCCACCATGGGTTAAAAATAATGCAGGGTGGTGGGCCGATGGCACTATTGGCGATTCCGATTTTATCACAGGAGTTCAATATCTGATTGAAGAAGGGATAATTACCATTCCATCAACAACTAGAAGCGCTTCAACATCAGATACAATCCCTGAATGGGTTAAAAATAATGCAGGATGGTGGGCATCTGGCACTATTTCAGAAAATGACTTTCTTAATGGCATTCAGTATTTGATCAAGATGGGAATAATGCATGTTAGTTCTAGTGCAGTAAGTGATGACATGTCATCACCATCACAATATCAGTCTTCTTCAAGTGAATCTAAACAATCAGAAACATCACCTGATGACGAATTAGATGAAATACTACAAGCGTGTCAAGACAAAGAAACTAAAAGAGAGATCAGAGATTGTGAAAAAGCAATCAAAGAAGAATACATAGTTAATAACTTCAAAATATCTGGTTCTGCTAATCAAGTTGGTCCAATCACATATTATTATGTAGCAAACTGGCAAGAGGAATCTAGAGGTACAATAAAGCAATTTAATAATGTTGCATACACAGCAACTGGGCAGGCATTAGTAAACATCAAAGTTTTAGCTGAAAACACAGGCTCATCAAATAATATCACAATGATGTGCACTAGTCCAGCAATTTGTAATTATTCAGTATGGGATGGTGGACATAAGTGGGTTAATTCTGGCTCTGACTTTACATCTGGTAACGTTGTACTAAAACCTGGACAGAGCAGATTCTTGAATATGCTATGGGGACCAGCAATAGGTTATGGAAGTTATGAAGATTTTCTTTATGATTCTGGAAAAGACTACCACTTGAGAATTTCTGAACCCTTTGGAAAGATAGACATACCATTGAATTTAGTTGTCGTTCCATAAGATTATTCCAACGAATTTGTTCAACGTGTATTTTTGACACTGTGAATCATAGTTCATGGTTAGCACTATGCAATTCTAAATCATCCATTAAATGTTCAGTAAACAATACCTCATTATGAAGCGTCTAATTATGATGATTCTTTTGTTATACTGCATGATGATTCTACCAGCATCAGCATTTGCACACAAATTAATTCCAACAGAGGGTTCAAATACTGATATATCTTCAGCGTTAGAAATACCAGATCCTATTGTGTCTTGGGCGGTGTATGAGGAATTAGGCAATGATCCATTATATTATAAATTTGATGCAAAAAAAGGCGATAAATTATTTGCAAATATTGTAATTCCAAAGCTTGATGGACTGGAAGACTTTTCCCCATCATTAGTATTTATCGCACCGTCGTTTTCAATTAATCTAATCACTGAACTAAAAATTTTAGAATCAACCACTTCATTCCACTCTTCCATACCAGATGGATATGATGCCATTGTATTTGATTATAATGCTATACTACCATCAAAAGAATTTTACGAACCATTTGGGCAAATCACATACTGGGAAAGACAGGAAATTAATCTTATCATTCCTGTTGATGCAACATATTATTTGGCAGTTTATGATTCAAAAGAGCAACATGGTAGACTAGCATTGGCTATAGGCTATCTGGAGGATTTCTCTGTAGTTGATTTTATGACAGTTTTGCCTTATGCATGGTTTGAATCAAGGTATTTTGTAGATGATTACGTAACACCAGTAATTGTTTCATTAGTCACACTTGGAGTAGTTTCTGGTGGTGTATTTCTAGCGTATAAAAAAATTCGGCATAGGCTAAGTGTTAGGCACTAGTGAGATTTATTATGCACTATATATTCCACAGGATATGGTCTATCTTAGGAGAAAGAAAGTTAAAGGTGTGGATTATGTTTATCTTGTAAAAAGTTTATGGGATAAGAAGAAAAAAACATCAAAGCAGATTACTATAAAGTATCTTGGCGAGTCCACACATATCAAACGTGACGATATACCAATCGAATTTCGTGATGATCCAAAAATCAATTCGTTTTTGTTAAATAATCAACCAAAAAACAGAGGTGATAGAGATAACATAGTCAAAGAATTTCAATCACAATTATTCACTTCTATGACAGAGGGAGACTTGAAAAAAACAATTCGTGTTTACAAACTGTTTACCACTAATTCTAACATTGAAGAATTCTATCGAATACTTCTAAAACCAACAATGGAGAAAATAGGTACCATGTGGGCAGAAGGACAAATTTCTGTAGCAGTAGAACACATATCAAGTAATACAGCACAAAGTCTAGTCAAACTCATCTCTCATAATCATAAAAAATCCATGCAAAACAAAGGCACAGTTATCATAACAACACCAGTTGGTGAGGAACACTGTTTACCATGTAATATGATTGAATCATTTCTACTTACAAAGGGGTTCACTGTATTCAATCTTTCACCATCAACCCCTACAAACTCACTTGTTGATTTTATTAAAACTACACATCCTACAGCATTGTTGGTTTCAATAACTCTAAATGACAACATCAAATCTGGACAAAGACTTGTCACAAAAATTCATGATATGTATAAAAAATTACCAATTTATGTAGGAGGCCAAGCTTTGATTGGAAGCAAATCTAAATTTAATGCTACTATTATTGAACCGGATTTACCACTTGAACAAATCCCAAAAATCATTACAAACAGTGTAACGATCAGATGATAGTTGAAAATGGATAAAACTAACAGGCTTTTGGAACAAGCATCAGAACTTGCTTCATTAGAAGAATTTGATGAGGCATTTGGCATTTATAATAAAATTTTAGAAAAAGAACCAAAAAACATCAATGCATTAATTGACAAAGCAGTAACATTACAAAGAATTGGAAAGAATTCTCAAGCTTTGAAACTATTTAACCGTGCATTAAAGATTGAAGAAGAAAACATTGATGCATTAATTGGAAAAGGTGCTACATTACACGCACAAAAAAAATTCTCTGACGCAATCACATGCTATGATTTAATACTAAACATTAATCCAAAGTTTCCAATTGCTTTAGCATACAAGGGACTATCATTAGCAGAGCAAGGGAAAATTGATGATGCACTAAAGTATTTCAAAAAAGCACTAACAATAGACAAAAATTATGATCTTGCGCAGGTAAGTAAAAAGAAGGTACTTGAATTACTAAAATCTAAAAAATAGTGACGTCGCCAGGAGCAGCATTTCGACTCTGTTCTTTTTCATGAAATTCAAAGAAATCTGCATGTTTCTCTTCGTGATGCTTTCTTAATTCATCATAATTTTTTTGTATCTCATGACAAAGAAAGCATTTTGGCTTATCTTCATCAGTGAGTGGTAATACCATATACACCCTAAATTGTATTGATTTATAATTTATTCAGTATTATTTGATGTATGCTTGATGGCTTACTGGGTAATTCTACCGCAATTGATAATGCAGTTTCTGGTAAAGAATTGACATTTGAAGATGGTATGGAATTAATGAATGATGATAATTTGCATGTTTTAGGAGCCGCTGCAGATCTGATTAGACAAAAAACTGTAGGTAACACTGTTACATTTACATCATCATATTACATGAATTACACGAATCTCTGTGTGGCAAGTTGTCAGATGTGTGCATTTTATAGAAAGGGTGATGAAGATGATGCATACACATTAACACCAGAACAAATTGAGAAACGGGTTTCTGCAGCAAAGGAACTAGGTGCAACAGAAGTTCATATTGTTGGTGGCTTCCATCCAGATTTACAATTAGATTATTACGAACAGATGATGTCAACTATCAAAAAACATCATCCGGAATTAACAATTAAGGCATTTACAGCTGCAGAAATTTTTTACTTGTCTAAACTAACAAAAAATTCTGTTACAGAAATACTTGCACGTCTTAAAGAGTCAGGATTAGATACAATGCCTGGTGGTGGTGCAGAGCTCTTTCATCCAGACATAAGAGGTAAGATAGTACGCGGTAAATGCACTGGTCAAGAGTGGTTAGATACGATTGAGCATGCACATAATTTAGGAATTAAAAGTAACGCAACAATGCTTTATGGCCATATCGAAAAACCAGAGCACATAATTGATCATCTCATTAAAATCCGTGATTTGCAAAAAAAGACAAATGGTTTTCTTACATTCATTCCACTAAAATTCAGTCTTGATAATACCGAATTAGAAACAGAGCATCAAGTAGATTATGAATGTTCATCAATATATGACCTTAAGGTTGTTGCCTTATCACGTTTAATGTTGGCTAACGTTCTCAATAACATATCAGTATATTGGGTTGCATATGGTCAAAAATTGGCACAGGTTGCACTGTCACATGGTGGAAGTGATCTAGTTGGAACCGCATTCTCAGAAGAGATTTATCGTGCTGCAGGTAAACCCACCAACTCATCATTACTTGAGTTAGCAACACTTGTAAAAGAAATTGGGCGAGTTCCTGAGCAACGTGATACGTATTTTAACACTATTCAGAAGTTCAACTAGCTGGCTTTTTTTCGGTTCTTTTGGCACCACCTTTCTTTTTTCTTCTTGCACCAAAACTAATCAGTATAAGTAAGAATCCCACTCCTACCATGATTCCTGCAAGGGTGTTATAATCCTGATTTTCTTGCTCTTCTATGAGAAACGCCGCAATTTCATCATCAGTCATTCCTTCACGGCCAACTGGTGACACATTGCTGAATGTTGCGGTTAATGCAAAACCTACTACCAATAATGCAATACCCCCAGCAAGAATTTTTTTATCAATTAGCATTTATTGTGATTAATTATTTGCATAATTTAAGAAAAGCGACCAAGATGCACTTAAAAAACAAAAAATATCAGATGTTACATGTCTAAACTTCCACACTTTTCTAGCAGAGTATTTTTGGCTCCCATGGCCGGTGTAAGTGATCCTGCATTACGTTTAATGTGCAAAAAAATGGGTGCAGGTCTTGTTGTAACAGAGTTAACCAGTGTTAATGCAATTGTTGCAAAGCAGAAACAACTACAATCACAAATGAAAGATATTACAGAGTTTATAGAATTTTCAGAAAAAGAAAGGCCTCTCTCCGTACAACTATTTGGCTCTGATATTATTGCATTAGAAAAGGCTGCAAAAATTGTAGAGCCATTTTTTGACATTATAGATTACAATATGGGATGTCCCGCACCACATATTACAAAACAGATGGCTGGAGGTGCACTATTACAAAATTCATCACTTACACAGGAAATATTCAAAACTTTGGTTAACAGTGTCAAACGACCAATCTCGTTAAAAATGCGTATTGGTGTTGATGCATCTAACAAGTTACTGTTTCAGGAAATAGCAAAAATTGCAGAGCGTGAAGGAATTCAAATGGTCACATTACATCCCAGAACAGTTTCACAAGGTTATTCTGGCCATTCAGACTGGGATATGATAAAGAAACTAAAACAAACTGTCGAGATACCAGTAGTAGGTAATGGTGATATCACATCGCCGGAGATTGCAAAAAAAGTGTTAGATTACACTGGATGTGACTATGTGATGATTGGTAGAGGTGCAATGGGAAACCCATTCATCTTTGAGCAGATAAATGACTATCTTGCGTATGGGAAATACAAAAAATATGGAATCCATGAGAGATTAGATGCATTTGTTCAATACATTGATGCAACATCAAATTATAATATTAGATTTGTGAACATTAAGCAGCAGGCAATTCGATTTACGAAAGGTATTGTGGGTGGAAGTGCATTACGCAAACGACTTAGTGAAGCAAATAATATTGATGATCTAACAGAATTACTTGTTCAAACAATACGTGTTTGATTATTTGTATAGGTCAAATTCAGGGCTTCTTTTTTGAGATTTGACTTCACTCATAACAGCTTTTACTACCTCATTATGATTATATGTTAGATGCCTGAGAAATTTTGCTGATACGTCAGCACGTGTGGCATCATCTGCAAATAACATTTCTTCCGAACCTAACTCATTCATCATCTCTCTACATTCGTTACATGGTTCAAAATCTAAGTAAAGTTTCATAGCATAATCTCTTCCTAGTGTAATAAATACCAGTCCATATTTAACAGAGTCTACTGTTTTCTATAACTCTTCATCATCAATGAACAATCCAGAGTAATCATAAATCGAATCATTGTGTTTACTTATTGATTTCATAGTTGGTATATGGTAATTCTGAATATAAGCAGCACTCAGAATTGATCTATTGTCTATTTTAACACAAAAAATCTTTGCAGTTTGGTAACATAAATGAAGTAATGATATATCCACCAAAAATAGTAATACCTAATGTAATAAGAATACCCACAACAATTGTTTTTTTGTCATTTAGTGGCATTACCATATTCCAAATTTAATAATTTACATATAATAATTATTCCAAATTTTTTATTTTATAGATTCAGAAATCTTAAGTTCAAAGTCAGGAACTAATTTTTTTTGCTTTGCCATTTCAAATAAAGTTCGAATTGATTTTTCACCAAGTTCACCCATGTTAACTGTCACATTATTCACATACATAAGAACAAATTTTTCAATTAATTCACGAGATTTTCCTCTACTGTATTGCATTGCATATTCTAATGCATCATTTTTATGGTCAAGTGCATATTTTATTGATTTTTGAAGATATAGATCAAACCTGTTGATTATTTGAGAATTATGCTTGTTACTCATAACATTAATTCCAAGAGGCACTGGAAGCCCATTCGTTTCTTCACCCCACCATTTTCCCACATCTAAAATCTTCATAACTCCTTCCTGCTCAAATGATAGTTGAGTTTCATGAATAACTAATCCTGCATCAACTTCTCCTGTTTTTACAGCATTTGGTATATCACTAAAATTCATTTCCACAAAATCAAATTTACCAATCATCAACTGTAATAGTAGAAATGCCGATGTCATTTTGCCTGGAATTGCAATTTTTGAATTTTTTAATTCATCAATTGTCATTGGTTTCAGTGCAGTAACTATTGGACCATAACCAATTCCAAAACTCCCACCACTGCGTAAAATGGTATAATTTGGAATATATGCACATGCATGAACCGATACTGCGGTAACATCTAATTCAGGTTCAGTTGCTTTCTTGTTCAGATTTTCAATATCCTCTATAACATGGGTAACACTAAATTCATCAGATTTTACCAAGTCCGTAAACATGGCGTAAAACATGAATGCGTCATCAGAATCAGGGGTATGTCCTACAGAAATATCCACGATTTTGCTCTCAAAACTGGTTATAAAAAACATTAGAATCGTCTGGGCAAAACGTTTTTCAAATCATGTGATTTATGTTAATTATGATTTGTGCAAGCTGTGAGAATCATAAACACTTTGAGTGTATTGACTGTCAGAATGATCACAAAACGGAACTTTGTAATTGTGACTGCCATTTAACAGAGCATGATCACGGTAACTAGAGAAACAAAATGGAAAAAGACACACACTCTGATGAAGAGATTATAGAAATTCTTAATCTGAAAAAAGTGGTGGTCATAGGAATGTCAAATCATAAAGAGAAAGCAGCGCATTTTGTGCCCAAATATTTGTCAGAAAATGGTTTTGACATAATTCCAGTTAATCCAAACAATGATGAAATTTTAAACAAAAAATGCTACAAAGAAATTAACGATATAAAAGGTGATATTGATGTAGTTGATGTATTCAGGCCTTCTGAAGACGTTCTACCATTTGTAAAAGATGCAATCAAAAAAAATCCTAAAGTAATCTGGTTACAGGAAGGAATTCATAATGAGGAAGCTGAAAACCTTGCTAGAGAACATGGAATTGATGTTGTTTTTAATAGATGTATGCTAGCAGAGTACCAACGTTTGATGTGATATGTCAGACTCTGATTCCAATCAACTTGTTAAAGAAGTAACAGATATTGTTGATAAAATGGCTGAATTATCATATACAACAGCTGAACATCATCCATACTGGAAGTTACTTTATAGCTGTGCAGAAATTTCAAAAACTACACTGGAGAAGTGGAATTCAGAACTCACTAGTGATGAATTAGATGAAATACTTTGGCATGTGAAAGAATTGAAAAATACATGTGAAAAATTTAGTCATAAATAAATAACATCTACGTTATTTTTACACATGACAATTAAGATTGGAATAATAGGGAAAACAAATACCGGAAAAACCACATTCTTTAATTCGGCAACATTATCCTCAACAGAGATTTCTTCTTATCCATTTACGACAAAAAAACCACAAACTGCGATAGCAAATGCAATTACACTTTGTGTACATATGGAGTTTAATGTACAAGATGAGCCAAATAATTCTAGATGTGTCGATGGATGGAGATACATTCCAATTGAACTAATTGATCTACCAGGTCTTATCAAAGATGCATGGAAGGGTAAGGGATTAGGTAATCAGTTTCTTTCTATTGCAGCACAATCAGATGCATTATTACATGTGGTAGATTGCTCTGGAAGCATTGATTCTACAGGGAAGATTACTGAACCCGGAAGTGGGGATCCTGTATCTGATTTTGCAGACATAGAGGAAGAGCTTGTCATGTGGTATCAAAAAATCCTAGAAGGGAACCGTGATAAGATGTCAAAAAATCTAAAATCCGGTGCCGACCCAATTGATGCTTTTACAGAACTCTACATGGGCATTGGCGTGAAAAAGGTTCATGTAAAACAAGCGTTAAAAATAACTAATTTAGAAGAAAAGGAATTTGATGACTTTGATTCTCGTGACACAAAAGAATTTGCAAAGATATTAAGGAAAATTTCCAAACCGACGTTAATTGTAGCTAATAAAATTGACATTCCAGGCGCTGATAAGAACTTTAATCGTTTGCGCGAACGTTACAATGAAGTCATAACGGTTCCTGCTAGTGCAGACAGTGAATTAACCTTAAGACGTGCAGAGCAACAAGAGTTGATAAAATATGCACCTGGATCTGAACAGTTCAAAATTATTCATAATGAAAAATTAAACAGTAAGCAACGCAGTGCGCTTGATTTCATAAAAAAGGATATCATGGGTGAATACATGCGTACTGGTGTACAATTCGCAATTAATGTTACCGTGTTTAAACTTCTTAAGATGAATGCGGTATACCCAGTTGCAAATGAAGATACATTGGCAGACAAAAAAGGTAGGGTGTTGCCTGATTTAATATTACTCAAAGATGGTGCAACTGTTAAAGACTTGGCAAATGAAATTCATACTACATTATCAAAAGGACTTTTGTATGCAAAGGACTTACGATATAGCCTTCGACTACCAACACATTATCAATTACGAGATCGTGATGTAATTTCACTTGTTAGTGCAACTAAGAAATCAAAAAGTTAGAATATTAATGAAATCTGTAAATTTTGTAATACTTGGTGAACAGTCCATTGCCAATGATTTTGGTAAAAAGGGGACTGTCACAGATTTGACTCTATATGACAGAAAAGAATCTGATATAATTCGCACATGGATTGCCCCAAATGGTTTTCCAGAAAAAATTCAACCATTGTTTCAGGCAATATACATTGCTGAATATGTGATACTATACGTTGCATCATTAGACAAATTCACTGGTGAACAAATAATTGCACTAGATGCATTGGGAAAAAACCAAGGAATACTTAGCCATTCATACGATGTTGATGAAACAAGACTTGAAACTATGATAAAAGGCACCGTTTTGGAAAATTACAAAAAAGTGGATTCAGCAAACATCAAAGAGGAAGTTTCAAAATTTCCTGTTATTTCCAAAGATGGACCTGCACGAATTATTATTGATCATTGTTTTGATGTTAAAGGAGTTGGAACAGTTGCATTAGGTAAGGTCATATCGGGGAAGATATCACAGTATGATAAATTATTTCATCTACCATCAAAAACGGAAGTTTTAGTGAAATCCATACAAATGCACGATGATGATGTGAAAGAAGCAGTATCACCAGCACGTGTTGGTCTGTCATTAAAAAATATCAAACCTGAAGATGTTTCACGTGGTGATATCTTGTCTGCAGACGAATCTTTAAAAATTGTAAATGAATTATCGCTGGATTTTAAGCAGAATCAGTTTTACAAAAATAATATATCAGAAAATGAAATGTGTCTTGTTTCTGTTGGAATGCAAATAAAGGCAGGAAAATTTCAATCTATATCTCCAGTTAAACTGATACTTGATAAGCCAATTGCAATACTTCCGCATGACACTTGCGTATTACTAAAACCAGAATCTCAATCAGTTAGGATAATTGGGAGTGGGGAAATTCAATGACATCTGCTCGCTCATGTCCTATCTGTCCCAATTGTGGCTCAAAAAAATTCCAAAAATTAAAACCACAGTATGATAATAGTCAGCGGTTAGTATGTTCGAAATGTAAGAAAGTTATAGAAATATAATTCATCCACTAAGACATTCTGAGAGATCTTCATGAAATTTACTTTTTTGATAATCATTTAGAGTGTCATCCTTGTCTTCAAGTGCAAATTTTTGTATCTGTTCACAGGTCCAATTTTCCCAAACACGTGGGTTTGTTATGGTCTTTTCAAAGAAATTAATTCCAATTATACTTACTGGAATAATAACAGCAAATACTGCAATGATAAGAATTTTCAGAAATTTTGGATTTTCAGTAATCATACACTATGATTTTATTTTATCCAAATAGAATATTACTTTTTCATGATTTCATAGGATTATATTTGCACATTTTTGAATGCATTTGATGGCACAAACTTGGAAAGATGAAGATATATCACTTGAACCAATAAAGGATCAAATCATAGCCGTAATTGGATATGGTATACAAGGAGACGCACAGGCAAATAACATGAAGGATTCTGGTATTAATGTTGTAATTGGTCTTAAGGAAGATGGTACTAGTTGGCAAAAAGCAAAAGATGACGGACATGAAGTGCTGTCAGTTGCTGATGCGTGTAAGAAAGCTGACATTATTCACATATTGATTCCAGATATGATTCAGGCTAAAATATACAAAGAAGAAATTGGACCAAATCTTTCTGAAGGAAACGCCTTATCATTTTCTCATGCCGCGGCAATTTATTGGAAATGGATTGATGCACCAGATAACGTTGATGTAATTATGGTTGCACCAAAGGGTCCTGGTTCTAAAGTAAGAGAAACATACCTTGAGAATTTTGGCACACCATCAATTGTTGCAGTTGAACAAGATAAAACTGGTAAAGCATGGGATAGAACACTTGGTATTGCAAAAGCAATTGGGAGCGCAAGAGCTGGTCTAATCAAAACAACCTTCAAAGAGGAAGTTGAAACTGATTGGTTTGGTGAGCAGGCAGATTTGTGTGGTGGTTCTGCATCAATGGTAGTTAATGCTTTTGAGACGTTGGTTGAAGCTGGATACCAGCCAGAAATTGCATACTTTGAGGTATTACACGAATTAAAATTAATTGTAGATATGATTCAAAAATATGGAATTAATGGAATGTGGAGGCGTGTTTCTGAAACTGCAAGATATGGTGGATTAACACGTGGCCCAATGGTTATGACAGGCGATACAAAAGAAAGAATGAAAAAAGTTCTTCAAATGATCCAAGATGGCACCTTCAATGATGAATGGATTAAAAATTACCAAAATGAAGGTAAAGCAGCATTTGACAAATACATGAAAGATCTAGATAATCATCAAATCGAAATTGTTGGAAAACAAATGCGAAAAATGATGTGGCCTGATTCTACCGAATAACTACAATTTTCTTAATTTAGAGACACCTTTTGTTATATGATCAATTATAACATCAAGTGATGTTCCTGGACCAAAGTTTCCAGTAACTCCGGATTTCACTAATGCCTTTTTATCCTCTTCAGGGATAACTCCACCTCCTACAACTAGCACATCATTAATTTTTTTCTTTTTCAGTTCTTTTACAACTCTTGGAAAAAGTGTACTATGAGCACCATTTAACAAACTTAACGCAACAGCATCTGCATCTTCATCTTGTACAATCTGTGCAATTCTGTCGGGTGTTGCAAATAATCCTGAATATATTACCTCCATTCCTGCGTCCCTAAACGCTCTACATAGAACTAATGCGCCTCGGTCATGACCATCTAGACCAAGTTTAGCAACTAGTATCTTGACTCGCCTTGATGCAGTTTTTTGCCTCATGGGTTTATTCCTAAACATTTACCTTAAAATCTTTCTTGGCTACTTATAGGTAAGAGATTTTATTCAAGGTGTAACAAGTTTTCATATGGCAATCCTTCCAGATTTAAAAAAGGCAAAACGTGGTGCAATTGCAAAGGCAATATCCATAATGGAAAATGACCCAAAAGAGGCACGAAAGTTAATCAAAAAAATCTACAAAACATCTGGTAAAGCAATAGTAATTGGCATAACAGGTTCTGCTGGGGCTGGCAAGTCATCATTGATAAACAAATTATCAATAGAATTACGTAAACTAAAGCTAAAGCCTGCTGTCTTGGCAATAGATCCTACCAGTCACGTAACAGGCGGTGCAATTCTGGGCGATCGTGTAAGAATGTCTGAATCAACTGACAGTGGTACATACATTCGAAGTATAGCATCACGAGGTGCTACTGGAGCTATTGCTCATTCTATTCGTAACAGTTTACGTGTCTTGGAGTACGCTGGATTCAATCCAATAATAATAGAAAGTGTTGGTGCAGGACAGACAGAGATTGACATCTCAAAAGTCTCAGATATTACTGTCGTAGCCTTTAATCCACACACTGGAGACAGCATTCAAACTATCAAGGCAGGAATTACAGAAATTGGTGATATCTATCTTGTAAACAAGAGTGATCTGGATGGCGCAACACAACTGTATCAAGCTTTAGTTGATTTTATTGGAAACGCAGAAGAGAAAAACCTCATTTTACAAACATCTGTAAAGAAGAATAAGGGCATAAAAGAACTAGCGAAAGAGTTACGAGATTTGATGAAACAAAAAGCAAAGAATAAAAAAAATTCTGAAAAATTCCGTTTAGAATCTGAATTGGAGGATATTATTTTAAATAATGTGCAACAGGAAATTTTAACAATGATTGGAAAGAGTAAATCATTCTCTTCGTACCTTAAAAAAATTCAAGATAAAAAAATTGACCCATTTGAAGCAGCAGACAAGCTGACAAAAAATTTCTTAAAGTGATGATTATGGCAACAAAAAAGACAATAAAATCAACAGTAAGAAACCATGTCACTGACTCTAATATTCCAATAAAACCTTTCTACCAAAATTCTACAAAAAAGAAGATAAAAGACATACCAGGAAAATTTCCATTTACAAGAGGTATTCATGAGGGAATGTATCGTGACAGATTCTGGACTATGCGTCAATATGCAGGATTCGGTGATGCTGCACAAAGTAACAAGCGATACAAATTCATGCTAGAAAAAGGTCAGACTGGAATTTCAATGGCATTTGATTTACCAACACAGATAGGATATGATCCTGATGCACCAAAAGCAGAAGGTGAGGTTGGAAAAGTCGGTGTATCAATTGCGTCTCTAAAAGACATGCATACGGTCTTTAATGGAATTGAGTTAGGAAAAGTTTCTACATCAATGACGATTAATTCGACTGCATCAACTTTACTTGCATATTACATTGCAGTTGGACAATCTCAAGGATTTTCAAGTAAACAACTTCGCGGTACAACACAGAACGATATCTTAAAAGAATACATTGCAAGAAATACATACATTTACCCTCCAGAACCATCTATGCGCATTATTGGTGATATGATTGGATATTGTGCGACTGAAGTGCCACAATGGTATCCGGTATCAATATCTGGTTATCATATTAGAGAGGCAGGTTCTACTGCAGTGCAAGAAATTGCATTTACAATAGCAAATGCAATCCAATACATTGAAACATGTCTTGCACAGGGACTGAAAATTGATGATTTTGCACCAAGACTATCATTTTTCTTTTGTTGTACCATAGAATTCTTTGAAGAGATAGCTAAATTTAGAGTTGCAAGAAAGGTCTACGCAAAAATTCTAAAGGAGAGATTCCATGCAAAGAATCCAAAATCGTTACAATTAAAATTCCATACTCAAACAAGTGGGGAGTCTTTGACAGCCCAGCAACCAGATAACAACATTGTCCGCGTTGCTATGCAGACGATGTCAGCAGTTCTGGGTGGAACACAATCACTTCACACAAACTCTAGAGATGAAGCATTAGCTCTTCCAACAGAAGAGTCTGCAAAGATTGCATTAAGAACACAGCAGATTGTTGCACATGAGTCTGGAATCACAAAAACTGTTGACCCAATGGCAGGCTCTCACTATCTAGAAGAATTATGTGATGAAATAGAAGCACAAACTTGGGCATATCTTAAAAAAATTGATAAAATTGGTGGTTCATTAAAAGCAATCGAGAAAGGTTTCTTCCAAGGTGAGATTAGGCAAAATGCATATCGACTCAAAAAGGAAGTGGATGATGAATCACGTATTTTAGTAGGCGTCAATAAATTTATAGATGCAGAAGAAGCAAAGCAAAAGCTTCTCAGAATTGATGATTCGTTAGGAAAAAAACAAGAGAAGGCAATCAAAGCATTACGTAAATCTCGTGATAATAAGAAGACAGATAGAGCATTATCAAAATTGCAAGCAGCGGCAGAAACGTCTGATAATTTAATGCCATTAATTCTCAATTCCGTTAAAACACATGCCACTACTGGAGAAATTAGTAACATATTACGTGAAGTATTTGGTGAATATAGACCAAAGGAGATATTCTAAATGAAGATTGATCATATTGCAATTGCAGTAAATGATGTTGAGGCATCTGCTAAAGTGTATCAACAAGCATTAGGTATTAGTAAAATAGAATTTGAGACTGTCGAATCAGAGGGAGTAAAAGTTGCTATTTTACCTATGGCGAATGGAAGAATTGAATTAATGCAGCCAACCAATGATGAAAGTCCAATCAAAAAATTCTTGGATAAAAAAGGTCAGGGACTACATCATATGGCACTAGAAACTGATGATATTGAATGTGAGGTTGAGCGAATGGAAGGATGTGGAGTTCAATTTTTAGGAAAAGTTAGACCTGGATCTGCTGGAACTAAAGTTACGTTCATTCACCCAAAGTCATTAGAAGGTGTTTTAGCTGAGCTTTGCTCGCATCCCAAATAATCACTCCATCATTTTCAATGTATCAGATGCAGTAATGATTCCATATACTTTGGAATTTTTTGATACTAGAATGCATTTTGAATACTTGATTAGTGGACCCAAAGTATTTGCAGGTGTTTTGTAATCAATTATTGGGGGAATTGGCTCCATAATAGTTTCAACCTTGATTTTTTTTGCAATTTCAATATTTCCATTTTCATAATGTGCCACAATTCCTGATTCTGAAATCACGCCAATCGGTTTTTTACCGTCAAATACTGGGATTTGACTGATGAATGATTTGTGCATTTTTTTGATCGCATCATGTAACGTATTAGATGGTTTTATGCTTACAATACTCTGACTGCATAACTGACCTGCTGTGTATGCTGACTGATTTTCTTTATTCGTTAAAACCTCAAATATTTTCTTGGCAGTTTCATAACTAGGTTGACTCCGTCCAGATTCAATTTGGTTTATCATTGATGTGCTGACACCTACTTCTATTCCAAGCTGTTTTTGTGTCAAGTTGATCTTTAAACGCTGCTGTTTGATACTTTCAATACTTGGGAGCATAATCCTAATAGAATATTACCATTATAGTACTTTTTTCCTGATTTTTTGATTCGAATTAAAATAATTTGCGATCATGATCGTTATTTTATATGTGTAGATCAAACATGGATTAGCAGAAAATAAAGGCTTTAGGGTGTATGTCCTACATCTCCCCATTTGTAGGACATGCATTTCTTTTAATCTAAACAATAAATTGATTGAATGAAAATTTCAAATTACTTATTAATTCTTTAAAATGAATTTAGTAAGTGGAAGAAAAATCAGTATGTATTGATGGCTATAATATTAGATACCTTATAGATGGTAAATCTAAGAAAAATCTTATTCTCATTCACGGTTTAGGTGCATCAGCTGAGCGTTGGGAACACGTCATACCTAATTTTGCAAAAAATTACAGGGTAATAGTTCCAGATCTAATTGGGTTTGGCCAAAGTGATAAACCACTAGTAGATTATACAACCACATATCTTGGAAAATTCATTAAAAAATTCCTTGATCATATCGATGCAATGAAAGTTAGTATTATCGGTTCTTCATTAGGTGGCCAAATTGCTATTGATTTTACATCTGATAATCCAACAAAAGTCGATAAACTGGTTTTGGTTTCACCATCAGGCATTATGAAACATAGCACACCGGCATTAGACGCGTATATCATGGCTGCAATGTATCCAAATAACGATAGTGCAGAATACGCATTTCAAATAATGTCTGGACAGAAAAACATTGATGAAAATACTGTAAAAGGATTTGTAGAACGGATGAAATTACCTAATGCTAAAATGGCATTCATGTCAACATTACTTGGACTAAAAGATGCCGAAATAGTCTCACAGAAGCTTTCATCAATAAATTCACCAACATTGATTGTTTGGGGAGAGAATGATCCGGTAATACCCATAAAATATGCCTCATCTTTTATATCTGGAATCAATGACTGCAGGTTTGTCAAAATGTCAGGTTGTGGTCATACGCCATATGTTGAAAAACCTGATAAATTTTATCAGTCAGTCTCAGAATTCCTCAAATAGTGATCATTTATTTAACCATAATTCCAATAATTCCCAATGGCAGGCAAAAAAAACCAATTTGATCCATCTGAGATGTATAAACAGTGGCTTCAGAATGTTAGTCAAGCACAGAATTTCATGAATAACATGAATACACAGCAATCAAATATGCAAAACCCATTTGGTAATTTTCAGAATATGATGCCAAATTTTCTAACCTGGGGTGCATTCAAAACAAATGTTGGTAGTAATGGTAGAATATCCATTCCTGAGGCTGAAAGAGACGCATTAAATGTTGCAGAAGGTGACCTTGTACAAATCATTGTGGTTCCATTGAAAAACATTACAAACGAAGATTAGACTATAATTGGTAATAACTACCAATCATTACCAGTAAGTATATATATCCAAACCAACCATGTCTAACCATGAGTAATACAACCAATACAAGTACTGGTAACACTGATAGCACTTCCTCAAAAGATGTGTTTTCAACTTGGAAACAAACTAGCGACAAATACATGGACGCAGTAGAAAAAGTAATCCCAAGTTATCATCAATCTGTAACCAGTCTACAACAAGAATACATCCAAGCATGCGAAAATGCAATTGATTCTTCAATCGAATTTCAAAGAAAATTTGCAAACAAGACAGGAATCAACACAAATGTACCAGAGGCAACATTAAAGGCAGTTCGTGATACAAACGAGCAGGTCATTAAATCCTTTGATGTACAAAGTAAAATGGCATTAGCAGCAGTTGATGCAGCACGCCAAAATGTTCAAACATTTGCAAATAATGCAAAAGCATTTGCTGATTTGAACAATAATGTGATGCAATCTTGGACTTCTGCATTCACACAACTAAGAAACTAAGTGTGAGTGTTTTTCTTTTTTATTATGATCTTTCTTTAAGCCAACTAGTTAATTTTGGCAGGACATTTTTCTGACTAAAAGAACTTGCAATCATTCCTACATGACCAGTTGGATATATTTCTAAATTTTTATCTTCTGAACCTACAGCATAATGTAATGGCATACTACATTCAGGGGATACTAAATGATCACCCACAGCAACTTGCGTAAAAACTGGCATTGTGATATTCTCAAGTGAGACATGTTGATTCTCAACAAACATTTTATTTTGTATTAATAGATTATCTTGATATATTCCCTTAATCCACTGTTTGAATAATTCTCCTGGAATAGGTGGAGTTTCAGCAAGCCATTTTTCAATTTTTAGAAAACTATCAACATACCTTTCGTTATTCATATTTTGAAAGAATTTTAAATATTTTTCAATTCCCTGTTCAAATGGTTTTAAAATTGAAAAGCAATAATACATGAATTCTGGTGGCATGTTTCCTATGGTATCAACCATTTTCTCAACATCAAAATTCCTTGCAATGTTACTAACAACAGTAGTATCCTTCCAACCATCAATTACAGGCGCGGTTGCGATAAGATTTTTCACTTTTTCTGGGTGTAATGCAGAATATACAGTTGCAAGAGTTCCACCAGTACAATATCCTTGTAATGAAACTTTGTCAACATTTGACTGTTCACATGCATGTTCAACGCAATTGTCAAGATAACCATTAACATAATCATCAAATCCTAGAAATTTATCCATGTTCGTTGGTGTGCCCCAATCGATCATGTAAACATCAAAACCACTTTCAAGTAGATATCTAATCCAACTTTTCTTTGGATCAATGTCAAAAATATGGTATCTATTGATTATTGCATATGAAATTACTAGTGGTGTTTGAATTTGTTTTGATGTTAATGGTTTGTAATGTAGCATTCTTATTCGATCTTCTTCATAAACGACATCATAAGGACATGAACCAATTTTTATTTCGTGTGGAACAGAGACTTTTTTTGGTAATTCAACCAGATTGCGATTAAAATTTAAAAAATCACCTATGATTGATGATGATGAATCAAATTCCTGGGTCATTTTTCTTTTTCCGTGTTTTTTTCTGTGGATTAATTTTTTTCATTTGTTTCTTTAATGTGAATAACTCTTTGTAAATTTCATCAATTTCTTCTTTAGTTGGCATGTTTGCAGATTTTAACATTACATCCATGATAGTATTCCATCTTTTTAGTAATTGAAGTTCCGTAGAAACTAGTTTATTATAATTTTTTGAAAAATCTTTATTATCAAACATTTGTGTAAAGTCATTCTCAAATATATCAATCCATATTCTCTTGTATGCCTCTATTGATTCTGCATCTTGTGGAACTTCAGATATTTTTGACATTACTTTTTTTTGTGCACCAACCCATGTTTCTCCTAAATGTTGATAATATTCTACTAATTGGGTGTTAAAGTCAACAATTTCCTGATTCGATTCTATTAGTTCCTGAGCAATTTTTTTGATATTTTCAGTAAAATTTCGTAATGGACCAACAGCCATTAATGCAGATGGTTTTGATGACATCATAGCAATCATATCATTCCAAAACATTGAGGTATGTTTGTAATAGTCAAACATGTCTCCATATTGGTCTTTCATAGGAATTTACTGTAAAATAGTGTGCAATAAATAGATCGATGTAGTACTCATCTAGTGGACGAAAACGAGCTTTGTGCGAAAGTATCAAAAATTGACTCGAAAATTAGATTTGCAGGCTTGATCAACAATAAAGGACGCCTAGTAGCAGGTGGAATGGTAGGTTCAGTAAAGTCACTTGAGGATGAGAGAGAAGATGAAATGTTATTCATGGAATTGGCACTTCGTGTAAAAATGAGACAGGAATTTGATAAAGATTTTGGAAAAGTCAATTTTTCTCTCTCATATAGAGAAAAATTAATTGTGATGAGTTTCCCTTTTAATAAAAACGTGCTTTTTGTATCGATGGATAAAAGAAAAGAATTTGATAAAATCCCATTTAACATTTTGAATTTGATAGATAAACTTGATTAGTATCTAGAAAAATTATTTTCTTTGCTTTTGTTCAATTACGGCTTGTGCAGCTGCAACTATTGCAATAGGGATCCTGTGTGGTGAGGCACTTACATACGAGACATTCACTGAATGACAGAATTTGATAGAGTTTGGATCACCACCATGTTCACCACATATACCAATTTCTAGATCCTTCTTGATTGCTCTCCCTTGGGATATACCAATTTTCATTAAACTACCTACACCATTAATATCAATTGATTGAAATGGACTAATTTCAAGTAGTTCTTTTTCCATATACTCTGGCAAGAATTTACCTTCAGCATCTTCTCTACTAAAACTAAACACAGCCTGTGTAAGATCATTTGTCCCAAAACTGAAAAACTCTGCAGTTTTTACCAATTCATTTGCTGTGAGGCATGCACGTACCACTTCAAGCATTGTTCCAAAATTAATCTTTAGTTTCATATCATGTTTTTTCTGCATATCGAGTTTTACTTCCTGATAAATCTCTTTGATGTGATTTAATTCTGAAATACTTCCAACCTGTGGAATCATTATTTGCGGTCTTGCATCAATTCCCTTCTTTGCTAATTCCACGGCTGCTTCAAAAACTGCTTCAATTTGCATTCTATAAATTTCCGGATAAGTGATTCCTACACGAACACCACGATGTCCCATCATTGGATTTATTTCTGCTAATTCCTTTGCCCTCTCAAGAACTTTCTTTGTTTCGGATAGGTTTTCACCTTTTTTATTTTTGTAGATTTTGTCCATTAATTCTTCTGGATTTGGTAAAAATTCATGTAATGGTGGATCCAACAGTCTAATTGTTACTTTGTATCCCTCCATCGCTTTTAGTATTTTAATAAAATCACTTTTTTGTAAGTGACCAAGTTTTTTGAGAACATCGTTTCGTTGTTTTACGTTTGTTGCCATTATCATGTCAACAAAGAGTCCAATTCTATCAGTCGCATTAAACATTCTTTCAGTTCTACAAAGACCAATTCCCTGGGCACCGAATTTTCTTGCTAGTTTTGCAGCATCTGGAGTATCAGCATTTGCTCTAACTCCAATTTTTTTCTTGTTTTGAGCCCATGATAAAATTGTCTGAAAGTCTTTAGTAACTTGTGGTTCTACTGTTGGAACATCTCCAATGTAAACTTCACCAGTACTTCCATTAATCGTGATTGGTTCGCCTTCTAAAACTGTGATTCCATTTGCAACACATCGATTATTATCGTAATCTATTTTCAAATCAGCACATCCCACAATACACGGTTTTCCCATTCCTCTTGATACTATTGCAGCATGTGAAGATTTCCCACCCTGACTGGTCAGTATTCCTTCCGAAGAAAAGAATGCTGGAACATCTTCTGGTTTTGTTTCTTTACGTAGTAGAATTACTTTTTTATTATCTTCACCCATTGCTATAGCGCGTTTTACATCAAACACTGCAACCCCACTAGCAGCTCCAGGTGATGCGGGTATACCTTTTGCTAATCTTTCAAATTCTCTAACTTTACTTTGATCAATAGTCTTGTGAAGCAATGCCTCTAACTGCTGTGCCGGTATTCTTGTAAGTGCTCTATCTCTATCTATGAGTTTTTCTTTAACCATATCTACAGATGTTTTTACTAATGCACCAGCACTCATTTTTGCAGTTCTTGTTTGTAAGAGATAAAATTTTCCTTGTTCAATTGTGAATTCTATATCTTGTGGTTCACGAAAATGCTTTTCTAGTTTTGCACATGCATTGTCTAATTCTTTATATGATTTTGGCATGTCATTTTTTAGTTTTATTACATCCTTACCAGTTCTAACACCTGCAACAACATCTTCACCTTGTGCATTTATCAGGTATTCTCCCTCAATTTCCTTTTTACCATTATGGCCATTTCTTGTAAAGACAACACCAGTTGCACAGTCGTCGCCCATATTTCCAAATACCATTGTTACTATATTCACCGCTGTACCATTTGCAATGTCTTTTGTAATGTTGTTTTTCTCTCTATACACAATAGCCCTTTCACCCATCCAACTTTTGAAGACTGCTTCGATTGCTAATTGCAGTTGTTCATTTGGATTAGAAGGAAATTTTTGTTTAGTGTGTCTTTCACAAATTTTCTTATATTCAGCCACAATTTTTTTTAACGAGTTTACATCAAGTTGACTGTCATATATCACTCGTTGTTTTTTCTTTGCCGCTTCTAAAACATCGTCAAATTTTTCATCATCTACTCCAAACACAACCTTTCCAAAAAGTTGAATGAATCGACGATAAGAGTCCCAGGCGAATCTTGGATTCTCTGTTTTTTTTGATAAACCCAATACTGTTTGGTCATTTAATCCCAAATTCAAAATTGTATCCATCATACCTGGCATAGAAATTGCTGCACCAGAACGAACAGAAACCAATAATGGGTTGTTAGTGGAATTCCATTTTTTACCAGTCTTTTTTTCGATCTTTGTGATATTTCTCATTACTTCAGCAATGACATTTTTTTCAAGTTTTCTA
>Ga0208764_10000207_pt1 | contig 35068 bp, 29 predicted proteins | sample ETNtaG_18_FD_185762 | JGI IMG/M metagenome (GOLD analysis project Ga0208764, IMG submission 185762) | Marine microbial and viral communities from oxygen minimum zone, Eastern Pacific Ocean - ETNP201302SV91 (SPAdes) (version 2) | ecosystem: Environmental > Aquatic > Marine > Oceanic ... | reverse complement strand
GGAATCTGATTTAGTCAACCTCCACGTATTGCGTTCGAAGGCCGAATGGGTTGAAAGCCTCCCCGCTTGAGTCATAGTACTGCCTCATCCACTCTACAAAGTGCAATCTTGCAGCGTGAATGTTCGGACTGAATACTCCCAGTCCCCATGCGAAGAACTGAACCGCCAACCAGCCGAGTATGAGTACGATTGCCATCAGAGGCTCGTCAAAGGTAATTTCATCGAATAGCATGGAATTTCCCGTTTCTGCAATTTTGACGCCCACAACACCAACCGCGAATAATCTGACATAAGATATCACTGTGGGCATCATGCCAACAGCTTCTATGGGGGCAAGTCCGATATTGATTGGAAACGGCACCCCATGATACTTGTACAGAGTCCACATAAGCATCACAGTTGCAACGATCGCAATCGCTGCACCCGGTTCCATCATCCAGTCGGCCGGTCCTATGAATCCATAGGCAAACATGAAGCCTCCAACTAGTAGAATCATCCACGCGCCTTTCTCAAAGAATGCACAGACGAACCCAAATGCTCCATGCCCATTCCCGAAAAGCATTATGTCTCTGAATCCTATCACCAGTCCAAGGAATACGTGAATCACACCCAAATAGATGGTTAGTAGGATCAAATGTTCTAGATTCCCCTGGCTATCAACCATGACTACTCTGTGGAAGGGAAAGGCCAGTTCGATTCCTAGTGGGAGTGAAGCACTCCATGCGTGATAAGTTCCCTCGGCAATATCTGGGTATAACATCTGTAGAGCCACTGCCGGGTTTGAACCGTAATGAGGGAAAATTTCCCATCCAGCAAACTCTGCGTATATGTAACCGAAGACGACGGTCCCGAATCCAATGTACATCAGGAATTTTCCACCCAACTTCAGCATCTCGTTTGTGCCAGATTTACTCATTAGGAGTGCACCAAGACCCATTGTCACGAGTCCGTATGCCATATCGCCAAGCATAATTCCGAAGAAAATAGGATAGGTGATGAACATGAATACCGTGGGATCAATTCTTCCATAAGCAGGCCTTCCTACAGCATCGGTAAGCAATTCCATTGGTCTGCTCGAGTTCCTTTCTTGGAATGCAATTGGTGGCATCTTCTGACTGTGGTGGTGGTCAGAGTGTCCGTGACCCCCTCCGCCCGCTTCCATTTCGAATGGGGTTACTTCTGTGAATAGGCATATGTCCTTCAGCGCCCTTTGGACTTCTTCGGATCTACCCATTGCCACCCATCCATCGATGACAAAGGCGTGCTCGGACACCGCTATTCTAACTGGAGCGGTCAACACATCATGATCCCTCTCCAAGACTTCTAGTCCACAAAGAAGCATCTCCCCATTCGATTTGCTCCAATCTTCTATCCTTTTTTCAAGGTCGTACTTCTCTCCCTCTAGGGTGCCCTTCGCCTTCCTAACCTCAGATAGTCGGTCAGTAGCCGAACCTGCTCCCTCTGGAATCTGAATGGTTTCGAATCCAGCCTGTTCCAGTTTGGAAGAAGTTTGCCCTGATTCTTGGATCCTGACGAACGCAGCAATTAATCCAGACTTTCCGGTTTTCCCCTCAATGATTAACCCGGAACCCACTGCCTCTCTCGCTTCAGCAATGTTTTCCACTGTTCCAACGAATGATGTGATCGTTTTGTAACCACCAAGAAGCTCAAGGTCAATTCCTAAAGGTGAGATTTGTGAGAGGGCTTCCTCTTCTTCTGTGAGGGAGGAGATTTCATTTTCCAAGTCGTCAATTCTCGCACTATCCAAAAGAACCTGATCAATCTTGGAAGGCAGATCGCCTCCGAGAGAATCTCTGACCGGGCCAGCAGGAACTGGTCTAGCCGGACCCGATGCCTCCACTACCGAAGCCGCTGCTCTTGCCTTGACTAGTTCGCGCCCGACCTCCTCTGAACCCTCTTCCGGAGAACCAAGCGAGAACCCATCTTCACTGCCATCGTAATCGATAATGTGCAGGGCCTCGAGACGGGCAAGGATATCTACAGTCTGCCCCAAATCCTCCTTGTTCCCAGCAGCAACCATCCGGCCCATCTGCTGAGTATTTACTTGTGACATCTAATTCCTCTAGAATTTCAGGACCTGAAGGCATCTAGAACTGCATTAACTGCATCTTCTCTGCTTCCTTCCCCACCGTCGTGAATTGAACCGATTGTCGAGTCTCCTTCTTTGGATACCTTCTGCGCCTCACTCTCGGCAGCACTTCTCGCTTCGGAAATCTTAGTCTGGGCATTGGCCTCAGAGTCCGATCTTCCTGCTTGGATTATCTCAGTAGCAGTCAGCCTTGCTTTCGAAACAATCTCTGCTGCCTTTGACTCTGCGTCGGCTATAGTTTGCTTTGCCTCGCTCTCGGCCTTTCTTATTGCTCTCAGAACCTCCTCTCGTCCCATTCTATGCACCTACGGTGAATTCGGCGACCGTTGAGGAGTTTATGATGATAACCTCGGGCATTCCACTAGTTTGACTCCGTCTATGCACCCTCTCGGGAACCTTCCAAATACGTCCTTCTCTGGGACTACAACATGGACGCGCAGGGAATGGGTGTCGATGACTGGGATGAACTCCAGAGAAACCTATTGGCCACAATCCCCGTCTATGATAGAATCAATCGATTCGCTACCTTGGGACAGGTATCAAGATGGCGTCGAATGGTTAGGGGGATGCTTCCGGACGGGAAAATCCTGGAGGTTGGTTGCGGTCCCGGAAGCTTCGCAGAGGCCGTTATCGGAAGGGAACTTGTCTGCCTCGATCCAATCCCGGAAATGCTAGCGGTAGCAGAGGAAAGAGTGAACGCGTCTCGAAAGGAAAGAGGAGATTCCCCTGCGCTTTTTGTTAATGGGACTGCAGAGAACCTCCCTTTCGAAGACAACTCCTTCGACGCGGTGTGCGCTCTTTTCTCATTTCGAGATTGGTTCGACAAGAGGGCAGGCCTCTCTGAGGCACTCCGGGTCATGAAACCCGGAGCACCAATAATCATCGTTGACCCTGCAAAGATGAATCGTCTCCACGGGATCATGGGGATACTGTGGATGAAAGTGTGGGTCGGTACATATGCTCGAATAGTGTGTGGTAAGAAGGACCACCCGTGGAAGTGGCTTACCAAGACCTACGCCAGTTTCGGAACCACCAAGGAATACGTTAACTTGCTCGAGGAGGTAGGATTCTCGGAGGTAATGCCCAAGGTCCTATTTCCCATGGCTACCATCTGGAAAGCGGTTTCGCCGGAGTAGTTCATCGAATCAGTCCGAATGCCAAGATATCGTGTGAGGTCACAATGTGGAAACCATCCTCTAGAGTTCCTTGGCAGTCCTCCGGAAGCCTGTGAGAATATGTGTCCTCAGACCAAACGAATAGGACTCCATCAATTTGTCTCTGCAGAAGCATAGCGGCAGTCTCAACATCCTGCATTGGATCAACTTGGGGGAGCTTCGGACCCCAAAGCCCCAATTCCTCAAGCTCCGACCTATCGACTTCCTTTGGAAGAACCGAAACGCCTCTCCCTGCTACGATTCCCACTATCTTCTTCAACTCTAGAGAGCCGATGACCCTGTTGCCCTTTGAATTGAAGATAGGCTGGACGTCAAATTGGTTTTCCACCATCCCAGTAGCAATTTGATGCAGATCATCGCCTTCTCTGCATCCGATGATCCCGCTCCCATTGAGCGAGCATCTTTCTCCCCCCTCTCCCAGTTGTTCGCTTCTCCATTTCTGCGACTTGCAAAGAACGACCGAAATCGGAGTAAGTTCGGCTTTCATGACTTCCAATAGCCTCTCTAATAGCCAGAAGTTGACTTCTGGTTCAAACCCTACAATCCCAGGAGAATTACTGGGGATCCTGCCCTGGTAGTCAAGACCAACTTCGCCTCCTGAACCTTCGGTAATTTTTAGATTTTCATCTAACCATTCCCACCGGTCTTCTAGGGCCTGCTTTCGAGCAGAGCGAACCACTGACACAAAGTCGCTAGCAGATTGGTGGGACTGCCTCCTAATCTTCGATGATGATGCATCTGAGCTAATTTCCAAGAGTCCAACTATTTTCTCTTGGAGATTGGTGTTTTCTCGAAAAAGCTCGTCGGTCAAATCCCCAAGCGAGTGCCAGTCGTCTCCCTTGTTTTTGAAATTAAATTCGTCCGCCCATTGAATGACAACCATTTCCCTGTACTGAGGAGATGCTGTTGGGTATAGGTCAGTTGCCTTATTCATTGCCTTTTCATGTGTGTCGAAGATCTCAGGATTATTGATCCCTCCAAGGATTAGGTCCTTCTTTCTCTTCTCGTCTCTTGAATTGACATCTGCATCTAGACCTTCCTTTTTCTCCTCAAACGTGTTCTCAGCTTCTTCTGTAACCAGAATAACGTATTCCCCCTTCCCTTTCTTTGACTTTGGTTTGAGCCTAGAGTCCCCCAGAGTCGTTGCCGGGAAAGATTTCACAAGCCTTTCAGCTAGTATCTTCGCGATTTCTTCGATTCCTTCTTCTCCAGTTGACTCCTTGGCCAGCAGAAACAACTCTTCTATTGGCGAAATCCCCCTCCCTTCATCCATTCCAGCCATACTATCACCTACATCAGGAAGTACCAATCTTCCGAATTCCCAGACTTAGTCACTTCATCAAGATCCAAGGTGCCAAAACCTTCACTGGCCACACGCTTGTCGAAGATGGACATTCCCTTGTTGATGATGTAGAGGAAGTCTAGATTGTTTCGGGCAGTAAGTCCAGGCTTAATTGCGTCAGATAGAAGCAATAGCGCCCCTAATGCCTCTGTTGCGTGTCTGTTGTATCTCACAAAGTCATCGCCATACTCTGAATTGAAAACTATTTTCCTTTCCTTGAGCCTCTCAATCTTCTCCTTTTTATTGCCAGTCTTGGACATCTTTCTTTCCTTCAGCAGTTTATTTAGGTCTTCTACATTCAATTCTTTCAATGACTCCGAACTCATTCCGGGAAAATCAACCATTCCAAATCCTATGTGTCCGGCCGTGTCACGCACCCTATCCAGAATCCCTTTTTCCGAAACAAAACCCGTACCGTCTTCTTTGGTCCGCAGTTCCTCTATTGATTTCGCATAGGCGGAACTATGGCCATTGCCATTTCTCTCGACCGAGTTTATCATCTCGTAATCCGCTATGATACTACTGCCCATGATCTCAATTTTCTCTGCTCCGGGATCTTCGTCCGCCACTCTCTGAGCCTCGTTTATCTCTATCTCCAGAGCCTTGAGAATGCTGGCAATTTCGTCCGCCCTCCGAACAACGTGCGATTCCTCTACAGGAATCCCTCCCCGGTAAACGTCTCCCAATCTCTTCGCAGCAGATTCTCTTAGTACTCCAAGGTGATTTGGATGGCAACCGAAGGCGTCGTGCACCATCCAAAACTGCACTGCCTCGTGTTTCATCTTCTGGTGGTTAGTGACATCCATGATTACTGATCTCATGTGTGCAGCATCGAGAGAGTGAACGAAGTTCGGTGCGCTCGCCGACTTCTCCTTATCTGGGGCCCTTTCCGGCTTGAAGGCTCTGATAGATAGAGTAGGGCCACTACCTTCTGTCACTCTTCGAGCAATGGTCTTGGACGTCCTATCTACCAGTTTAATATTCGTCAATTCGACTCCATCGGAGCTTATCTTCCATTTCAAAGGGGCGAATTTGGAGGCCATTCTTTTGATCAACGTCTTAGAGCGATTGTGATTTGGTAATACGACTGACATAGCCTCCATGTAGGCTGATGTTACATACTTTGCAATGTCCCAATGCAACTCCTCGCCAACATTGTTTTCCACTAGCACATCAAAGAGGATTGAGTTCCAATGAGCGCACCACCCAAATTGCGATTTTGTGATCCAATCATACAGGCTCTTGATTTCCACCACATGCTCGTTCGAGTGCCCATCCTTTTCACAGAGGCTGATCCAGAATTCATCCTTGATGCGCCCATAATTCACCACTCCAAGCGTCTCCTTGATCATCGATGAGGCTCCATTGCCCCATTCATCGATTCTATTCTTCACGAGTTTCTCGATCTTCTTGATTCTGCTGTCCTTCTTCCTGGTCTTGATTCCTCCTTCCTTCAGCATTTCATTAAGATCATGGGTGTCCATTTCGCGCAACGTCTCGAGATATTCGCTATATTCGCTAGGAAAACCTTCGAGAAGGGCTTCTTCAATGCTTGAGATTCCCAAGGGATTCTTCCTCATCGACTCGAGCAATTCTCTGAATGTTTGGAAGTAATCGTCGATCTCCCATCGGGTGAACCATCCGATCTTTCCCTTCCCTTTATCGTCACCTGGCTTCCCATTATGGGTCAAATAGCTACTTGAAATGGCGGGGTGACCAGCGTCGTACCCCCTAGGCAACACAGTTGGCTTCGCGAACTTCCTCTTGGAAACAGCACTGATTATCGAGGCCCCTACCTCCTCTTCCAGACCTAGTCCATAGGGCGGAGGGCTAATTAGGCGTTTGAGCAGCTTATCTCGAGTAGTGGTAGTTGTTGGCTTATTTCCCTCGAGGCCAGTGCTCACTCCTTCTACTACATCGCTCATTTCCTGGTAAACATCACTCGGATGAGATCGTTCGGTGACGTTGACCTTCGAGGCCATTTGCGCGTCTTCAATCATTATCGACATGTGTTGGAAGATGTTTGAAGAGGCATCTTGACGTGCGGGATATCCTGTAACTTCCCCAATTCCTCCAGAGTCTAGGAGCCTCACAAATTCGACTGAAGCAGCAAGCCTCTGGAATCCCTCAGATTTCGGACGCATCAGATCCTCCTTACCATCGGACCATACTTCGATTGTTCCTAGAGGGTCAGAAGCGACCTTTCGCAGAGTCTTTTCCAGTTCTGATCCGGATGTAACCGATTCTTCGAGTTCTTTGAAAGTTGAGCGTTTCTTTGCCCCTCCATAATCCTCGAATCCTTCCCATAACTTTGCTACCGAGATGCACATCCACTTCCATCCATCTTCGTCAAGCTTCATTCCTTCAGAGAATTCGATTAGTCCTCTGGAGAAGTCATCTCCTTGGGGGTCAAGTTGTGTGCTGATTGAGTACATCCTGCCTCTATGGTCAAATCTGCATGGGTGGTAGAATTCACCCTTGGATACCCCTCGGAGAACTCTCCTCGCGAAGGCGATCTCACCTATCCAACCTCTCAGTTGCTCAACGTCAGGCAGACAAATTTCCTTCCACGAATTATCTGCAGCGAACTCAACGACAAAACATTTTTTCGAATCCGCTGAACCAATCCCTTCGACGTCTACTGGACCTCTGACGACAATGTTCTTCTCCAGTGACTCATGAATAGTCGAGATCATTGCCTCTTCTTGGTAGTCGACCATTTTCGTGTTGACGGAAAAACTCGTAGATTGCACTCGGTTGAGAGCCTCTAGAGACTTCTCTGTGATGGTGATTCTACCTAAGTCCATTCTTTTGTGGGCAGACTCACGTGGAACAATGGGGAATCTATTGCGCATTTCATCTGTCATGAATCCGCCCTTGGCAATTTCCTCTTCGTCTAATTCCCAGGGCCGGGGTTCACATATCATCGGTGGTATTGTTTCCTTGTCGAAGTATCCGATGAGTAATCCATCCTCTTCCATTGAAAGTTTATCCAAGAAGAAGCTCATCTCTCTTGATAGTTCTAGGATTGTTCCATCATTGGCATTATTTTCTTCATGGGATTCTAACAATGAGAATAAACTGTCATTGCTATTATCAAGTGACATCAATATATGCCCTGCCATTAACACTGACCATTCTTCCAATTTCGTACTTCCGTCTTCATTTTTCTCATCTATTCCGGCTTCATCCTTCCTAAGGCCACTAATCTTCCTGGATAGAATGCTCATTGTTGAGTTTCCAAGATCGTAATACCTCCTGCAATCCTCATGACCACACTTTGAACACCTCAGAAGTCCACCTTTGGCTTCCATCCTGCCCAAGCACTTTGTGCCTCCTTTCGAGCACCTTCCCCCAATTTCATTAGATGAAATTTCAATCTTCTCGCCGTTCTCTGTAATTATCCGGATATGCTCAATTTCATCCCGTTCAATTGACTCATTAGCTGTCACGGCAACAAGAAGAGAGTCGACCAGCATCTTCGTCTGAATCGATGTTTTCCTGTGGTTTCGCATGTCCGAGAGTACCTCTTTCACCCCACTGGACGTCTGAACGTAGAGGGGGAAAATACCCTCATCAGTATGGACCTGAAAATTCCGGCCCACGGCTTTCCTCGATGAAATGGTGGATTCGAGTAGCGAGTCTACGATCATGTCTGCAACTCTGCCAAATTCTGCACCGCCCTTCTTGTTTGGAGAGACCTTCCCAATCTTATTATCAACTGAACCGCATTGCATACATACCGCAGACCTGTAATCGTCCAATGAGGAACTCTTCACTTTGTGCGCTGTCTTCTCTAGTCTCGCGTATCGATGAAGAATGGATGCATTAATTTCTCCACCGCATGTTTTGCATTCCACTTGGTAGTCTCTATCAACGAGAAGGTCGAACGTTGCATTGGTTTTGGTGGCCTTCCTTCCTTCTTTTGCCTCTTTGATCCGGGCTTCAACTAGTCCCTTCCTTATCTTACTACTGAATTCGCTTCTGAACTTGTCACGTAGTATGCGTACCTTCCTAGTTTGGGGCTTCTTTAGGTCTTGAGCACTCAGGTCCTCTGAAAGAAGAGGATCTAACTCGACTCCAGTCGCTCCCCCTGTTAGTGTCTCGCCCCTCTTAAGCCGATCAAGTAGTTCGTCCACCTCGGATTCCTTTTCGGTGATCTTGTCCAATGATACTTCTTCCCCTAGTAGCATTCCAAGAGCGGACAGCTCTGTGATTTCTTGGACCTTTTCGGCGTGAGTCCGCTCTTCCACGGTACTTTCTGGTGCTCTAGCGTTATTGACCCCTTCCGTTATTGGGGGCTTCAATTTAGTCACGCTGTTCATCTATGATACATGGTTTCGACTTTTCTCCTTTCGAATCTTCTACTAACCGGTTCAAACGAAAAAGGAGAAAAATCCCGTATCATTGATGGCAGCATATTCGTTCGATTGGTAATTGTTCATCACCATTGTTGGTTTTGGTTGGTATTTACAAAACATCATTGCGAATCTTCCAGAGAAGGGTATCTGGGCCATCCACAAAGCCCTCGTCAGGAGCGGTCCCCCGATTCCTACCCTGGCGAGGCAACAGTAGTCATATCGCGACTCGTCATAGTCAGCGAGACCGACCAACAACCAGCCGAAATTCGAATCGGTAAGTCCGTGTTTGAAAGAAACTAAATTCACTTTCTAAGACCTTAGATGACGTATAGTTCGGGTACTAAGGTAATGGTCAAGGTATCAATCTTCTCGCTATTGCAATTGATCTTTTGTTCTGTAGTCATGATTTTGATGTTTTGAGCGCATCATGGGTCGACACCGCTCTCCTCGTCAAGCTTCCCCCTGATTCTGGAGATGACATCAGCGGGATCTCCCAGGGGGGGCGCTGGACCAATATTTTCTGACACGCCTGCTCCCTTTGCATCTGCAATGTTAGTTGCGACCATGAGTACCCTGTGCCTGACGATTTTCTCGTTGATTGGCCACCCCCTCCTGTCTACCAAGCGCAGCAGGAGGTCCTTCTCTGTCTCCCCCCAAGACCCGCCATGGCTTCGAAGAATGGTGCCAACCATCCTCTCCAGATCACCCACTCTGGCATGGATGGTAAGTAGGTCTCCCTGAACGTGATTGGGATAATTATCCAATCCAATCAGAATCGAGTCGCTGGCATCTTCTAGAAGGGCCCCTGTAGGGGCGGCTTGGAACATATCTCCCGCACCCTCGGGAGGTGGCACCATCTCTGCCTTTTCATCTGGTTCGGGTTTTGGGAACGATGATGATTGGAGCCCATTTCTCTTCAAGCTCCTCTTTATCCTCCCCCAGCCATTCATCTGGCTAGTCAGAACTCCGGCCACTCGTCCCATCAGGACAGTCCTATTCCCAGTTAGGTCCAGTTCGAGTTTCTTGCACATCTCATGCAAGTCACTCTTGGCCATCTCGGCAAGGTTCTCAATGGTCATTCTCCTTGAGTCGTAACTCAAATGCAACCACAATCGTTGCCTCCTCTCCTTATGAGATCCAGATGACTTGATGCCGAAAACCTTCAGGACTTCGCCCATCTCTTTGTGAGACATCGCTTGCACCCCCTCCCAAGAAAGATCCATGTCAGAGAGAATCAAACTGCTGATCAAGCGTGCTCTGAGAACCTCAACCGAGCCGGACTTAGATACTCCTGAAGCCTCGGCCCGCTGCCTCAAATTCTGAAGGCGCCCGGTGTACAACGAGCTGAGTAAATCCGAGTCTACCATCATGGTCACTATCGCTCTCGTGATGGCTCCTTAGTTATCGATTACCCCAAACTAGGGATGGAAATGCATGTTTGAGGTGGTCCGAGGGGCAGCGGTGAGTTATCCGGGAATGAAAGGCGGAGCATCGTCGTCCGAGGGATGATCGGGAGGGATTTCCCTCGTGGATTCAAAGACCATAGTCCTCCAGTCCATCAATAGGGCAATCACGGCTCTCTCGTATTCGCTAATTGCAACTAGTCTCTCTAGTGACAGCGTCCTCCGTCCATCTCGAGATAGGGTTTCTATCCGTATTTCGACTCTGACCTCGTCATGGTATATCTCACCGTCTGGATCGTGACAGGATTGCTCCAAAACCAAGTCGCGAAAAGTCTCTGCCTGCCTTAGAATTGCCCCAACCTGTCGATGACGAACTTCGAGACCCACGATTTCATGCAACGAATGGTCCAAGTCCCCCATTATCCTACTCTGAACCCATAGCACGGTATTGCCCTCAGCTTCAGTGAGTCTTGCAGCTATACTTTTCGGAAAACCAGCCCGGGAAACCACGGCGATAAGGTCAGAAAAGGGAGGGGGGATGAAGTGAGGCGCCCCAATTTCATTCGGCAGTGACATTAGCGTATGCCTCCTCTCAGTCTGACCAGTCTCCTCGTATTCAGCCCTTGAAATCACGAATCCGTCGATTTCCCCACTCTCTAGCAGTTCCCCCAGTAATCCAGGCAGGTCAGTGGGGTTTGGGGGAAGCTGGAATCCGGAAACAAAATCCCCTAGCGAACCAGGAGGGATTGCCTGTAGGTCGGGCCTTGCTCTAAGCAACTGTCTTCGGACTAGTCCAGAACCTGAGACGATGATTGCAGACTTTGGCTGGTACATTAGCCGGTCTGACGAAACTAGAACCAGGCTCGGCCTCCTAGGAGTCATGGCTCCGATAACTTTGCACCCCTTTTCTGTAATCTCTTCCTCTCTTCCGAGAATCTCAATTGCCGGAATGGCCAAGAGATCAAATTTTCCCTCAGAGAGGGAGGTTATTCCCGACTCGAAATTTCCTACAGAAGTTACGCAGTGTTCCGTTGCTTCATGTTCCATAGACTCGAAGTGAACAGATACTTGTGATGATACTCGGCAGGATGGTGAATCCAGGGTTCCAACAACAATCCTGTTTTCCATCGCATCCACCTCAAGGGGGGAGCACGCCTCGTGCCCACTCTGAGCGGCGTGCGCACCTGTTGATATATGCGACCCCTAGTCATTGCCCCTATGGGGACGATGACTCTAGAGCCGTTGTCAATTGATTCGGTCAAGGATCTCATTGAGGATTCTATCGAAGAGATGGTCCTCGAAAAGATGCAGTCTCCAGTCGACCGTCCGGCCATGTCCTTGGTGAAGGAGATCTTGATGTCAGGGGGCAAGAGATACCGGCCCATGCTAGCCATCATCGGCTACCAAGCCGCAGGAGGGAGGGAGATTCAGAAAGCAATGGACATCGCCCTCTCGGCCGAACTCGTCCATACCGCGACTCTTGTCCACGATGATGTGTATGACCAGTCCAAGATGAGGAGGGGGAAACCTACCCTACACTCGACGCACGGCATCTCACATGCAATTATTGCAGGTGACTACCTGTTCTCACTGGGATTCGAACTAGGGGCCAAGTACAATGACAGGGTTGTTGAGAGGATTCGCGACTCCTGTGCAGGAATCGCCTCGGGGGAGATTCTTCAGTTCAGGCACATCAACGATCTGAGTACCAGCCCCGAGGACTACTATTCCATAATCGACGGGAAGACTGCGAGACCATTCGCCGCAGGAGGCGCTTGCGCAGCGATCATTGCCGAAGCAAGCAAGGAGTTCGAGAGTGCCCTCTGGGGATATGGTTTGGAGATGGGGAGGGCCTTCCAGTTGGTAGATGACATCCTAGACCTACAAGGGGGCGATAGTATTGGAAAACCTAGGGGGACGGACGTCCATGAGGGTAAGATGACCCTTCCAATAATCTACGCCCTCACTATGCTACATGGTTCGGACAGGGATCACCTGAGGGATGTGCTAACAAACTTCAGTGACGAAAGGATGCAAGAGCTGGGGGACCTTCTCGAGGTGTCTGGGGCTTTCGATTATGCGCGGATACTGGTGTCAAATCACGTCGAGAGATCTCTTTCGCACCTAAGCCCACTCCCCGATTCAGCGTCGAAGACCCTTCTAAGCGAGATAGTGATGCTCTCGGAGTCAAGAACTAGCTAATTGGGGTGTTTCCTTGAACGGAGAGGGAGACTGGGACGTAATAATTGTCGGCGGTGGACCTGCTGGCAGTACAGTAGCGAGGTACGCGGCAGAAGGGGGGCTGAGGACCCTTGTCGTCGATGCCAGGGAGGCTATCGGATCCCCCCTGCAATGTGGGGAATTGATACCCTCTAACGAGGAGATGGCCCGCCTCTGCCCAGACGTGCCAGAAATTGACGATCTGTTTAGGACGCCAGAGAGGGCGATATCAAGGCGAACCGACAAGATGAGAATCATCCCCCCGTGGGGCCGACCACTGGAGTACAACTTCGAGGGTTTGGTCCTCGACAGGGTTGCTCACGACGTGGCCCTCGTGGACTTGGCCCGCTCCGTGGGGGCAGAATACCTTCTTGGGAAGAGGGTGGATTCGGTCGACGGGGACTACGTAGTCCTGAGGGGGGGAGAGAGAATCGGAGGGAAGGTAATCGTTGGCGCGGGTGGTCATAGCGACCCCGTCAGGAGGCAGCACTGGTCGGAAGACTCACTCAATATTCCAGTCAAGTTCGTCCTCATGGAAGGCAAGCACACCGATGCGGTCGAACTGCACTTTGGCTCAGTTGCTCCCGGTGGATACGCATGGGTCTTCCCGAAGTCGTCCGGCTCCAACATTGGTCTTGGCATACAAAGGAGGCTAGCCAGGGATCGCAGTCTGAACGATATTGCCGATGACTTTGCCTCTAGGTTCCAGGGGGATGTGACCTTCAGGGGGGCCGGCTCCCTTCCAATGTCCGGCTCAATCGACCAGTTCGTCAAGGGAAATTACCTACTCGTGGGAGACTCCGCGGGTATGGTACTCCCGTCCAATGGGGCGGGTATCACCATTGCAATGATTGGTGGTCGGATCGCTGGACAGGTCATCGTAGAGCACTTGAACAGTGGTACCAACCTCGGCGAATACCAGAGGAGGTGGGACCGGCAGATGGGGGCGGTAATGCGGAACTCCAAGAGGGCATTCTCGCTAGGCAGCCTCCTGCTCAGGCTTCCTGATTGGATGGCCGGGATGGCTTTCAACAGGATTACCAGGGGTTTTGTCTGGAGGGCAGTGACATGCAGACGTATGTTCTGGCTAGTTTAGTCCAACCAGTAAAATCATCTTCCAGTCGACTGGCTCTTCCCGAGCCCTCTCATCTAGCATCCTCGACGCCTCTGTGGCGGCCCTGGCAGGATAAGTTCGGAGAATCTCATATTCTTCCTCTCCGCCTCTAGGAAGTCCAGTAGGCTGGAAGCCGACTTTTCGGGCCTCTCCTTTCTGTTTTCTTGGCACCAGTCCTCTCCCTTTTCGATTCCAATGTTTGCGAAATCATCCAATGCGGTCTGCCTCTTCGAGTTCGAACCCTCTAGTTCCCCGCCGATGGATGCGGCAAGAATGTCATCATCCAGGGCCCTGGCCTTAATCCAGAGCGTCTCTGGGATGCTATCGTCCACCCTGAACGAGTGGAACATTATCGTCCCCCCCTCATCCAGGTGATCGGAAGAGAAGACGTGTTCTCCATCAGTCATGCCTTGGCCCAACCCACTGCAAACTAGGCTGAGCCTCTGGGAAAGCCCATGGCCTTCCTCGATATCTCTTGGAGGTGCAATGGCCCTCTTAGATATCTCAATCGTGACCCCTGCCTCGTGGAGTTCTTCCACGAGACCGACTCTCCTTATGTGACTCATTAGGCCACTACTGAGGATTTTGGAAGGGTAACATCCGACCTCCCCGGCTCTTCTTGCGTAGGTGAATGTCGGAGTCCCGGACGTAGGGTCATCCCCATGTCTGATGAGGTGGCAAAGCCATGTTCCTCGGAATTCTGACATCACTGGCGCCCCCTTTCTTCCAGCTCCAACTTACTTTGGTAGTCTAGCATAATATTCCAAATTCGCCCGAGAGACTCTAGGTAGTCCTGGTCGTCTCTGCACTCATTCTTGAAGCTCGAGTATCCTATGGAATCCGCAACTCTAGATAGGACTCCTAGCACCTTCTCCTTCTGCAGGCTGATCCTGAATCGGTAGTCCGCCCACTCGATGACCTGAATCTCTTCATCTGGCCACAGTTGCTCGAGTACCTTGCTGGCCCTTGACTTGACTTGGTACATTCCGGGTTCGTCCTTGTGTTGGACGACGCTAACGAAACCATGGGTCAAGAAAACCCACATCAGCACCACATCCCAATTTCATCCGATGCCGTTCGTGCTATGGCCCCAAGCTCCTGCGCCATACCGTCCACCTCATCCATCATCCCGGCTAAGTCAGCAGAGTCAAGCCCCGCCTCATCTACCGGTACTCTAGACCCCTCCTCGGGAGGCAGGGACTCCTGCGGGGGTGGGGTAATGTGCGCGAACCCCTCTATCTGGACCTCTATTCCGGCGGCCATCATTGATTCTATAGCCATTCTGAGTGTCGTGAAGCAATGAATAGCGTCGAAGATCTGGACTACCCTAACGGTGTTGGGGTGAAGAACCTGGAGGGCGAAGCCACCCTCGCCATCTAGGTGCAGCATCCCGGGAAGGTAGCTCTCGAAAAACCCCCTGGCCCATTCGACCTTACTTTCGCTTCTGGCTAAAGCCTCAAAGCGCTCTGGCAGGTCTGGTAACATTTCGAAAGAAAGCATCTCGCATGCTTCAACCGGTTGCCCGCAATCCTCTGATTCCATTAGTGACCCCTCCATCTACGGTCCTCTTTATCGGATTTTCACACTTCAAACCGACAAGGAATCGATTCAAACAAGTTAATTATGAAACAATTGACCATAAGTGAATATGCAATTAGATTCCATCTCCAGCCCAACTCTGGTATGTGCCATGGATCCCGTCCAATTCGGTGAGCGAGAGAAGGAATCCATCATCAGCATAATGAAGGCCAACGACTTCGACGCAATCCCTCTGATAGACGATCGGGGGGCAATCACCAAGGTTGTCCGGCGTAGGTTCCATGACGGCGACCCCGCTCCCGAGATTTTCGTGATTGGTCCCGACGAGGTTGGAGAGTTGCTGTTCGATGAGGATAGTACAATCATGGAAGTGCTGACTTTCGTCCTCAGCAGCGAGCATCACGTTGCCCTAGTGGGTGGAAGGGCCCACCGCGACCATTGCAGAATTGTCACTCTATCTTCTCTCTCGAACCCCTCTGTGAGGAGTTACCTGGATCACAAGGTCGCCGATGCCAGCAACTCACGAAAAACCCTCGACGCCCACCTTGGAAGACAAATCTTCGATCAGATTTCCTCCCAGGCATCATTGGCGAGCGATCCAGCCAGCGAAGTTTCAGACAAAGAGTTCACATCCAATGCAGCAAGAATCCTGATTGGCCTGCAGCCACTGAAGAACATCGGTCGAGGGGAGGCAGACGCAAAGGTCCTGCAGGGTAATTCCCACGCCACCTCCGAGAAGGTCAAGGAGGAACCGATGGCCTCTGAGATCGCTATTTGGCCAATGTGGGGGGTGATGGAGGATAGGCGCAACCCGGAGATACAGGACAACGCACTTCGCAGTATCTCCAAGGCGAACGACTTCACAAACATTGCAATCTTCAGAGATCACGGAGGAGCCACTCGACCCGTGGAGGTCAACAGCATCGGCAAGAACGGAATAATACAGAAGCTCAAGTTCAAGCATCAAGAAGAGAACAACAATCTGAGATTGATCATTAGGCGTCTGACGGAACAATTACCGAAGCAGTCGGAACCGATAGTAATCGTCAAGGGCACTGAACAGGGTGGCCATGACGGCCAGTGGGGGATCATTACAATCGATGAACTCAGGAACCCCTCAGTTCTCGACTACATGATGAGGAAGTTCGCCATTCTTGAGAAAGATATCAAGAGTTACCTTATTTCTTCGGGTCTCAAGTCATCAGAACTCAGAGGTGAGGAGAAAGAAGTCTCTAGGATGAGCCTAGGTCAACTGTTATCCGTTCCCCTCAAGGCAAACATCAAGCTCAGCAGAGATTTGAAACAGGCAATCATTGATTCACGGACTACTCTAGTGCACGAAATCTACGCGGATAGCGGAAACATAGACATCGCGTCATGGCACCTTTCGTTCGAAGCAGAGGAGAGTCTACGGAAGCAGATGAAGAGTAATTAGAGAGTAGAAGGGGATCGGTAGATGAGAATAAGGACCATTGCATTCGAGGGACTGGATGGATGTGGAAAGGACACATCCATCGAAAAGCTCTCGGAACTGATCCATTCGGCAACCTGGGTTACTCCAAAGCAAATCAAGAATGAGAGGGGAGAGGTGTACGGTAACCAGGATGGCGAGACCGATGAACTACACAAGTTCATGATTCAGTCCTATCGGAAAGAGTGGTCCGAGATTCAAGAGAAATGCTCCCAGATTCCAGCCAACAACGTCCTCCTCGTTAACAGGTGCTGGGTCTCACACGCGGCAATCAGGTCGTCAAGAACCCAGGAGCCCCCAACCTGGCCTGCCGAGTTCAAGCCCGACGTCGTTTTCTCGATCAGGGTCGACGAGGACCTGAGACAAAAGAGGATTACCAAGAGGGCCGGCGGCTTCGAGAATCTAAATGACAGGGAGAAGCAACTGCACCTGGACCCCGAGTTCAGGGATGGGATACTTGATGCCGAGATTGAACTGGGATGCATCCCCCTAAGGATAAGGAACAAGGATCCTGAGGTCGTGGCCCTTAGAGCCCTGCAGATTCTACTGGGGATGGATCACTTCGAATACCATGGACGGAGAGACATCTGATGGACGACGGGGAAAAACGAGCCAAACTAGGGCCCCTGAGGATATTTGAGAACTTCAGATGGTACAAGTCATCCATCGGCCCCAGCCCCGTTCAACACAGAGACGCCGATAAGGCAGCAGAGATAGCCGAAGAGGAGGTAGCGAAAGCAATATCCGAACTCTTCCCAGATCGTTGCAGTACCCACCTCAGGACAAGGGTCCCCAACCCTGACTCGTTCAGGCGCAAGGGCGAGATAGACGTTATCGCACTATGTCCCAATGCCATACTTGTAATCGAGGTGAAGAACTTCTCTGGCCGAGTCGAAATCGAGGATGGCTCACTTGTCCAACGGAGGAGGAGGGGGAGGGGGAAACTGGACCACGGTGACGTATTCGGGAAGAACTCCGAGAAGGCCTCTGACTTGGGCAGGATTTTCCGCTCGAAGACGGATAGGGAGGCGCCCGAGATCCTTCCTTTGTTGGTGTTCGCTAACCGATCAGTCATCCGGGGAGTGGGTCTAGAGAGCAGATCTGACACCTTCCTGATAGATGAGCTCGAAGGAGTCAAGGAAATGCTAGCAGGACTAGAGGAAATCAACGAGGAGGACTCGGAAGCCCTCAAAGAGATGATTTCGGAGTTCGGGACTTGGGACGAGGCCATTTTCAAAGACGGGGGATCTTCGAAGTGCGACTTGCTGGAGACCTCCCTTCCCGCGGGCGTCTTCCGAAAGAAGTCTTCAGAGTTCAGGGTCGTTTCCGAGAGGGGCCCACTTGGAACAATCCTCCTCGGACCCAGACTATCCCTTTCTATTATTGGAAGGGACGGACGAACATCTGAGTCCGTTCTCGAGCCTCGTTCCAGAATCACGCTGCTGCTGCATGGGGAAAGAGTAGACTCACCCCTTAGTGTGGTGTCCCGCGCTTCCTTCGGGCACGAAGGAATCCCGAGATGGAGAAAGGCAAAGGCTTCCAGGAGGAAGGGGGGCAAATACAAGAGACGTACTGGAAAAAGTGGGAAAGGAGGGGTAAGAAGATGGAAGGACTTCAAAGTAGGTATGGAAGTGGAGGGGACCGCTCTGAAATGGATTCCAGATGGGCTATTGGTGGAATTGGACGCTTCAGGAATCAAGGGGCTAGTACATATCTCCAATTTCGAAACTGAGATGGCGTTGCTGATGGCAAAGCAGCTAATCCGAGAAGGCAGCGGGGCTAGGGTCAGAATCAAGTCAAACAGAGGGCCCGGTAAGATTAGACTCGATCACTTGGACTGATGTTCCCCTTAAGGAACTCCTCTGCATCTTCCAAGAAGCCACCAAGATGAGAGAGATGGAAACCCGAGAAAAGCACCTTTAATCCATTTATCGCCATATCCAATTCCAGAGCAGTCCTCGGAGTCATGTCGTAGATTTTCACTGAATCCGAAATAAACCGGTCCATTGCCCCAAGAAGATCTTCATCTATCCCAAAATCAACCCTCTCTTTGGCCATTCTGAAAAATATGTAGCAACCTAAAATGTAGTCAATATCCGGTCTGAATCCTTGTCCCCCTCGCAAGATTTCTTCGAATATATTGGACAATCTATCTTTCGGATCATCTTCCTCTGCCGGAGTAAGATCTGGATATTCCTCGGCGAAACCGAGAGAAATTAATTCTGTAATCGCGAGTTGCTTCCAAATTGTTCTCTGTTGGTTATAATTCAGCTCATCAATTTCCGACGGACCGGGGATCTCGAAGCCTGCTTCTTCCAAAGCTGCCATGTCCAGAGTCTCTGGACTAACCATTCTGCGCAATGATATCTGTATCAACATGATCCTGGTAAATACTACAATGGGCAAGTCTGCAAATTCCAAGCCACCATCACTTACTTCACTAACTATTTCATCAACTTCATCGACGTCAATACCAGATTCTAAGGAGAGTAAATATTGATTATGAACAAACGATAAGGATAGTAACTCAGCAAACCTAGCAGCTGTACAAATATGCACCCGCCATTCTGGCTCAATTTTCTCGAATAAGCCCTCAATTTCGCTTATAATATTGATGACATCTGCGCCCAACTCCCCAATTAATGACTCATCTGCTATTTCTTGATTATTATACAATAAAAATTTGTAAGACATACAGATTATTCTATTGTAGCAACTTTCTCCAAAACTAATGTGCGAATCGCCTATCTGCGAGAACAACTCCATCGCCCTGTCCAGTTCTCCTCCTTCTTTCGCCCCCCCTGAAGTGAATTTGTGAAGGATCGCCTGCCCTGCAATGAACTTTGCATGTTCCGAGAAATATTCCGAATCAAAGTGGACGACGCCAGATATTTCATCAATTTTTTCTGGAATGAACTCCCCCTTGGCATTCATCCAATCCATGGAAAATCTCAGAATACAGAATTTAACAAACTCTTGGTGTGGTGGATTGGCTACGAAGTTATACTTACCCCCACCTCCAGGGTGCACCGTCTCCTTCCACTCGGGGAACCTCTTGTATCCTTCTTCTTCAGTTGGTAATTTTCTTAGTGAGTCCTCCGACCCGTCAAGGAGGTCTTGTTTAATCGAACCAGTCCCATGGCAATCTAGAGCCAATGCGTAGTATGAAAGGGCGAAAGCCCTTTTTGCGTGCCAAGATGCTTCTCCCTTTTCCGTTAGATCCTGCCTATCCTCGGGGTACCTGAGAATAACTCTCTCCGGGTAAATTATTTCCTCAAGGATGGAAAGGATAGGCGAACTCCCAATTTCTGGGGCCTCTTCAGAGGGGGTGACCTCCCTGAAACTTTCAAATCCGCGCGAAATGACTTCTTTCAATGCCTTGAACCAGAACTCATTTTCTCCACTAATAACTCCCTTTTCGGGAATATTCGGGACTCTTTCCGGTTTCACTCCTCTGGATAGTAGTTCAACCCTCATTATGAATGTGAAATTACAGATCTTTTCCCAGTATTCCGTTCCTTTGTATATGCCCTCCAACCGCTTTATTTCTTCGATGTATGTTGCATCGGAAATTTTGCTGCCTTCAGTTTTTCCATATCCACCCATAAGTTCAATCATATCCAACATAGTAAGATCAATTTCTTGAGAATTTCTAGCCCTCAAGTTTTCGATGGAAGTAATCGCTTCTTGCTTCTCTAGGCGACGGTCAATTAAATCGTAAATTATTGGTCCCCCTGTCTCCTCTGGGATATTATTCAGAATGTTTGACGGACTAATGAGGGGGGCGAAACTCAACGCAGCTGTGATCCCATACCCCGAATCTTCCGTGCTTTGTTTTAGCAAACCCAAGCCAATAAGCGTTGTATCAAGAGAATCTAATGCAAATTCATATCGTACTGGGCATGCATTTCGAAAAGTCGATACCGCCTCGGTAAGGAACGGCAGGGCCTCTGAATGTGCAAGCATCTCATTCTCCCTTAAATTCTTCACTTCTGACAATTCTAGTGCCTTCAGAGAATTCTGATTTTCCAAAATACCCATGCCTATCCAGAGAGAAAGCAAAGCCCTCTCCCAATCGGAACCGGTATTTTCCAACTCTGTCTTGAGGTTCTCAATTTTCTCTTCCCCCTCCTCGTGGTAGTAAATCAAATTCCACTTAGCAGCACGACTATTATAGCCTGATGAAGAGCTAAGTATTTCCTCCCAACCCTTGACCCTCTCAGCACTACTTCCTGTTTCTTCAGTGATTTCACGACAGATCAACATATCCGCTTTAATCCTATGAAACAGATCATTGTGTCTCCATGACTCATCCTTTAGGAATTTGTCCATTGCATCGCTAAGACTTTCTTTGGCAAGATCAATATTGGAAATGCCCCCAATTTCCCCGAAGATTTCCTCTCCCTTCTTCTGCAAAGCCAATCTCGCCTTGATATGCAGGCATCTTGCCATCAGCCCCTCAATCAGTAAAGTGTCCTTGTCCCCATTCATGCCATGCTGCAAAACGCGTTCCAATAACTTGATGCAGCGGAAGATCGCCAATGATGGCAAATAACCACCTTCATCCCACATTTCCGGCTCGGCCTTCTTTCTTGTGACCTGCAGCCACGAGCGTTCTGCAACAGGTACAAGCAACCTATCTAGTGCCCGGCATAATCGAAGTAGGAAGTCAAAATCCTCTCCCCGAACTTCGATCAGAGTGTCAATCGACGCCACGTCCTCCTCTATTGTATCAAATTCGGCGTGAATAATCGCGTCAGCGAGGCAAAGTGGGGAATAAATTTCCGCTTTCTCAAACTCTGGGTATGTTTTTCCCAGAGTCTGGTCACCAAGCAGGATATACTGCCTTAATGCCGACAATTCTTCCTCTATTTCCTCAACGCATTCGTTAACGTCTGACTCCAGGGAATTGAAGCGAGATCTCAATTTGGATACGATTTCAGACTCATGTTTGCTCGAATATTCACTCGCCTTAGAATCTAGTTTGGACGCCGAGGATTTGCCTCCGTAAATTACTCCTGCCCATCTGTCCCTGGTAACTGCTACGAACTCATCATCCGCCTCAATGTCGTACTCAAAGCCCAACTCCAAAATTGGACCTTCAGAAACCAATTTCTTCGAATCAAAGAAATCCGACATACGACGCCTAACTATCAGCTCAAAGGTCTTCATCGGAATCCTATTTCTACGATGTAAAACGTGATGGAGGGATAATAGTCCTACCTGCTCCCTTTCAGTAAGTTCTGATTCCATGCCTATTCACCCGTATAAAAATCGATTCCAAATAATTGAGCCATATTCGCGTATACCGTCGATTGAACAGGCGAATTATGCATCACCCACCTCTCTACATCTTCTACCGTAATTTTCGACAAATCTTGATTCGGAGACAGATAAGAGTAGACTGCCCTCGGACTCAATTGGGTTGTACTCATATTTCTAATTATAGCCGTTCTCACGTCTGCTTCGAGAGTGCCGGTTCTCCGCAATCTTTCTACCATGAAATCAAGTATTCTCTCCAGATCAGAATTGCCTTTTTCGGTTAACACCATATTGACGTCCCAATTCAATATTTTATCGTGAAAATCTCCTCCGCGGTCTGCAAGCTCAGTGATTAAGTTTGGATTATTCCCCTCTCCTCTCTTCCCCATAATTATGAATCTGTATTTTTTTAGCCCCTGTTCGATAATTTCCATGAACTCATCTGCGCTGCCTGGGAAATCCTGGATTTCGTCAATTACAACAGTTTCGTACCCTCCTCGCCATTTATCTTCGTGGACGGAATCGCCTCGAATCAGCAGGACCTCGTTCGTTTGTTGCTGCGTGGTTCCTGGCCACAGAACAGAAAAAACTGATGAGGTCTTTCCCCATCCAGAATGCCCGTATAGTAACAGTACTCTCTGGGGAAAAACGTTCCCAGAATACCATTGAGAAACTAATTCTGTCACTTCAGTTTTTTCCGCCCTAGAGACACTTATCGCCCCTTTCCACTGAAATACGATATTAGCCGCTTCTTGGAAAGTCGATACAATCCCGTCAGTCTGGGGAATCGTTTCCTTTCTCGGAGTTGCCCTTTCGTGGGGAATTAGGTATCCGGTGCAGTTTGTCAAAGTTTCTCGGACTTGTTTCATTGTCCAATTTGGCAGATTATTATGAATGGTATTCCACTTATCTTGCGAACCTTCAAACGGCTCTTTTTCCAAATTAACTGGAACTGTCAGGAGGAGAAAACCATCAGGCTTCAGCAAATCCTTGAGATCCGACAGTCTTTTTTTGGTGCCATCCTCTCTACAATATCCTGCCCAAGGAAGGGTGTATGTATCTATAATTACATCATATTTCCCTTGATTCTCCACTCCTATCCCGTAATGGTTCCTCACATTTTCTGCTAATTCCGGATGCTTATCCAGCAGCCATTTTACATGCTCGTCATTCCCATCGTTAACTGAAAAGATATCATATTTTATCCTAATATTATCTTCCACGCCACATGTTTCCTTGATCATTTCATAGGAAGAAAACAGGTTTGCGCAGTCGTCAGAGCCATTGTACAATACGGAAAACTCTTCTTCCGGGACCTCCCATTGCTCATTTCCCCCCTTGTCCCTTTGAGCCAGCCTCTTGCTCCACCAACGTTTGATGAGCAAATTTGTCATCGCCTGCTTGGGGTGCAAAATGCATCCTCTGTTCTCGTCCTGCATATTGATTACAAAATCTAGAATGAGGTATTTTCTAGTGCTCTCTTCATCCAAAATGGGCCATTCATTAGTTACCCCACCTTCAATCTCCAATTCGATTTTTTTCGGCGGTTCCCCTAGGTATACGATGGCTCCTTTGACTTTTCGTTCGTTTGATGATTTTTGAACGTCTAGTTCACATACGTTTGGTTCAAGGACTGGAGAAACGTCTCTTATTACAGTCCCTCCGTCCCCGTCTGCAAGAGAAATTTTTGACCCATCAGAACTCTCTCCAGTAATCCAAAACGAACAATTTTCTTCTTTTACGGACAATGTGTGTTTTCCATGGGATTGTCCAGGAATTGAAAGTGTAAATTCGACTAATCCGGGGTTCTTTTGGTGCCCCCCCGGGCCATCTTCTCTCTCGTGCCTAATAATTTCAATTTCCGGATCTTCCCCCCTTCGGAAGAACTTCCAACTGAACCAGCTCAACGGATACCCTCACAGTTAGAGCAGGTATCATCGAAATTAACGCTTCGATGGATTCGAAACTCTTCATCAGAGGGATATCTCTGACTCATCCAGCTCCGCCCCAACTATTGAGAGGAGTGACTTGGCCCCCTCCTTGGCAATCCTAAGCTTCTTCCTCGAGATGGCGCTATCTCTCACAATCTTCTCGCCATTTCTCACTATCGTCCTAGCCCACCTCTCGAAGTCATCTGACCTAGAGGCCTCCTTCTCCAAGCTCGCTATTACGCTAAGAACGACGTCCTTACTGCCATCATCATCATTCGAAACAGGCCTCACAAGTCCCAAGGCACAAATCAGGTACGCCTCCAGCCTGAAATTGCTGTTCTGGTCTTCGGGATCCCATGTGGCAAGGATCCTGTTCCCCACTCTCTTGAATCTTGGAAAACCCCTGGGGGCCCTGGACTCGGCAAGCAGGAATATCCCTATTTGCGACTCTCTGTTCTGCATTGCTCTCTCAATCGCTTCAAGGGCCTTCTGCTCGTTCCACTTCGCCTCACGCTTGGTCTCGATTACGACCCTCCCTCCGGATTGCGAGTGGTCGTTGTCGAACTGGATTACTATGTCTCCTTCTTTGCACCTCGCAATGGAACCCGTCTGGCTCCCGGTGTGAGTCACGCTGACGGCATATTTCTCGAGCAGATCGACGCAAGCCGCATATGCCTCCTCTTCGAAGTCATTGCCTCCCACGGGTGCCCTCTCTCGCTCCTCTCTCCTGGTTTCGAACCTCGCCTCAACTGCGGAGAGGCGCGAGATGATCTCGTCGTTCTGATCCCCTTGCTTCTTGGAGAAGTCCCCGAGGACAGCTAGAATCTCCTCACGCATACCATTCAGTGCAGAGCCCTTGATCGCCGGGTTCATGTCCTTCAGCAAACGTGAGATCGCAGACTTTGGGTTGTTCGCATCCAATGCTGAGGTCAATTGGGCCAGTTGCTTCCCCCTGTCCTCCTCGGTCTCATCCAAGGAAGACCTCAACTCGTCCAGGAACCTCCTTCCCGCGCCCTTCTTGTTCAGCGGGTCCATGGCCTCGGCGACCTTGCCTTCTATGGCTGAGACGACGCTATTCCTCGCCTCGGGATTCATCATGTCGAAAATCGGCGATCCGGGCCCGCAAATCCTGTTGATTGTCTCCTCTGCGACTCCACCCTCTCCAACGGCCTCCTTCAGGATCCTCTCCAGGTCGCCCTCGGGGCCAATGGCATCTCGTATGTCCTTGGAAACACTGCCTTCGTTGGGGTCGAACCACTTCCCGATACTATCGTTGATCGCATCGGCCGTGCTCTCCACCGCCCCTTCGAAAAGCCTCCCTAGGCCCTCCATCAAGTCCTCGCCGTGCTTCTCAATGCTCGTCGAAAGGGCATCTGTCCTGGCCTTTGTTACCGCGTTGAAGCCAACTCTCCAGATGTCCTCTGCGAGGGCCTCCATTTCGGGGTGCGCGAGGCGACCGAACTCTTCGGCCGCTCCCGCGCGGTTGTCCGACACAGTCACATGAACGCGCTTCGAATCAACGTCGACCGCTGCGATTATATCACTTATATTTAGTTCGGGAGTCACGTGTTCGTGGTCCGTTTCATGCGCTTGCATCCACGGTCTTCCTTTCCGAGATTTCCAGGTTCAAACAGTGTCCCATTTGGTTTGAACTAGTTTAATGACACCAGTATGCCGGAGGGGAGGGCCAGAATGACCACATAGGAGCAAATTTCTAGAATCAGCTTTGTGTACAGCCTCCTCCTCTCTTTCCTAGTGAGGATGTTGGGCTCCACCATCAGCTCGGGCGGAACTGGGACTCCGAACTTGTAGTACTTCATTGCCTGCTTGTGCAACCTCTCCATCTTTGAATTCAGAACGCCCAGCTTCAACAGGATGGGCCTAAGGTTGGCTCCAAATCTGCTGTAGCATAGCAGGAAGACCTGAATTATTCCGAGCATTAGGGCCACGGAAAGAAGGTCACTATTCATCCCAGTTTCCTCCAGTCCTTCCAAGTCGCGACCTAATCTGCCCGATCTCCCAATCCAGCCCCGGAATTAGCATCTCGGATTCCCGCGCAGTTCCTTCCATGACTTCCAGGAATTTCTTCAACACCGCCTCATCTTCCATGGCTTCAATCAGACCTTGCAGAGTTGAAGCAAGGTCATCGGCAATAGGTCCGAATCCAGATGGGCTAGGATTCATCCGGTCAACTAGATCGAACCCGACATCACGAACTGTATCCAAGTCCGCTCTAATTTCCTCCAGTAGTCCATCCCCTCTGAGAAAGCCAAGAATAGGCCTCGAGACTATCTTCACCCTAGTTCCCATTGGAACGAATCCAACGGCGTTCCTGGACTCCACAACCCTGAGGATCCCCCTTAGTTCCGCTAACTCCTTCCTATCATTGCTGTCCATCCATAGGTGCTTCCATCTCTCGTGAGGGGTCTTTCCCTCGTAGCGTTCCTTTCCGATATTCGAGACTGCGATAATCGCCCGCTCCCTGATAATGGTCGCCCTCCACCTCTCAAGTGTCGATAGTCCCCCAATTGCATCTTCTCCTGATTCAAGGTTTGCGATTGCAATCGCTCTAGCTTCTGCGGCCGAACTCCTGGAACTCTGACAGAATTGCCTAGCATAACTCACAACCATCTGGACATTCTTCGACGCCCCCTTGACCATTTTCGACCCACAATCAGCAGCTATGGCAGCATTCCTGCCCACGCGTTGTGCGAGGAATTCTGCCCGACCCCAGAAATCCCGAGACTCAGCAGCGGCCTCGCTAATCTCGGATATCGCACCGTGAAAATCACTCTCCATCCTCTCCCCCCTCATATCCCATCGTGATCAAGTCCCGATCGATGTGGTTGTATCTCAGCAGCCTCCCAGAGGTGAATGCCAGGAAACCCCTCATTCTTGGGTTGTCTCCACAGGCCTCTTCGAGGTCTCTAATGAGGTCCTGTACTACGATTCGTGCTTCGATCTTTCTGACTAGGGTCCCGATAGACTCAGACAGCATCCTTGCGAGGGTCCCATCATCCCCTACGTCAATGGAAGACACTTCCTTCATGTCGCGGGAAATTATTTCTTTCGCCCTGAGAAGCGACTCTACCGGGTAGCCCGGGCTCATGAGGCGTGGAACCACGCCTGCACCTCGCCCACAGTCTTGCCAGCTTCAGCAGTCTTGATTGCCACCGCTTCGATATCTTCCATCAGCACATTGTGCGCCTCTTCTCCTTCATCTAGGGCAACCGATGCATCTACGACCATCTCTTCGATTATCTCACAGAACGAAGTAACCTCATTGATGTGTGACCCTATGCCGCTACCTTGATCGAGCACCAGATTTGCCATATCTGATAACATCGATGTGATGCCACTTAGTTCACTCGAAACTGAGGACACCTCCTCCATCGCCAGCTTCCAATCCTCGGATGCCTTCTTTGTGGCGAGTTCATCGCTCGTTTCCCTCTGGATGCGATTCTTGTCGTCCTTAGCCGGACTCTTTCTGAGAGCCTTCAGAGCGTCGATCGTGTCATCCACGGAGACGCCAGCATACTCGGCAGCCTGGACTCTAAGGTCTGGTGGCATAGTGAAAACAAGGCTCCATCCGAAGAAGGCTATCATAATCAATAGGAAGATGTTGTATGCCCAAACCATCACTGTGCACCTCCCAACCTGGAACTCTCTGAGATCTTCTCAATCTCATTGGCCAGTACTCCGACAATTTCCGGCATCTCTCTGGAGAACCTCTCGGTCCTAATCAGACGCTCGTCGATGCCCACCATCTTGGATGAGAGCATAGAGTTCATTCTTGATAGGGAATCTGAGTTCCGGGCGTTCGTCTCCAGAACCATGTCAAGAATTCTGTTGAACTCTGCAATATCGGATCCACCGCCCTCTGAATGTGCCCCTTCCTCTGAGCCCTCTTCTTGAATCTGGAAATCAGATATCCCATTTCCATTCAGGCCAATTAGTTTTGATACTGCACTAACTCCTCCACCGAGCACCGGTACGTAAGTGGATAGCCTTAGTAGCCCGTATGCTGCCCCGATGGGCATTAGGTAATCTAGGTAAATCTCAATCATTCCACGCGCTCCTTAGCTATTCTCATTAGCCTCTCTAGGCTATTGATTTCCTCAATCGGACGATTCGAACCGCCGATTCCCCTTTTCTGATGTCCGAAGCTGGAACTGTACACGTTTCTGTAGTATGCAAGGATTAGTTTGGAGTCCTTAACGCAGGGTCTGTGACCACTCTCCTCGTGTGCCCTGATCATCCCCTTAAGCAGGACCCTGTAGGACATAGTCGCCCTTCTTGCAGTCGTCCTCTCTTGGTCCTCACCAGCCTTCAGGTTCTCTATCACCACTCTCTTTTCGTGAGATCCCGCGTCCTTTAGGGCACCATCAAGGATGTTTGTGCCCGCCTGTTCTTCTCTTAGGCATAGCATCACTGAATTTCCTCCTAGCATGTGGTTCGGGGCCGGTGAAACTCTAGTCAATACCTTTGGAGATCCCAGGCCCGAAAGTGCGGATGCGAAAACTTCAATCGATCTGCTAAGTATCGTCTCATTGGAGTTTTTGGCAATATTGCTCGGCACGTAGAACGTCAGAGTCACAAATCCTCCGTTGGACATCATGCCCTGTTTCTCCATAACCAGACTCCTCATCTCTTCGAGCATCATTTGGGATACATCCTTCGCTTTCTCCATCCCTTGACCTGCAGAAATGCGCTCGATATCGGAAAATGGCATCCTTGTTGAGAATGATAGCTCAGTCCTCCTGGATTGGCCCCAACTCTTGTCTTCTAGAACGTCTACTATCTCCATCCATTCGTGCTCGGTGATGCCCTGTTCACGGAACCTAGACCAGATTTCGTCGCTGATGTCACCCTTCATGGGTGCGAAAGCATGGTTGCCCAAGAAAAGTGAGCGGAGAATGGATATAGCCGCTCTCAATTCTCTTGCTGTCCTCGTTTCGTAGTTTAGCCTATCAATCAGCTCGATGTCGATCCCCTTCAGCTTCTTTGCCGCCTCACCGTATGCAGTCCTCATGATCGTGGTTGCCAGATTCGCCCTGTAGACTTGCCTTTCGCTACCTAGGTTCTCTCGAACCCAGTGGCTGTTGTCCACTCCAATCGATTCCATGCTTCCCTTTGCGAAAAGTTGAGGCGTCACTCCTGCACTACTCTCCAATGCGTATCTAAATGTCCTAGCCGTTCCTCCGATCGTGGACTCAATTCCACCTATCTTACCCCCAGTCACCCCTAGAGCACCTATCCACCACTCGAACTCCTTCGACATCGACTTGCACTCGAAGCCTAGTTCGCCATCCATCAACTTCTCATCCGACTTCCCGCCCCCTATTGCCTTGGTCGAATGAAGGAAAATCAGGTGCTGTGCAACTTTCTTTCCAGTCTTGTCGATGGTGACCAACCCTTTGTCAGGGAAAGTGACCCCTATTGCGAAAGGTTGGCCCATGTCATTGTAGAGGACGGATGAGATTTTTGTCCCAGTGGGAATCCCGGATTGCCCAATTACTTCCTGTAGAGCATTCCTCGGGTTCTTTCCCGCGGTTTTGAGGGCTCGGATTATTCTTGCATGGTCCTCCTGACCTAGGACGTTAACTACTCCGAATTGATACGGCCTTCCCTCTAGGTCTAGGTTTCCTTCCGCCTCCATTGCATTTACAGCTAGGCTTCTTACGAACCTAATTGACTCTGGAAGAAGGCCGAAAACCCTCCCCGTTGCATCAACCTCCGGTTCTCTGTCCGCACCAGTTGCCGTGGTCCCCGCTCTGATTACCAGGCCATGCAGATGCAAACCGAGCTTCTCGATATGCTCTACGATGGACCCCCTTACCGAAACTGGTTGTGCCCCTCCTATGGAAAGGTGAACCCCTCTTCCAGTTCCTGGAGTGTGTTCGAATCCGATGTATTTCTGAGCTCTCCCAGGAGGAGATAGGGATATTCCTGAGTACTCTAACTCCCTGTAGGGGGCTCTGGACCCGTTCTCGTTAACAGGCGAATCCTTCGATCCTCCGTCGTCGCGTCCCACAATGGGGCGTCTGCCGCTTCGATTAGGACTGTCCAATGGCGAATCCCTTGGCTTCTTCTTGCCATTCCTCCTCAAATTCCGGGACCTAGCCCTTCGCTTCTTGCTCTTTTTCCTAAGGTCTGCAAGAGTCTCGGAGGACGGTACATTCGTCACGTTCTCCTCCACTTTCACCTCGGAAGGGGCAGAGACTTCACTGCTCTCTTCTTCCACTTCATCGAACTCGTCTGAATCGAACTCGTCGAATTCTTCTCGTGACAGTGCTCCCAGTCTTTGCCTAACACTCTCCATTGCCGCTTTTGAATTCTCAACTATCGAGGGTGTGCCTTGCGAGATTTCACCGCTTTCGTCTTCTGTCATTCAATCATCTCCTATTCTAGGCTCTCCCTAAGCTTTGAAGCCCCTCTGTGAATTTCTCCCGTCCCCTCACTAATCTCAGACAAGCCCTCACTTGCCTGGCCAAACGCATCTCGAAAGTCAGCGATCCCGTCAATTACATTGCTCAGTTCTTCGATGGGTCCGTGAAGCGAAACCATCTTCTTTTCACAACTCTTTAGGGATTGCCCTCCACTCGAGATGGCTGATGATAGGCCCTCAATAGCCGGTTTAACTTCGGCAATCGCCACCTTCAGGTCAGCGGCAAGGGATCGAGCCTCCATGGATTCCTTCACTAGGGCGTTCTGTAGTTCGAATTTCTTCGTAATGATTGGCTCCCTAATATCCTCCAGGGCCTCCTCCTCGATTTCGTTGATCTTCTCGCTAACTCCGGTCATTATCCCGGTGTAGCCCTGCCAGTTGTCGATGCTTGAACTGGTGATCCTCTCAAACATCTCGCGGCTCTTCATGTTGAAGTACCACACTCTGCCCATAACCGTGCAGAACATTCCTGCTGCGGTCCCGCCGAGAACCATGGTAATAATTTCTGGAGTCATCTTCTATCCTCCTTGGTCTCGCACATCGATTCTTTTCCTTTTGAACGACGATTCTCCGGGTTCGAAATGAGTATTCTAGTGTCGGGATTCACCAATACTACTCCGCGTGGGCTAGTACGAATGACATTGAATGGCAACAATTCTCCTGACAATGAAAGCCCGGGAACTAACACCGAATCCCCTTCAACTAAAGGGCGCTTGTTCAGGCCTCTGCGTACGTGGCCAATGATCCCCTTCTCCGTAATCCTGTGCCATTGTCCACAATGGAGTATATTCGGCCTAATGACCAGTTCCTTGCATGGGCTTGGCTCGACCTTCCGCAACGTGGCTATTTCACCAAGGTTAACTCTGGCATTTCTTCGTATGATGCCATCCATCCTTGCAACGATTAGGTTCGAATCCTCGGGCCTGGCCCTCCAAACTATCGCTGCGGTCTGCCCCCTGGCTGGAAGCGGTTTCCCATATCCGCCCTCCACGGTAACTATGTCGCCCGGCTTCACCCCCAACTCGTTTGGAATTGGGACCCTTATTCTTCCGAGTCCAACATCACTTGGAACGGCCTTGGCAACTCTCAGCTCAAGCTCGGGCCCGAAGTCATTGTTTCGGACATATTTCCTAACTCTCAATGCCAGATCCAGAAGATCGTTTTCCACCACGCCCTTTAGACTCAAACTGTTTACTATGCAGTAGTTCAGGAACCCCTTCTTGACGAAACAATCGAGGATTGCCTCTAGTTCGTTCGTTTTGATTCCAATGCGGTCCATGCACTCGATGAAAATGCAAATTAATTTGTGTCTGTCAATGCACTCATTGCAGAGGCGATCCCCCAACTCTTGAATCGCAAAACACTCTGACTCGAGGCGGTAGGCGCAATCTACTCTAGCATGCGATGCCTCGGAATCATGGCAACACAGGAATTCTTCTTTTCTCATCCATGGTGTCGGATTCTAACCGATTCAGTTCCAAACCGATCGGTTCTCGATTCAAACCCAATTTTCAACTAATCACGGAGAAGAAACCGAATCTAGGTTCTGAGATTTCCATTGTAACGTCCCTGAGGTGCTCTATGGCATCCTCTGCCGCTTCTCCTGAGGAGCCAGCCGAGATGCAAGCCGCAACAAGGTCATCGTATGCGACTAGTTCTCCCCCATTGGAATTCATTATTCCCAGTATGACGTCTCTTGGATCAGCACTCTCGTTTGCCTGAGAAGTAGTCTCAATAGCAGGTTCGAAATCATTGTTAGAGACAATTTCCTCCGTTTCTTCTGCTCTTCCGAGAGCCCTAGAGAAAGCCTTGAGAACCCAAACTCTGTAAGCCTCTGTATCAAATTCAGAGTAATGTCCTCGAGACTTAACCAGCCCCGAAACAAGATCATTCGGAACCCCAGCGTCCCTCAACCCTTCTTCGGTTAATTCTACCCCTTGTGATGAATCATATGCGCTCAGCCTCCTGAGAGTAGCATCAGCAGCCTCTACCATCCATGATTTGTATGTCTCGAGATCTATTTCGGTAAAGCTCTCAGCCCTAATTGAGGTGAAAATGCCACCATCCTCAGACTCCCTAGTTTGTTGCCTCCCTACCATAGAAACAAGAATTGAGTCTCCAGTTTCAAATCTTGCTAGAAGCTCCTCTGCATCAGGATGAAGCTCTGGTTGGAATGGAGCTACATTGAAGTAATGAGTTCCCGAAGGGTCTCTGAGTTGTCCGGCATAGTAAGGTCCCGAATCACCATCTCTCCTCTCCATTCTTTCTAGTCCCCCACAGACCAGACAACGATTCACCCTCGCACCTAGCTTGGTGATGACAAAACTAGGTGCAAACTCACCTACGCCCCTCTCTACTAAGGAGGACTCTGAGTACTCCTGCGCAAAAATCCGAATTGCACTCTGCCTACCTACTCTGACTCCAGATGTTGACATCATATTTCCACCTCCCATCTTTTCATGACTTCTTCAGCTTCTTCTTTCGGTTCCGGAACTAAAATTTCTACTCTTTCTGCCATTAACATTGCACCCTGTCCGTCAACTAAGCACCTCCCGTGAACCCCCATCTTTCTAGCGAGAATACGATTTTTCAGGTTTGAAACAAAACCCTCTCTTCCAATATTGGATATCTCACTCTTGACATCATCCATCCCCATGCCCAGGAAAGTCTCGGAAGTTTCCCTACCGAGGATCAGACTAGCATTAGAAATCCCGTCATCTAGTACGAAGCGGAGCCTAAGATCTTCTTCTCCAATCTTAGACCCGTGTTCTGAGCAAGAACCATCTCTTAGCACCCTTCTACATTCGGGACATCTCTCTATCATCCCCGAATCAGGCCTTACCATCACGATACTTCCTGAAGTTGAAATTCCCCTTCGGGATCCTCCTTGTGTGAGGCTAGTCATGTCAACCTCAACCCAGTGATTCTGAGGGTCTATTGCATCCCATGGTGATTCGGGGAGAACCTTCACCTGATTCATGTCATCTATGACTAGGTCCGGAGATCCCTGCCAGAACTGAACCCTTCCTCCTTCAATCAATATGGTTTCTCCGGGACTGGGATCGAATTCGCACCATGCCGTGAGTCTACATCTTCCACTAGGATCCATCACATCTCCGCTTCTAACCGTCTTGGATTCACCATTCTGGCTTTCGAATGATCTTTGTTCCCAACTCTCAACCTGTAATGTGATTGTCACGTCTCTCATTCCATTTCTCAGGTCAGCGATGCTCACCTTCTCCGACTTCGCTAACTCGCTAACCTCTGGGAAGGATGTATCGTGATATGCCTCGATCACAGTCCCATCATTGATTTGAATCTCCGGCGTCTCTCGAAACTTCCTTACGGACGCACCAACGATCTTCACTAGCGAGCCTTCTTCATGCTCGAAATCCTTCCATGAGAGAAATCCTATGCTGCCCGATGAATCGGATATCCTCCCACGAACTATGGGGATCTCTCCACTCCCATCCTTTCTAACAATTACATCAGATTTTGCTGACATGACTCTCCCAACCACGTTTACGAACCCCTCAACCTCAGAGGCTCCCGCGATACTCAGTGGCTCGTTGCTTGTTGGAGGTGCCGAACCACTCCCCTCCTTAACAACCGTAACCCTAGTCGTTCGGTTGATGTTCAGGGATCGCTTCCCGTTCCATTCGTTTACGGAGGCACCCTCTAGCCTTACAACTGAACCAGGAATCATGGACTCGCCTTTATTCCCCCAGTCTTTGTAATCCCATCGAACCCTCTCGGAGCTAGCCTCATGGGGGTTGTCTTCTACCCACCCAAAGGCAATCTGCTTCTCCTCGCCCCTAACCATCTGGGTTCTTGGCGTATAGGAAACAACCGCCACTTCGATTGCAACATTCCTGTCGTCGGCATCCAACTCTGAGAACCTGTCGACCTTCTTCTCTTCACGGACTTGTGGGGATTTATTGGCCGAAACCTCAACACCAGTGGAAACCTGGAACTTCCTAATTACGGACCTCAACGCATCCTCGGGAGGGATAAGGAAGTCGTCCTCATACCTAGCAAACTCCTTCCCAATCTCCTCTTCATCGGCATTGGGGCACTCTTGCTTCACTATTGCTATCTGGTTTGCATACTTCGTCTGGTCACTCATGTCTATCACCCGTATCAGAGATTGGGCGACGAGACTATTTCAACCAACGATTCATTTGGCCATAGATGCACCAGACACGACGTTACTTGGGAAACGATTGTCAGTGCGTGTTGGGGAAGACTCGGCACCTCATTACCTCCGGAGATGCCTGTTCGAATCGGCGGTCTTTGAACGTGCCCATTGAATTCCAAGTGTACCGACGGCGTTTTCTCTGGTTGCCTCTACGGACTGTCAATGGGTGTTTCCGAACTGTGCCATTTCGGAGTTCTGACCGCCTCTGACAGAGCTAGTTCGGGGGAGTACGAGGACCTAAGTGGACCGGCCATCGAGTCATTCCTCCAAGATGCTGTGACATCACAGTGGAAAGTCATTAGGAGACTTGTAGCAGATGAAAAGGAGGACATAGAGAAGGCCATCGTCGATTTAATCGACAACGAGGGATGTTCCGTCGTCGTTACCACTGGGGGGACTGGCCCATCTCCAAGGGATGTAACGCCCGAGGCGACCGAGGCAGTCTGCGATAGGATGCTTCCCGGCTTCGGAGAGCAGATGCGCGCCATTTCGAT
>Ga0208764_10000205_pt1 | contig 35193 bp, 32 predicted proteins | sample ETNtaG_18_FD_185762 | JGI IMG/M metagenome (GOLD analysis project Ga0208764, IMG submission 185762) | Marine microbial and viral communities from oxygen minimum zone, Eastern Pacific Ocean - ETNP201302SV91 (SPAdes) (version 2) | ecosystem: Environmental > Aquatic > Marine > Oceanic ... | reverse complement strand
CGATTGTAATACCGCGCTCGCGCTCTTCCTTCAATCCGTCCATCACGTATGCAAGACCGAATCCAGCCTTACCTTGTTCGGAGGCTAGCTTTTCGTTCTTCTCGATTACGTGTGCTTCGATATGTCCTGTTTCCAAAAGCAGACTACCTACTGTTGTTGACTTTCCGTGGTCAACGTGACCTACGAAAACGATGTTTAGGTGTGGCTTGCTCTTATCTTCCCATTGTGATCCCATGTTGATTCGACTCCTTTGAGCGTCTCGCCGACCCCCCTCCCATATTTGAATGCATCTCTCCAGTACAACGTTTGACATATACGTATTATCGGCCTACTGAAGACCATTCTAGATGATCACTTGTATTCTAGAATTATGACAAACGATTTCACCGTGGTGTCATGAAATTTTTCATTAACTAAATCAACCGTCCAACTTCCGTCCAAATAATCTCGGAAAAAACCAGTTGATACCCGTTGTTCCAAACAACGGTCATCTGAAGCGCAATCACCCGATGATTGGTCGTCATCGGCCATCCATGTTGTGTTCACGACGTGCTCTTCAGTATCATTGTATACGAAAAGGTCCAATCGATTGTCAGCACTACCAACAGCCCAATCATCGTCTTCAATCGGGTAAGTTACCTGTACCTTCACATAGCGAATTTTGTGACCTGTTTCCTGATTATAGACGACCGGGTAACCAAAAGTCATCTCAGCAGGGCTATTCGAAGTGTTTCCTGCAATAGTAAATTCTGCCCATGCTCCTCGATAGTTAACATAAACATCCATCTCATCTGATGATGTAAACCCTTGATTATCAGTGACTGTCAATTTAACTTCATATTCACCGGGAGCAACATTAGTCCATTCAGGAGACTCTCCTTCAATATCGACATCGTTCTCTGGATCCCCATCATTGTCACTATCAAGTTGGATATTCAAATCCCATTCATATTTTGTGAGGTATGAACTTGAATCACCTGCGGCTGATTCACTTCCATCCAAATAAACTGTTGTCGTTGCATCTACCGTATCGTCAGATGAATCTAATTCAACTTCGCAAATCCATACTAGTGTGTGGGTACCACCACCAGGGCCATCTCCTTCACAGTCATCGTCCTTGTACGATGTAATATCTGCGGATGGTAGTGCTGCATCTGCTGCTGCAACAATGATGTCTTTTTCTTCACAAGCATCGTAGTCAGAATCACTTACACAAAGTTCCGTAGTAAAGGTACCTGGTTGATTGTAAATATGTTTGACAGTTTGTCCCTTACCAGTATTACCATCTCCAAAATCCCAATCAAAAGAAAGTGGATCCCCATTAGGATCTGAAGACCCTGTTGCGTCAAATGTCACTTCATCTCCAACTTTGACAGTGCCTGTTGGGCTGATTGACATGGTAACTGAGGGGCCTGAATTACTCGTTACAGAATCTAAGCACCCAGCCAAAGGTGTAACCATCATCAGGGCAATACATAGCATCACGAGGCCGCGGCGCATATGATGTAAGGGGGAGCCCTTCCATCATCAATGATTCGCTGATGTGAGTGATATAGACATCAGAACGAAAATAATGTTGATTGGCGACTTCCTTTGAGTAAATCCTCTTTACTCCAGCCATACACTTCAGTTATTCTCCCCATAGCTCTTGCTAATCGTTCAGCGTAGAATGACCAATCAGGCGTTGGAGGGGGGTCGTCTGTCTCCGCAACCAACCATGGTTCAACTGTTTGCCCATTTTTGGCATCAGTAACTATGTAACTCACTTTCATCCCAGGTGTAAATTGAAGACCACGGGCTATGCGTTTTCGTGCTGCTTTAACATACGGTAGACCATCTGGGTTAGCATATACACTATCGAACTCCCATTCATTATTCTTTGAATCCCATTTTCCTTTGCAAGAACGGCTGATGATAAGATCCTCAACATCTACTTCGCCGGCTTTAACTGAACGAATCAAGTCAATGACATGCTTGTAAGCACCCTCCTCATCACCATCGAGAATACGTTCAAAGGTTCCCATCATAGTTCTATTCAATAGTTCGAAGGAATCTGTTCTCCGTACCTCATATCCCCGAATTAACAAATCCTCTTCAGGCCAAACTACACGACCAACATAACGTTTTTTGGCACCATGACTGAAAAAGACCGATAGCCCCTTCTCAAATTCTAATTCAGCGCCCTCCTTTGTGAATCGACTAGCTAATTCCTGACCAAATTCAACTAATGCTTCCTTGCCTTCTCCGGGTGCAGAAACAAAGACTGAATCAGTATCTGAATATACAACAGGGTGGCCTTCTTGATCCAATGCGTGAATTATTTTCTTAATATTCGACCGAGCCCAAGCTGTGATTGCTGAACCGATATCTGGATGTGTAAACCGATAAAATGCAGATGCGAAGACTCCGTAAAATGTATTCATCAGGATTTTGACTGCAGATTGCATCTGGTTGTGGAACATACGTGTTGATTCATCTTCTGCACATTTCATCTGTTTTTTATGTTCATCCCGTTGAGCCATTAAATCTTGCAACAATCGTGGTACAAGACCTTCTCGAATTTCTTTCTTCAAAAATTTCGTTCCACTGGGTGATTCATTGACTTCAGTGGATTCATCAACATTGTCAACCCGAGTGGTGTGACAAATATTATTTGTAATCATAATCGAAGGATACATCGACTTGAAATCAAGTACTGCAACCCATGGATAACGACCACCTTCGATATCATGAACATATCCACCAGTAATAGCATCTGATTTTCCCCCACGTCGCGTCATTGGTACGGCAATATTCTCACGATCTGCTAATCGGATAACCAAACTATCCAACCATTGACTAGTTGATCCAATAATTGTAGTCTCCAAAGGTACCTTACCCACTGCAGCTAAGGCTTCCTTGCGTGCCGTCGCAGATATTGCATTCAGGATCTCAATGGGAAGAAGTGCATCTTGTGCACAATAATCGAGTACGACATCCGGGCGTGAGGCCCATTCTTCATCCATACGGCTAGCATCCACATCCATCTTCCGAAGCTCTTCTCGCTCAGGGAACAATAATTCAGAGACGAACTTGAGGGTCTCGCGCTTAGGACGTAATGTCATTCGCGCCTCCCACCATGCATCCATTACACAGCGCCCCGAAAGTGTCCATTTTCGATTCTGTTGCCGATTAGCCAGAATGGGTGCACCTCGAACACCCCCTTTACACGCCTCCTCTGTGATTGGAATTCGCCCCCAACCTGCAAGTGATGCTCTGGTCAATTGGTCTTTCGAACATTCTAATGCTTTCATGCGTTCTTTGATCTTAGGTAAATCGAAATTATCAATATTGTATCCCGTGATGATGTCGGGGTCACTTTCCCGAACCAAGCGAGTCAAGCCTTCCAACATCTCACGTTCATCGCCTCGGAATCTATATGTTTCACTTTGCCCGTTTTGTTCAACAACCGCAGCAGCACACAATATTCGTCCCGATTCAATACTAGTCTCCAAATCGAATGAAAATGTCACAAACGGTGCAGCAAATGCTTCGGTTGCCCGTAAGTCATCAATATGACAACGTGCAACTCGATCTGTGGGGTACTGCCCTCGCCCACCTGCATCACGAATAACATCTCCATCCTTTGGTAGCAATTCACCTTTCCATCTAATGTGCGGACCGAGGTCTAAATCTAACAACAAGCGTTGGGGGAATATGATATCTGCACTAGTAACTGTCCAACCACCTAATGCTTTGATTGAGTCACGAATTTTTGGACCACTCGTAATCATCCAAGGCTGCTTAACCTCAACTTTCCAATGAGGTTTTATACCCAAATCGGTCCACTTTTCTATGGGGTTATGAATTGAAGTTACACCTTTAATACTACGCACTTTTTCCAACTTTTCCTCAATATCCGATGGTAAATTTGCTGTTTTTCCGGCAACTGCTATTTCGAGAAAAGGGCGCAAACCATGAACCAACAATAGTGTTGAGTGGCCTTCACGTGCACGTAACCAGAGTTCAACAACAGTTTCTGTACCAAAACTCTGGTAGGATGCCGCGACGATACAGGCATCCTCTTCAACGCCCATAAGCCTTGATTGAAGCGGGTGTCTTTCAATTATATGGGTGAACATCTTGCAAATCGAACATCAGAGCGTTTCCATGCGCAAGGGTTGAGAACCACCCCTCTCGTTGGAGGCACATCGGGACGAGCATATTCGGTGGAGGAATTGTTTTGGATGAGCAAATTGATTGGGATTCATTGACTTTTTCGTTCACACCGACTGACGTAATGTATGTCGCAAAATGTAAACTCGGAGATGAATGGCAAAACGGAGAAATGATGCCTTATGGTGATATCACAATTTCACCTGCTGCAGGTGTTCTGAATTATGGCCAAGGGCTCTTCGAGGGGATGAAAGCACAACGCAGTGTCAATGGTGGAATTGTTCTCTTCCGCCCAGAAAAGAATGCTGCCCGTTTAGCAGATGGTGCAATGAGACTTGGAATGCCACCTGTACCTGAAGAGATGTTCTTAGAAGCAATTGAACAAGTTGTAGCCGCGAATGCTCGTTGGGTTCCACCAACTGGAAAAGGGGCCCTCTATATTCGGCCAGTCTTGTGGGGGACAGGGGCCATTCTTGGTGTATCACCAGCTCCAGAATATACATTCATGATTTATGTCTGTCCAGTAGGTCCTTATTTCAAAGGTGGAATGCATCCCATTTCACTAAAAGTATCAGATAATTATCATCGGGCTTGTCCAGGGGGCAGTGGTGGTGTGAAAGCAATTGGAAATTATGCACCAGGGATGATGCCTAGCAAGAATGCCAAGAAAGAAGGTTTTGCTGAAATTATCTATCTTGATGCTGTTGAACATAAATTTATCGAAGAAGTTGGAGCAGCGAATTTCTTCTGTGTCAAGGATGGCGTAATTCACACACCGGAATTAACAGGAACCATCTTACCTGGAATCACTAGATCAAGTATCATTGATTTAGCACGCTCAAAAGGTTATGATGTAATTGAAGAAAAAGTGGAAATTGAATTTGTTCTACGAGCAGACGAATGTTTCTGTGCAGGTACGGCCGCAGTTATTTCACCCATCGGTTCAATCTGTCATGGTGACATCTGTACTATGTATTCAAACAATGAAGTTGGTGCAGTTACTAGAGAGTTGTATGATACTTTGACTGGAATTCAAACCCAAGTGGAACCGGATTTATTTGGTTGGATTCGAGCTGTACCAATACCACAAATCGAGATAGATTGATCTTGTCCTATTTTCTACGGCGACGGCGTTCACTGGGCTTACTCCCTTTGGCTGCTTTGAATGATTTTCTTTGTGATCGGCCTCTTTTATCTCCTGCTTTTGGGCCACTTATCTTGGCTTCTTTTTCAGCAATACGTGATTTTGAATCCTGAGATTTCCAAGCAGTTCCTATTATTTTGAGAACTCCCTCTTTTGAATTGGAATCTGTAGCAGAAAGGGCATCGGCTATTGAAATCCATAACCTACCTTCTCTGGCACTAGGACGGGATGGGTGTGAAATTCCTTCTTCGCGTTTCATCTTCCGAATCCCAACACTTCTTGCTGCATATGCTAATCCATCTAATGTTGGATTAGCAACTGCTCGATCTTTAGAAACTCGGCGACCAGAACGGCGGCTGGCCTTAGAATCAAAATAGCCAGGCCATATGATTAGCCTATCTGGGTTGTTCGCCATCTCGGGACCTCCGAGTGAGCGTCTCCGTCATCAGATGTGAACCCTTCACTCGAGCAATACGCCATTAATGACGCCATGACTGCCCGGACGACTGGTAATTCTGACTTGGCCCATATCTGTCTCTACAACTGCTCCCTTTGTCATAATATTACGCCGAACAAAGTTAGGATCTGCATTGTTTTCACTTACTGATTGAAGAGTTGCTTGTACTACCTTACCGGTTTTTTTATCTGCAACATTGACTTGGTTTTCATAGAGAACTCGTACTGTTTGAGCACCTGAGCGCTTCCTGTACAATTTTCTATTTGGTTCGCCGATCATTGTTGATTGCTTTTCAGATGCAATCTCCGTTCGACGCTTGCCGCGATAGCGGTTTGGACGCTTGAGGCGCCCCCCTGTAGGCTTGCGACGTGAGATACCGTGCCAGTGTGCCATAATGTTCCCTCTGGGAATCGGCCGACTTACTTCCCTTATTTCAAGACCGCGATGGTGGGTTGATCACCATCCGGTGGGTAAATAGCCAAAATACGACGCGCCAGAATTGGCGATAACCTATGTATGAGGGACGTTTGGAATTTAAAATAGAGTTGCAAGATGAAGCTGGACAGTTGGCTAAGGTCAGTCGAGAATTCGCAAATTGTGGAATCAATATTGAAACAATGTGTGCCATTGATACAAATGTAGTAATCGTAACAGATCAAACTACAGAAGCTAGAATCGCATTGAATTCTCTGGGGATTGAATTTTCAACAACTACCCTATTATCTCAATCCATGCCAGACAAACCCGGTGCTCTCGCTGAATTCTCGGAACGATTGGGGGATGCTGGGGTCAGTATTACCTCAATTTATGTGTTGTCGCGTATTCAAGGTGCAACAGAATTAGCATTTTCCGTTGATGATTTGGATAAGGCTCGAGCAGTTCTAAATATGCATGAGTCGGTTCCACCTTGATTATACAAGAATAAAATCGAGTTCTGAAATGAGGGTTCCATCCTCACTTAACAAACGTGCTTGTACATGGTCGCCACGCCTCATTGGGCCTACACCAGAAGGGGTGCCACAGAACAACAAATCTCCTGATTCTAGTGGAGCCCATTCTGAAAGTAGCGAAAGCAAATCAAGAGGTGCGAAACTCATTTGGCCAATAGAGGCATCTTGACGCTGTACACCATTAACGGCTAATTCCAATTGTAAATGTGCAAGGCCTATTGGTGGCTCGGAAAAATTGCCAACAATTGCACTATTGGCGAATCCTTTTGATTGTGTCCAAGGCATGCCTTCGGTTTTGGCTATACTTTGGGTTTGACGATCTGTCAAATCAAGTCCAACTCCAATTTGAGAAAGACTCTTGTTTTCATCCAACTTTAGCACTAGTTCGATTTCATGATGGACTTCTTCAAGATGAGAGGGTATTTCCAATTCACAGCCTATGGGGGGTTGGGCTAGTCCAGCCCACGGTTTGAGGAAAAAACGCGGTGATTCTAATGGTGCACCACCCATTTCCCTCGCATGTGCATCAAAGGTTCGAAGGGCACACCAAATACTCGGCATGGTATTCCGACACTGTTGCTTAACATCAAATGAGCGGGGGCGAATATACGAATATTTCACCTCGATCTAATACGAGGAGGAGATTTGATTCTAATTCAATCCTTATGTTTAATCAAATACGATAGTTGAAAGGGTGGCTATGATTCGAGAACTTGTGGCTAAGAAGGATTGGAAGTTAAAGGGCAGAAAACCTGTACGGCATAAAAAAATCAGAGGATTAATCGAAAGGTTAACTGTTCCTCTAGACATTGAAACTGATCTTTCTGATTCATTCTTAGAAACGGCAACTTTCGGGCCATGGTCCTTGCTAATTGTGGACAAACTTTCGCTTGGAATGGAAGTCGAATCTCCAAATGGTGAATTGATCGCTTTTCCAACATTGCGAGGGATTCTCGCTTGGTCACCTAACTCAAAATGGTGTGATGTCGATAGAGGTGCAATTCCATTTCTAATGAATGGGGCGGACTGTATGGCAGCAGGAATCCATTCTGCTTGTGACAGTATAGAAGAGGGGGACTTAATTTGGATACGAGAACAGGAGCACAGGAAACCAATTGCTATTGGTTGGGCTATGATGAATTCAAAAAGTATGGTTGATGCAAAACAAGGGAAAGCTGTCAAAATGCTCCACCATGTTGGAGATGAACTTTGGGACATGGGTATTTGACGGGCTTTCTGAAAAGGTATTTTGTACTAAACCAGATTGAACAGGTTTATGAAGCGCATATTTGCAATATGCATTGCTTTACTTTTGGCAGTACCATTTGCTACTGCTGGAAATTCAGGAGTGAACCAAACAATTGATGTTTCAAATACGCCTATTTCATCAATATCTTCTCCAAATTCATCGAGTGATGGAGAGAGTGTAACTGTAGAAGTAACGCTTCATGCTGAAAATGGAACTACTGTTCAATGGACTGTTCAAATGTGCTTGAATACCGGTGTTTGCAACCCTCCTGAAGTGTTGAATATGGAAAATAGTAGTTCGGATAGTCATTGGATCGGTACAATTACTCCTGTAGATGATCACTCTTACGTCAACTATGACATTATCTTGAATTATGCCGATGGTGAATCTGAGAAATTCCCGGAAAACGGATTCACTAATGGTGGAAAAATTTGGTCTGATTGTTGGACCGATGGAGATGAAACTGGTGGTGAAAAATGCTCTGAAGAATCTAGTGGATTGCCGGCCCCTACACTGATGCTCACTGTTATTGTTGGATTGTCCGCAGCCTTAATTGCAAAGCGAGATGACTAAGCATCTTCGATGGAGAGGTACATCTCACCAAGGTGAGACTATGGATGTGGAAATTACTAATGGGCAAATTACTGAGCTTCGAAATGCATTTGATTCTAAACCTTCAAAAATCGTAGCACAAAATGCCGTGACCAGCGTTCAATTACCCAGTTTGGCCCTAAATCGGAATGTCATTCAAGATACACAAAACACATTCAGCACCAAGCTGGATGAATGGAAAGTCACTTCACAAAAAAGTAGTGGCCGTTGTTGGCTTTTTGCCGCATTAAATCTTTTCAGAGTTGGGGCGATGGAAAAAATGAATGTTAAGAATTTTGAATTTAGCCAAGCACACATTCACTTTTGGGATAAATTCGAACGTTCAAACCATCTCCTAGAAGCAATTATTGATACCGCTGACCGGCCTGTAGATGACCGAACAATCCACTTTCTACTTTCAGATCCAATTGGTGATGGAGGCCAATGGAACATGGCGATGAATCTAATTGAGAAGCACGGTCTTGTGCCTAAATCTGCATATCCTGAATCTAATACTAGTAGCGCAACTCGATGGATGAATATGGAATTAAAGAATATCCTCAGAAGTTCAGCCTGCGAAATTCGGTCTATTCTCGAAAAAGGTGGGAGTGTCGAGGATGCTCGGAAACACAAAGAAAAACGTGTTGCAGATATATGGGATATGTTATGCATTCATTTAGGAACACCACCAACAAGTTTTGATTGGCAATGGAGGGATAAAGATGGGGGATTCCATCGAAAAGGGGATATGACACCCCAAGAATTTGCTGCAGAGTATGTAGATGTGGATTGGAGGAACTATGTCTGTATAGTAAATGACCCTCGAAATGAGTACTACAGGACCTATACAGTTGACTATCTGCAAAATGTTGCAGGGGGCCCCCCTGTTGTATATCTCAATGTTCCAAGTAAGGAAATGAAGAAGATTACACAAAGACTTCTCGAAGATGGTGTTCCAGTATGGATGGGTTGTGATGTAGGTAAGGAAATGGACCGCAAAGGCGGCTATTGGGATGCAAATTTGTTCAATGTGAGTGATTTGTATGGTGTTGAATATGGAATGGACAAAGAAAACCGTTTGCGTCATGGGCAAACTATGATGACACATGCTATGCTGTTTACAGGGGTTGATGTTGTTGATGGGAAGCCACGCCGATGGCGTGTTGAGAATTCATGGGGTGATGATTCAGGACAGAAGGGATACTACACTATGAATGATTCATGGTATGATGAATATATGTTTGAAATCGCAGCACCCAAAAATTACCTGACTGAAAAAATGCTAAAAGGACTTGATTCTGAACCAGTCGTCCTCCCTGCTTGGGATCCAATGGGCTCATTGGCTTGAATCATCCTCTAGAGACCGATGTTCACAAAGTCGTTCAATGAATCTTCTAGCTGGTATTCCCCATTGAACAATTGTTAATTTGACTGTGTTTCTATCTTTTGATAACTCACCATATTCAAATCCGGGAGCATTAAGGTCTGATGGGACCAAAGGTAAACTTGAATGTTTACTTTGGACAATCAATTTGACGCCGATTTCTGATTTCTTAGCTGAAAAAAAATCTCCAATTTGAAGACCATCTTCGATTGAAACTTTTTCACCTTTCGAGCGCAATAATCGGAGAATTACTTCAAGTAATTGGTCTCCTGAACCATCGGTGTTCTGCGCAATTAATTCATCTTCAGTTGAAATTACTGGGCCATATGCATCAAGAAATGGTAAATCCTGATCATGTTGGGCTAACAACTCATCTAACCCCCGAGCAAGGCTACGTTTCTTAACCATCACATCACTTCATTTGCAAACCCCATCGAAGGGCCAAATTTTGTGCGAGGGCGCTATAATCTCGTCCCCCATTACTTTCAGGTGCATGAATATGAATTGGAATACCTTCACTTGGTGCTTCTGCGAGTTTGATATTTCTTCGAATTGGGGGTTCAACAATCAAATCTCCAAACGTTTCGACTAATTGGCTCTTAACTTGACTATTCAATAAGGTTGGAGCGTGCATTGTCATCATCACTCCATCAAATCCTAAACGTGGATTTAATCGACGGCGTACTTCTCGAATTGTTGAGGCTAACATCGCCACGCCCTCCAATGCGAAAAATTCTGTTTGAACCGGTACCAATACCGCATCACTAGCAACAAGTGCATTAATTGTCACTAATCCTAGACTCGGTGCTGTGTCCAAGAATACAATATCATAATGAGGAAGTAAAGATTCTAGGCCCTCATGTAAACACCTTTCTCTACCAAGCATCGTTGAAAGATCTTGTTCCAACCCAACCAAACTGCGTTCACCTACGACTAAATGCAATCCTTGAACTGCTGTTGCATGACGACAAGCGGGTGCTAATTCAGGTTCTGTAAACAACGTTCTTGTGGTATGTTTTACTCGACTTTTATCAATTCCAAGCCCTGTAGCACAATTCCCCTGTTGATCACAGTCTACCACAAGAACACGAACTCCATTTAAAGCAAGGTGAGTTGCTACGTTAATCACCGTGGTGGTTTTCCCTACCCCACCTTTTTGATTCATCACCGTCACAACTCTTGCTCGACCACTAGGAGTAGGTTCTGCAATAGGTAAGTCCACCTGAGTACGAGGTTCGGCAGAGCTAATAGAGTCTAAATCAGCATGCTCAAACTCCTCTTCTATGAATTCAACAACAAGAGGGGCAGGGACCGCATCTGGGAGAAAATCTTCTTCTTTCATATGCATCCCGAGGCTTACCGAAGCCCCTGCACACTTGAGGCTGACGGGAGGTATTAATCCAAAGAATCCGTTTTCAGACCATATTCTGTGGGCCAAATTAACTCTCAGAAGGTCTTGTGGTCAAAACCCATCCTGCCATTCGTCCATTTTCAGCATCCATCCCTGCTTGAAGAGTATGTTCTTCACCATTTATTGTCCAAGAACGATCTATGTAGGTGGTAACCTTTCCATTCATCAAATCGTCAGGTAGTAAATCAGTAAGAGCATTATCTTCTGGGATTACAAGTCTATATGCTAAATGTGTATCACTTCGCAATGATTCGCCATTCATGATTTGAGAATTCAATTCTGAATAAAAAGATGGGTTTGTCATACGAGATTCCAGTAAATGCAATTCTAAAGTTTCAGGAATCTTATCACGACCATGTTCAGGTCGATCATCACCCTCTAAAAATCCATCACCAGAATTCAAACAACCATCACCCCCAGGCCATGACACACGTACCCATCCGGCACCTGTTGAACTGACCCAAGATAAATTCCAAACAGGTACCGACCCTGAGCGGTCGTCCTTAGCACCAAACACATATCCATCACCAGATAATGCAGAAGTTGCATCACCAAAGGTGGCGGGTTCTGCAATTACACAAGCCACGGCTTTCTCCAAAGTAAATGTACGAGTTGAGCTAGATTGATTACTAGGGTCATCCCACATATGTGTCCCAGTGTTCCAAGAAAGTTTTTCATCTTGGAAACCAAGTCCCTCACCTGCCTGTGGCATTGATGAATATGGTTCATTCCAATCCAATATATCTGACCCACGAATAAAATTAGATTCTTCCAATGTGTATTGAATTCGTAGTGTTCCTTCAGGGAATGCATAATCAATTGCTGCCTCATTCAATGCACCACATTGTCCGTTTCCATCTCCATCTAACATCACCTCTACACTTTGTTTCGCAGGCCATGGTCGGTCAGGAACTACCCACAATGTAACTGCTGCATTGCCAAGACACTCCTTTGTTTCCAAATGTTCCATGTACACCATGATTGCATCGTCACCATTTACTGTAGACTCGCCACCAACTCTCCAGTCCCATCCATTATATTGGCCAGTCATACCTTCACTCAAGATTTGAACTTGAAACATATCATAGATATCAACTGGATGCATGGGGAGGAGGACCACATCAAGCATTTCTGTCAATTTCTCAGAGTTTGAAATGGCTCCAAAGGTAGTAGTGTCTGTTGCCGAATGCTTACCATCGGAGTCCCGGAAGTCGAGAACTGTGTTGCTACGCAAAGATCGTTTTTCAAAAATCTCTGTCCAGAGAGTCATAGAAATATCGATTTCATTATTCAATCTTGTAAATGGTGTATTTGAACTACAGAAATCTTCGATTTGAGTGTGGCCTCGAATGTCTGCATTGAGATCGTAAGAAAGTACTTCTTCTACAGTATTCCATTCTCTACCATATCCATCTTTCATTTTTATTGCGCCCAATATTTTACTATCAACCGGGCTAGTCAAATCTTCAATCGTCCCTTCAGTAATCGAGGCCGTTCCAGTACCTGCGAAATCAATGGTGACCAAGTCGCAGGGATAACCAAGTGAGTCACTCGGCATTTGATCACGAATATACTTGACCATTTCATCGCCATTAATTTCAACTTGCCCATTTTTGACTTCAAAATCAAATTTGTCACCATAATGCGATGGGGATGCTTGGAAAACTACTTCTTGAGTGGAAAAATACCACCAACCGCCACCTGCGACAATCAACATTACAACCAATATTGTAGCAATATTAGTTCCATCTTTGTACCAAGGGTTCGACGTGGTTGATACTCGGGCAATTTTTGCTGGCGATGCCTTTTCTTCAGGGATTACTGCTTCCAATACCTCTGCCTCAATAATCTCTTCAACAGAATCTTCAATCAATTCGGCTTCAAAAAATTCAGGCTCATCTAAGGGTTCAAGATTTACATCTTCAACGAGTAATGCATCGCCATCGTCATCGATTAAAATAACCTCTTCACTAGTTTCATTTGAAATTTCATCTTCAATTCTAGAGATTAAATCTGCCTTCTTTCCTGTAATCTTGAGACCTAATTCTTTCAAGCGAACTTTCAGTTCGGCTACGGTTAAGGCAGATAGTTCGTCCTTAGCCATGGCCATCCTCAGAGAGGATGGCAATGCCTGACGCTTTCAACCTCTTCGCTTCCAGAGCATGCTAATGTGATGTTATCTTACAATTACGAATTGCGCATAGCGTCAATTTGTTCTTGTGACCAGCCCACTCCAAGTAATTCTTCATCAGTGTATGCTGCTGCAGAATTTTCAGGTTCATCTTTGGGTTCTGAATCACCACTAGATACCACTTGTGCTAGATTTGGGCTAGGTTGATTGATTGAATCTGAATTCTCGGGGTCTTCAACTACAACTGCATCAATTTGCTCACGCTGTTCAGCCTCTGCTGCTTCTAATACTTCATCCTCAACTTTAGATTCTGGTTTTCCTTCTGGATATTTCAATTGTTTGAATTCTCGTCCAGTTTTTTGTGCACCAATAAATGCAAATCCTGCTAATAAAAATGTGATGCTTGCAGCAGGAACCGATAATATCCTCGGCCAATATACCGCTAACTCAATATCAACTGTTGGTAATGCTCCAGCAGTAGGTCGTTCGTCCCATTCAAACAAAAAGCACTTCTCCCCTGGTTGAGTGTAGAGAGTGATTTCTACGGTTTTTCCGGGTGCTACTGAATCATTGAAATGATGCCATGATTCTTCAGGTAAATCTTCAAACCACTTACCTTTACAATCACCGTCAAAAATTCCTACTGTGAAGGAAGTATTTCCAGTTGTGCGATAGGATGCGATTTCCACATCAATTCGGACCGATGTGACACTACCAAAATCTGGAACTGGAGGGGGAATATATCCCTCCCATGTAGCTTTCAAAGATGAACCTGGATCAGATCCATCCCATATCTTCTCTTCATAACCACCTTCATTCCAATTGCCATCGTCAATCCACTGATTATGCTGTTGCTGATTTTGGCCTACTGGGAATGCTGTCAAATCAGTATCTCCGTAAGTAACAGGGAAAAATGAAAAACCTGCAAAAACAATTGTCAGGGCCAAGAAAAGGTACACATTAACCCGTGCGCTATTTCGCCTCTTCTGCAATCTTTCAAGAGATTCTTCTCGATTTTTTCTTCGGGCACGTGCTTCTTCAATTTCCGCAAGGGGATCAAATTGTGCTGGATTCACTGCAGAAGGTGTATCTGAGTTACCAATTCCTGATTCATTCGAGGTTCCACTTGGCTCAGTGACTGGTGGTCCTGATGGACCTGATACTACTGGAGGGCCAGAGGGACCCCCAACCGGTGGACCAGAGGGTCCTGCTGGTGCCTGCATGTACACCCGAGGACCGTTTGACGCTTGAAAGGCTCGGGTCCCTCACGCGCGCGTGTGAGCGTACGCTCGCAGGCGCGTTCAAGCGGTTTTCAGCCGTAGGACTCAAAAATGAGAGAGGGGCGGGAGGTTCATGACTCTCCGTGTCGCAATCCTTTCCCGGGGGCCGCGACTTTACAGTACGAGACGCCTAGTTGAAGAAGCAAATGCACTTGGGTGTTCAGTAGATGTTCTTGACCCAATGAAATTGTCATTGACTATCGGAAATGAGGGGCGAAGGATTCTGAATGAAGGTTGGAATGTTGAAGTTGATGCCATATTACCAAGAATTGGTTATTCAATTACGCGTCATGGTGTTGCGATTGTTCGCCAGTTTGAACGGATGGGCATTTACGCTGCAAACAGTAGTTCGGGAATTCATCAGAGTCGGGATAAGTTACATGCCACACAAATTCTCTCATCAAACCATATCCCAGTGCCTACAACTGCATATGTTCGCGACTGGCGTGATGTAGAGAGGGCTATTCGTCAAGTAGGGGGCGTTCCCTGCGTGATCAAAGCTGCTGAAGGCACCCAAGGCAGTGGGGTATTCCTAGCTCATACTGAAAGAGAGGCAAGCGAATTAGCATGGGAACTTCTAGAGAAAGGGATTCAAGTTCTCGTTCAAGAATATATTCAAGAAAGTCATGGCCGGGATATTCGTGTTTTAGTTGTTGGAGGGGAAGTTGTTGCAGCAATGAGGCGTAAGGCGCACGGTCGAGAATTTAGATCTAATTTCCACCTAGGTGGCAGTGTAGAAGGAATTGATTTACCCGAGGATTTTGCCAGAATTGCTCGTAAGGCTGCTAGACTTCTAGACCTTGATATTGCAGGAGTAGATTTACTTGAGTCAAATCGGGGACCTCTTCTACTTGAAGTAAATTCAAGTCCTGGACTTGAGGGTATTGAAAAAGCAACAGGGGTAAATGTTGCTGGTCATATTGTGAATCATATTATTGATGCACATGCCTTCACTAATGTTGACCTAAATCAATTATTAACAACTAAAGAAGGAAATGGTACACTTTCTCTGAAAATTAGAAGGTATCCTGAACTTGTTGGAAAAAGGCTTGGTGACCTGATAGTATACGATGATGATGCCACTATCGTGGCAGTTTCTAGAGCAGGTGCACATGTTTGGCAACCGGATGATAATCTAATTCTAAGAGAAGCTGATGAATTAATTTTCTATGGTATACTCGATATTTTACAACAACGTATTCGACCCCTTATCCAACGAACGATTGATGCACGAAACTCTTCACCACCAGAACCTTATCCTTGGAATATAGAGGTTGCAGAAAATCCCGCTGCATGGGCAATAAGTGACCAAAACGTGTCATGGAGAAATCGACGCCGCTGATTCCATCGGAGATTTCAAACCACTCATTAGAAGGGCGGATAATCCATTGCACCATGCGTAGCATTGATACATTCACCCTCCTACTGCGATGTCCCTTCGGGGATGGGATTGCACGGGCCAACGGCCCCGGGATGGTATAGCGAATGCGCAAGAAGAATGAGAATACACGAGAAAATTTACCTTGGGCTGAATCCCAGAGCGGGGGGCATTTTGCAACACCATTCTCAGAGGAATCTCTTGGAGTTTCTTTTGGACTACCCAGCAGGTTAAACAGATTGGCTGAATTACCCTGGTTCAATTGTTATGAAATGCAATTAGCCAGTGAAAAAAAATCTAAGCACACACTTCGTTCTTATCGTACATCACTGAAACAGTTCATTACTACAGTATTGCCTGGAGAAATGCCAGCATCTTACGATGCTTTACAAAATATGACTGTGAAAGAATTAGCAAGATGGATCGATCCTAACAACGGTCGCCTTGATTTTTGGGTTCAATCAATTTCAAATTTATCTCCAGCAACAATTAATGCTAGAATGGCAGCAATTGGGCATTTGATGGCTTGGATTGGTCACAGAGTGCCCGATTGGATAACACGGCCTAAGAAAGGAAGAAGTCTACCGAAAACTCTCGCTAAAAAAGAAATTGAGCGCTTGAAAGAAGCAGCTGCAACATCTGAAAATCCATTTGCACATCTAGTAATTACTTTACTTCTAGATACAGGAATGCGTGTTTCAGAATTATGTGCATTAAATCGAGCAGATGTTGATATTGATGATTTTTCGGCCACTGTAGTCGAAGGTAAAGGCTCAAAGGATAGATTGATTTTATTCACAAATTCAACTGTTGATTCTATTGAGGCATATCAGTCTATCAGAAATGAAATTGTGGTAAGGCATCCCCCCACAGATGAGCACAGGGATGCCCTTATTCTCAATCGTCGAGGACGTAGATTAACACCTCGCGCTGTTCAGAAACTTATGGATTCAATGGCTGATTCAGCAGATATACCTCGCTCAAAATTAAGTCCACATACCCTAAGACATAATTTTGCAACAGGATTATTGGAAAGAGGGGCTGATTTAGTCAGTATACAGAGGCTATTGGGGCATGCAAATATTTCTGCAACAAGAATTTATTTGGAAATAAGTGACCAAAGTCTTCGTCAAATATATCACAGAGCCCAATCTGCCATGGGATCTGAACAAACCGAAATCGATTAAAAATTATCAATCTGGTTTCTTAATTTTTTTGAGGAGGTCCTTCAAAGAAGGTGTCTTGAGGGTTCGACTACTGACCTCAACGGTCTTGTTAGACTTCTTCGTCACTGCAGCTTTCTTCTTAGCCCGAGGTTTCTTAGCACTCACTTTCTTTACAGCCTTAGTGGCTTTGCTTTTCCCCTTGGCTGCTGCTGTTTTAGCAGACATTTTGATTGTCTTTGTAGTTTTGCTAGTTTTTGCTGAAACTGCTTTTGCAGTAGATTTGACTTTTGTTGCAGCTTTCTTGGCTTTGGTGGATGCTTTGGCCCCTGCAGATTTGGCTGCTCCCGCAATAATTCGGGTGGCTAGAGCTCCGGTTATTCCTGCTTTAGCTAAACCTTTGGAGCCAACTCTAGCAATCGCTGCAGATGTTTTGATGTTCGCAGAAACTAACTTCCACGCAGTCTTTGCCCCCACGCCAGGTAAACTTGTTAATCGCTCTACTGCTTTCTCATCCGCCGACGGTTTCTTCTTTGCCATGTGACCCGCTCCATACCTGAACTAGCGGCCAAACTAATCAAGTTGTTCTTCATGGCATGTGATAACTGCCAAAGGGGGGGATGTTAAATCGACGCCGAATCAAAGGATATTCTGAACCCAAGTGAATCTATACTTCATGCACAAGTTAAATCTGGAAATCCAGAAATGAAAATTGATTCAGAAGGATCTCTACGTCATTTGCATTTCAAAGGAGGGGGCGGCTCGCTTTATCTTGGCGATGTTGGTGATGCTCTATTACGTGGGTTTGGGGCACATGAGCCTCCAATTATAGTTGAAGAACCGAGGTTTGATCAGCAATGTTGGAAGATGATTATCAAAGATTCTGAATTAACTATTATTCTAGAAAGTAAGGCCTACTGGGGCTTTGGACTATTTTCATCTTGTTTTCTAAATAAAATACACATGATTGGACCCCTAAATAGGCGAGCAAGTACAATTTTTGATCTGGTCAGTGTACTTGGCAGAAACCCATGGGAGGCTGTGCGAAAATCTCGTTTTTCGAAAAATACTGGTGTGCAAATTACAGATGAAAAGGCTGCTTGGGAAGAACTTATCGAACAAGGTAAATTGGATTTAGAAAATAAAATTCAATCAATGGAAATGAATGCGAAGTCACTCAAAAAGAAATTGACTGTGCTCTCAGAAGATGCTCCGAAAAACTGGGATTTGAATTCGGCACATGATGAAATTGAAAATGCGTTATCAGAATGTGAAGTTGCTAACGATGCATTGCATGATAGAACTTCAGCGGGGGTTGAAAGAGCGCTTGCTCGGGCTGAAAATCACTTGATCAAAGCGAATCCTGAAACCGAGGTCGTTGGGCAATATGATGGAGGTGACTTACTAGACCAGATGATTGAAGTTGATCCTGATGAAATCGATTTATCTGAAAAAATACTCTTGCATGATGAATTGCCTGATGATTTTGTGCACAATCAGGATTCACTAGAGGATGATGATGTTCCATTCGTTGATCTATCTTCAGAAGAAGAATGAACTAAAACCCTGTCAATTGGGCCCATGCCCATTGGAGAACATTATGATTCAAAAGGTACAGTACAGTTGATACAAATATGCAAGCGAAGTAAATGGTGCCTTTAGAAATCTGGATTGCGTCTTCGCTCTCCTCGTCGAAATATCGAATAAGACCAGCTGCTTGCTGGATATTCGGTCCTTTCGATTTCTTGTCTTTCTTAACCGCCATGCGTGTCGCCGACCTGCCTTTCGTATTTCAAGACGCCGAATACATCAAATTAGTCAAATAGTCCGATCAAGGGTCTAGTGTTTCTATCAATACAACACCATTATTGAACTCAACAATACGGCTAGCTGCATCCATTGCAGAATCCAAATCCTTTGTCATAAACAATTCTCTGCGGCGCCCATCTTCAGTTTGCAGGACCAATCTGTGACTCAACATATCCAGAACTTCACGGTCCACTGTTTGCCATATCCATGAATCAGTTTCAATTGTCATTAATGCTTCAACAGGAGCAAGTGGTCCTTGGGCCGCACCTGTACGCCGTGCGCGTTCAGTCAGTTGTGTCAACTTAGCAGCAGTCTCCACAGCATTAGTTCGATTAATTTCGCTAGATTTTGCATACCGGCTAGCCGGCTTTCGCTTAGTATTCATTCCATCCCATCCTGTATCCCTAAGGGGCTACAGTTGAATCATCGCACCCTATACAGGTATAACCATTCGGGAAGATATTGTATTTGAAAATAGCATTTTGGAACCTTTGAATGATTTCCGGTTCATTCTTCCTCGTCAACAATTAGTTCCCATGATTTGAGGTGAATATATACTACTGGTAAGCCAATAAAAACTACAAGTAATGAAATGGGTATCAAATTCTGACTAGCTAAAATTAGCAAAAATACTTGAATTAAGATTAAACCCGATATTTCCAGTGTTTTTCTTGAAAAGGTGAGAGATGGGTGGGTTTCGGTACTTGTTGCCAATATTGGCATTGTAACTACCAAAATTAAAATGGGAACAAAAGAGAACTCTATGTATTCTAGCCTTGGAAGGAAAGCAGGAGCAAAGAAAAATCCAGATAAGAAACCCCACACTTCTGGACGAGGGCGACTGTCAAAACCAATCGTTGGAAGTAACGCACCACCAAGACCACAAACCAATATCCAGCCAATTGCAATTCTGGACGACCATATTGCTTCACCAAATGTTCCAATGTTGGGCTCGGACATTGAAAGCAGCGATGTGCCAATAATAAGCACAAATGTCGAATGGAAAAACACAAATTGAAGACTCTTCCATTTATCACTACTAGTTAGCCCTCGTTCTTGGTGCACCCATGCCGATATTATGAGATGATAAATCGCTGCTATAATTAAAATCATCAATGCTGAAAGTGCTTTTTCTGAACTAAGGTCGAGTAACAGTACTATAACGCAAACAGATGCAATTAGCCTAAGAGGATGGATCGTTCTCGGACTAGAAATCTCAGCAAGAGACAGGGTTGGTAAAACAATCAAAGATAATCCAATTCCAAGAATTGGAAACATCATATTTTGCCAACCAATTGGAGACTCGATAGCTGATAATGACATATCTTCAATACTACGTGCAAATCCATCAGATGGTGTGCCCCAACCAAGTAGAACTATCCAACATAATGCCGCCCAGCGATGTATTCGTAAAGTTACATTATCTGTTTTGCGAATTGCTATCCCAATTGAAAAACCAAGCAACAAACCAAACATAATTCCTGCAGGGCCAGAGAAAACATAGGGAATGGCAGAAAATTTGTTTATCCCTTCAGGTAACCATTCGACAACTTGAGAATCATGTCCATCGGAATTCCACAGCGCATGTATTCGAAAAAATACTGTAATACTCAAAATGAGGCAAGGCACGAAATGTGCATAACGAGAAAACTTTTCTGGTAGCCATGAATGGAACATTAATAGCGGCGGGACTCCCAATAAAGCAATTGTCAATAATGCAGCAGATGGGCTAAAAGCATCGCCTCCACCAATTGCCATATCTAATGCTCATCCGACTAGGTGATTCAAGGTTGGGCGTAGCCGATGCGCTGAAATCCAATATCTCATGGGCCCAATATGAGCGGCATGGTTTCAGACTGGAATGCACATGCTGAAAAAAGTGATCTGGCCAAGCTGGTCAGGGTATTGCGACCTAATGAATATGAAAAATGGTTACAATCTGCAACACCCCGATTACCTGAAACTATACGCCTTAATCCTCTTAGAAAGGACCATGGTTGGACTGTTAAACGCTTGTTAGAAATGGGAGCCACCCCAATCACTTGGTATACTGGATCTGGTGGTGCATATTCATTACCTTGGGAAAAAGGTCGTTGCCCAGATAATAAAATTCGAGAACAAATCCAATCATTGCATGCTACTGGCCGGATTACTCAACAAGAAGCAGCATCTATGATGCCAGTTCAAGCACTTGATGTTCAACCCGGGCATCGCGTACTAGATTTATGTGCAGCACCCGGTTCAAAATCAACCCAAATTGCAGAGTCTCTTCATGGGAAAGGGTTGCTAGTTGCCAGTGAACCGAACCCCGGACGAGTGAATAATTTAGTTTCAAATATTCATCGTACAGGTCATCTAAATGTGGTTGTGGCTAAACATGATGGTCGTCATTTTCCACGAGTAGCAAAACCTGGTTTTGACCGGGTTCTAGTGGATGTTCCTTGCACTGGTACTGGAACAACTAGGAAAAATACAGACGTTTGGACAAAATGGAATTTACATTCAGGAAGAGGCATGCACAAACTGCAAGTTGATATATTGAAAAAAGGGGCTCTATTGCTCAGACCTGGTGGAAAAATGGTATACTCTACCTGCTCAATTGACCCTATTGAAAATGAAGCTGTAGTTGCTAGTATATTGAAACAGTTTCCATGGTTAGAATTGATTTCAATAAACACAAGTGATATGTTTCCTGATTTGAGAACAAGAAATGGGTATACCGATTGGCCATTGCTCGATGGCGACGGGGAAATTTCAGAACCAAAGAGAAATACTAATCAAGATTTTCAGCCCCCTTTAAATTCGGAAATTAAAGACTCATTAGTAAATTGTATTCGAGTTTGGAGTGATGAAAATGATGGTAGTGGTTTTTTCTTAGCAGTATTTGGTCAAACTGATTGTGATCATGATTGTGCGCGAGCGACGCGAACCATTCCTAGAACACCTGGACATATACCAAAACCAATTTCTGCACCTAAACTAGGAAATAATGAATTAAGGAAAGCTAGTGAAGAAGAAATCGAATATCTTAATGCTGACTGGGACATTGATTTGAATGAATTGACTCTTTGGCGAAGAGGGCCATTTGTGCATGTTTCTAGCTCAGAAATCACTGAGTGGATGTGGGCATCAAAGCGTACAACCGCTAAATTCTGCGAATATCCTGGTGAACATTGGCATCCAGTCAGAGTCGCACAAGCAGGTCAGCCGGCTTGGAAATTGCGAAAAGGCCGCAGTAGGTTATTATCAAAGGGATTGTACGGAATTGGAGGGAGAGTTTCCATGCATAGACATCAAATTTCAAAAGAATTACTCATCCGATTGTTAGATGGGGAAGAACCCGGTAAATCAACAATTATTGATGATTTTCCATCATTTGAAAATGAGAGAGATGGAGGAGTCCTTTTGGAAGTTATTGTTGAGGGGGAAATCGAATCTTGTCCAGCTTGGATTGCTGGTAAATTAAGCCTCATGATGCCTGATGCAGAAAAATTTGTTCTGAAATGGAGACTAGGTTGCACATAACGACATTCATGCGCTGCCGCGTTCTGCCACATCCATGGCAACAAAGAATGGGAGTTGGGCCCCTTTCGCTGTAACGTTCATGTTAATTGCCATTGCTGCAATTGGATTAGATGTCATTCCTAAGCATTACGAAAATGAGGAAGTATTTACTAGCAGTTCATCAGGAAAAATTCCAATGTTTGTTGAGCATTTTACAAATATCAATTCAAATTCGATACCCGACGATGGTGTTATCCGATTGGCTTGGCATACATGGGATGAAAATTTAACTAATGGTCTCGGGATACCTGCTGCAAAATATCGGGCGGAAGATCTTGGTATAAGTGAAACCGGTGTTATAGAACACCCATCAGAACCCACCCATGCAAAACTAAACATTTCGTTGAAATGGGACCAAAGTGTAGATGGAGCAATACTAAATTCAACAATAGGGATTCACATTTTCAATAATGTTTCAGATACATTAATTCTAAGAATGATTATCATAGAAAATAATGTTGAAGTAGGGGGAAGAATTCCAATGCAAAATTCTGTTGTAAGATTGTATAGAATGTCTATTGCAATTAACAATACGGCAGGTAGCCATACAACCCATCATGAATTTTTTTCAATTAGTGATTTGGTTGAACATGGAATGTCAAGAAACTTAGAGAATTATCATAATATGGATTTTATCATACTACTGTCAGACTATGAAACAGAAGAAAACCTTGCAATTCTTACCTCAAGTATGCCCGAAATCGTCACTGGACCTGGAGATACTGCAGACGTAGTGTCGACTTTATTGGGTCTTGGAATTATATTGTTCTGCTTTGGATCAATATCTCGTGCAGAATGGAAACGTGAATACATGTTACCTCGTTTAACCGGCAAAGGCAATCGACAAGGGAATCCAATGGCGATATTGAAGGCAGGAGGAGGAAATGTAATCTTACATGAAGTAAGAATAAATTCACCTTGGAAATTTGCTAGATTAATAAAATCACAGGAAATTTCATCAGGTACAGAAAAAACATTTGAAATTCGAGTTAAACCTGAACGGGGTATAGAAAAAATGCCCCATTCAATAATCGAAACAGAATGGAGCATCGAAGTTGAAGAAATGGGGAAATGGGTGTTAGACTTGACACTTAAGAAATGAACATATGTTCAAAATATCTAGATTGCATCGACATATGTTCAAAGTCTGTCGCTATTTGGCAGTATATATGATTGATGATACCGACCGGAAAATCTTGACAGTATTACTAACCGATGCTAGAACTTCTCTTCGATCTATTGCAGAGCAAGTAGGTGTTGCACTTGGTACTGTGTCAAATCGTGTAAAGCGAATGGAAGAACTTGGTGTTATAAGAGGTTATCAAGTTCAAATTGATGCTGATAAAGTAGGTTGGAATATGACTGTTTTATGTGGATTACGAATCGAAAAGGGTCAATTGATGGAGGTACAAAGAAGGATTGCTGAAGACGAAAGAGTTTTCGGGATTTACGATGTAACTGGTGAATTCGACTCAATGGTATTAGCTCGTGTACGGAACCGAGCACATTTGGATGACTTATCAAAAACAATTCTTTCATCTGAGGGGATTATCAGAACAGTCACACATGTCGTTCTTAACACTGTCAAACAAGATGGTGTTGGAATTCCCTGATTATGGGCATCCCCAGCCGAGTCTTCAAGAACGTCGGCGTTACCGTAGGAAAATATGACCACATCAGGCGCCACTGAAGAGGCTGGGCACGAAGTCGTTCGTAGAATTAATCCCGCTCTAAGGTGGGTGAATCTGAATTTGCTTCATCCAACCACTGATTTCGCCCCACTGCATGCGTTTGGAAGGTGGCAAGATCAACCACACCAACACCTTCCTGCCGCTAAATTAGCTGGATCTCCATGGCGTGGATTGTTGATCGCTGATGAAGTGGGGTTGGGAAAAACTATCTCAGCAATCAGGATCCTAAGAAGACTACACGCAATCGGCGAAAATGGTGCCGTGATTATTGCATGCCCAGGGTCATTAAAATCAAAATGGAAACAAGAATTACACCATCGTGGAGATATTGATGCAATCGTTGCAGATAGTGGACGAAGATTACTCTCTATTGTCGAAAGAATTGCAAATGGTGAACCACGTGTAATTATTGTTAGCCATGGTATTCTAAGGCGAGCAAATACACTTGAACGGTTGATGGAAATAATGCCAGAAACAATGCTAACTATCATTGATGAAGCACACCATTGCCGCAATCCTCGAAGTCGGTTACATGATGCTGTACAATTACTTGCAATGCGCAGCAAAAAGTGTGTTTTAATGACTGCGACCCCTGTAAACCTTAGAGATGATGAACTGTGGGTGCAACTAAGTTTGATTGCACCTGATCGTTGGCCTACAATAGAACAATTTCATCGCACGATGGGGCCCACAAGAATGTTGAATGATGTTCTCGATGGAATTGCACAATCAACGCCGAATTTACCACGAGCAATCGATCGTTTTCGGGCACTTGAACAAACTATTGGTTTTACTGGAGACCCTCGTTTAGAAAAAGCGATTGAGTTGGCATTAAATGAAAATGAATGGCAATTAAATCGTCTGGAAAATTCTCGGCAGAAACTTGCAGATTTGGTTCGTTCTCTTCGACCTCTAAATGATTTATTGGTAAGAACTAGAAAGAGGGATTTAGATTGGCACATCGCAAGTCGCAAAGCTGTTACATTGGATGTACAATTAAGCACTGAAGAATGGAGATTATACGAAGCTGCACGGCGATGGGCTAGAACTCTTGTACAGATGAGACATCCTGAGGGCTATGTCTTCGATTGGGCACTAATCGTACCTGAACGAATGGCCTCATCGTGTCTACCAGCATTTGCTCGACATGTGCTAAGACAACTTCGAACCCAAGCAAGAGAAGATTTTGAGGAAAATACAGATATTGAATTTGATGAAAATGTCGATTTAGGTGATGTTGAAATTCGAATGTTGAGAAGGTTAGGCAACCTTTCAGAACTCATAGAAGCTGCTGAATCATTAGGTGCTACAGATTCAAAATATGAAGCATTTGAAGCTTGGTTAACCACTAGTTTAGAATCTGATGATGAAGGTGGAATTCTTCTATTCAGTCATTTCCATGCTACACTTGAGCATTTACACGAACGGCTGAATGCAGCCGGTTTCAATAGTGAAATAATCACTGGAAGGACCAATATGAATGAACGAGACAATATTAGAGAAAGATTCAGAACCGGAGAAATTGACATTCTTCTCTCAAGTGAAGTTGGTAGTGAGGGTTTGGATCAACAACACTGCCACCGTTTGGTAAATTATGATCTTCCATGGAATCCTATGCGGATTGAGCAACGCATTGGAAGACTAGATCGATTTGGTCAAACTGCAGAAGAAATTGAAATCCTCAACCTTGCTGTGGAAGGTACAATTGATGCTGCAATTTTACATCGTTTGTATCACAGAATTCGAATCTTTGAAGATGCTCTAGGTATGCTTGATCCTCTTCTTGGACAAGCAATGCGAATGGTTGCAAGAACTGAGTTAAATAGAGTTGCAGGTACTCCAGTAAGACCTGAAATGATTCTTGCAGAAGATGTTGAAGATGACAATTCTAATGTTCTAACATTACTTGATAAGAGAGAGATGTGGTTGAATGAAAGATCTGTAGATGAACGAGAATGGATTGGGCCTGATCCGGGAATTGCTGCCTTGCGAAATTCCATCAAAAAGCATTCATTGGGAGTAACATCAACCCAATTAAGAGAATGGATTATGTATCATCTTGGTGACCTTGCTCAAATACATCAAGCCAGTGATGATGGGATCTGGATGTTGCGTTTAGATGATTCTATCGTTCAAATTCTCGCAGAACGTGTTTCGGATGAAATGAAAAATGATCAAGACACTGTTGGATGGAGTGAATTAATTCGAAAAACAAGTAACAGTTCAGGACCACATTGGTTTCATGTGATATTTGAACGGGAAATTGCGAGAAATAAAGAGCATGCGCATATATTTTTAACGCCTTATCATCCATTGGTTAGATGGATTATTGATGAAAATAAAGACCCAGTTCTGTACAATCTAAAGAGTCCTAGAATAGATTCTACGCCTCTTAATTCCACCTGGTGTATATGTATAGATTGGACAGTCAACGGTTTAACCAAAACAACAGTACGTAGATGGCTGTATCTAGATGCTGCAGGCGTTCCTCTAAACGATTACGGAGCAAAACCACTTCTGTTGATAGAACAAGCAGAAATTGATGAACAAATGATGAATCTAGAATCTCTGACTGAACCTATCAAATTAGCACTATTAAACGCTGAAAATCAGCGATTAATTCCTTTAATGGATGAATTACGCATTAATGCCGAACAAGCATGGAATGCTCGAATCCAAAGAGAGATGGGGCAACTAGCAGAAGCTGAGTGGAGAACACAGCAAGATGGTGGCGTGCCAGATCCACGTTGGATTCGAATGAAGAATGGCCTCATTTCCCGACTCCATGATGATTTAGCAAGACGATTGATGGAATTAGATGATATTCAAAACAATTTATCTGGTGAATTAAAAATTCGAGCGGTAATTCGTATTGTATAACTAGACTAATTCAATCAATCGCATCAATGTATGGAATTAATTTTTCTACGTGAGGCTTCAATGACTCTACTGTTCTTCCCTCTGGCTTCATTGAACGCAACAATATTTGACGTGTTTCCTGGTCCACTTGCATTCCAAATGCTTCTAATCGGTTACCTACCCCGCGTTGAAGTCTACCCCCTGTACGGTCCCAATCCATCAACAAAATAAGAGATGTACCCCCATCCACGGGATTGATTTTTCCATACTTCTCAAACAAATATGCAACCAATCTTGATTGATCCCAACCCCTATTGACTAATTCAATGGGTCCTGAAAAATTCATTGCTTCTAATGTCACCCTATCCCGTCGCCCTTCGACTAAAATCGGACAATTACACCCACCTTTTTCTAAAGGCCTATTTCGGATTCTCGCTTCCCCTAAAGCACGTCCTGCAAGGGTATACCGCGCTTCCACATCAGCCACACCTGGAAGCTTTCTCTTTTCCATTTAATTTACACCCGCTAACTGCTCAAGATGTAATGTAATTTCATCCAATGAAATTTGTTTAATACGCACTGTTTTTTGACGTGATTTGTGACCTCTTTCTATACTCACCAAGGAAAAAGATATACCCCATTTTTCTGAAATCAATGCACAAACTTCCTCATTTGCAGCTCCTTTTTGTGGCAAGGATTTAACTGCGATTTGTAATCTCTTACGCCACATATTAATACCTTCAATATTGTTTCTTTTCGATGCTGGTTGAACTTCTATTGCGAGAAAAATATCCTCTCCGACTTCGCGAATGATGCCAATGAATTGGTCTCGCATGATCGCTTCAATACAACAGAAGGTGCTTGAGGAAATCGCTAGATGGGTCGTAAAGCAATTATTACTGGTAATTTGTAAGAGATGCGATACAGTGCCCCCCCCTACGGGGGGGCAGACAACTCTCATATAGCGTCCTCGCGCCGGGCAGCCTGAGGAATGGTAATGAAGGCAGGAGGCGACATCTTCAATGACCTATTTGATGAATTCACGCTATGGGCTATTTTAGTCGGTATTTTCACATTTTCATGGTTGTTTCATCACTCCTTAAAATACCGCTCTAAGGATGGTTCGGATAACAATATTGACAACCTGACTCCAGGGGTATTTCCTGTTGAAAATGACGATTTGAAATTGGAAGTCACTTGGACTGTTGTCCCATTCATTCTCATTGTTTATCTCACATTCATTTCATGGGGTCCTCTTGATGAAATATGGACTGAGGATGAAGATGCACATATTGTCACAATTACTGCTTCCCAATGGAGTTGGAGTTTTGACTGTTCAGAAGTAAATAACACTGACATTTGTGATAGTAGTCAAACCATGGATGTAGAAGGAAGATCAAACGTGATTCTAAGTTTAAAGGCGGGGGAATCCTATACGTTCATACTATACTCTGAAGATGTGACACACTCACCTTTCTTTGTTGATTGGGGTATTAAAGAAGATGCTCAACCTGGGCAAGAGACTCGAATGTATTACACCCCCAGCACTGATGAAATCGGAACAAACTTACTTTACTGTGCAGAATACTGTGGAGATGACCATGGGTACATGACCGCAATTATAGAGGTACATGCTTGAGGTGGAAATGATGTTTAAGTCTTTGAAAAAACCGCGCACAATTGCAATTATTGGGGTTTTACTTTTTGCTATAGCAATTGCACCTAATGCATTTTCTTCACCAACTGGGATTCCTTATCAATCCATCAAAGATGCTGGCTGTTATTGTCACAGCACCTCAGCTAGTGATGATGTTGCACCAAGTTTAGAAGGGCTGCCTGTTGATGCTTCTGGCAATATCTACTTCAATGCAAGTGAAACTTACACTCTCGATATATCATTCACTGACTCACGTGCAGATACTGTTGCAGAACCCAGTGCTGTAGCAGGTTTCAATCTATGGGCAAGTGCGGGAACTTTTGCAATCCTTGACTCAAACCTGGTTAAAATGAATCCTGATGGTAGTTTGACACACAATGGCGCATCAACTCCTGATACAAATTCAGGAAATGATCAATCCAATTGGACTGTTGAATGGACTGCGCCTGATTCAGGTGGAGTGAAGTTTGTTCTTCACATCAACTCAGTAAATGGTGACCACAAAGCTTCTGGTGAGGATCAATGGAACAAAATTGACATCACGATTGGAGAGCAACCAATTGAACAAGCACGGGGTTTAGTTGTCCTTGGTAGTGCTATTTTATTGATGGTTGTTATCACGTCATCATGCTTATTGTGGGTATTCTACCGGCGGGACCCTGATGCATTCACATGGGACAATTTCTGGCCTTGGATTTCAGATTGGTTGACAAGTACCGATCACAAAAAGGTAGGAACTTTGTATTTCATTAACGGTTTATTTTTCCTTGGTGTTGGTGGATTATTTGCATTAATTTTTAGAATCCAATTAGCAACCCCTGGAAATGACTTCTTGACTACTGATGAGTATAATCAATTCTTTACAATGCATGGAACTGTCATGATTTTCCTTGCAGCTATGCCAATGATTGCAGGTCTAGGAAACTGGATTGTACCACTACAAATCGGTGCGCATGACTTAGCACTTCCAAGATTGAATGCACTGGCATTCTGGTTAAATCCCGCTGCGGCACTCCTCATTTTCACAGGTATATTCTCAGGCCAAGCAGCAGATACAGGGTGGACGGGATATGCACCTTATATTGTATCCAATACAGCCCACTCTGGAGCGACTATGTGGGTTGCAGGACAAATATTGTTAGTAGCATCATCCACCGTAGCAGGTGTCAATTTCATGACTACATTTGCCACAATGCGAGCCCCGGGTATGGGTTGGATGCAAATGCCTCTATTCAGTTGGTCAATATTTATCTCTGTTCTGATGCTCTTTATCTCAATTCCCGCTTTCGGAATTGGACTAATTCAGGTATTCCTTGATAGGACAATAGGAACTACATTTTACGAAGTCGCCGGTGGAGGTGATCCTCTACTTTGGAGTCATCTATTCTGGTATTTTGGTCACCCAGAAGTGTATGTTGTTGTTGTTCCCGCTTTTGGTATTATTTCAGAAGTCATCTCTACCAGTGCTCGCAAGACAGTATTTGGATACAAATCAATGGTATTTGCTCTTGCAGGTATTGGTATTCTTGGTTTCATCGTTTATGGACATCACATGTTCACCAGTGGTATGGACCCTACACTCCGATTCGTCACTATGCTGACAACTATGCTTGTAGCAGTTCCAACCGGAATTAAGGTCTTCAACTGGCTACAAACGATGCATGGTGGGAGTTTAGTCTATCGAACACATACCTTGTGGGCTTTAGGATTCTTAGTAACATTCACCTTAGGTGGAATCTCTGGAATGTATTTCCCTTCCATTGCTATGGATTTACATTTGCATGAAACTTATTTCGTAGTCGCCCACTTCCACTATGTTTTCGTTGGAGGTATTGTGTTCGGAATATATTCAGGAATATATTATTGGTTCCCGAAAGCAACTGGAAGAATGTTAGATGAAAAATTGGGCATCATCCACTTCGTTACTGGATTTATTTCATACAATCTCATCTTTTGGCCAATGCATCGTCTTGGAATATGGGGTATGCCTCGAAGGCAGCACACATACTTCCTCACCACAGATATGTATGATGCACTGCCACCAGAAGCAGCAGATTGGAACATGATGATTACCATTGCAGCGTTCTGTTTCTTTGCGAGCAATCTGATATTGGTTTACAATATGCTCAGTAGTTCACTACGTGGAGCAAAAGCTCCAGACAACCCATGGGGTGGCTGGTCAATGGAATGGATGACTTCAAGTCCACCTCCAACTCCATCTCATGATCCTGACAACCCACCTGTACTAGACATGAGTTTGCATGAGCATGAAGGAGAGCCTGGCTGGTTTGGTAGAATGTTAGAAAGAATGATGGTACCAGATGACACCGAGGTGGAACAATGAGTTACGGAAATAACGAGCATCATGATGATCATCATGGGTGGCATACACCACATAATTCATGGGCCCCTATTATGATGGCATTTGGTTCAAGCATCTTCCTTCTTGGATTCGCAAAAGTGTTTACACAATCATGGAATGATACTGGAGATGGCTTTTGGGAATATGCGGTCAATGTGGGTGAAGTATGGCTACTTATTACTGGCCTAGCAATTTTCTTTGCTGGAATAATTATATTCTGGAAACAAGATTGGGGACATGATGGTTCCTATGAAGCCAAATCGAGGGGGGTTCCATTCCGTAATATCGATGTTCGTAAGATTGCACTTTGGATGTTCCTAATGTCTGAAATGATGGTATTTAGTAGCCTATTCAGCACATACATCCGATATCGTTCTGGAATACCCAGTTGCGCATCAGTTGTAGGGACACCTGGATTTGAGCCGGGATCTCCCTGCTGGCTCCCTGCGTCTTACTTCATTGCAGAAGGTGGTTGGCATCAGGAAACTGCCCATGCAGCTGTGGGATTCATGCCTGATACATTAATTCCTGGAGCAATCAATACATTCGCACTGATTATTTCATCATTTACAATTGTCCTAGCACTTAAGACTGCGAAAGACAAGAGTTTGAGTGAGGCGGAACGCAGTAGAAAAGTTGGAAAGTACCTTCTAACAACACTTCTATTGGCTACATTATTCTTGATATTCAAGATGGTGGAATGGTTCATTGGGTTTGAGATTGGGTCACACGATGACCCTCTATTCTATTCTCCAAGTTTACTTGAAGATGGTTTTACCATACATGCTAGCGAATACACATATCAAGTCTGCTCTGAATGGGATGGGCATCATTGTGCTGAAGGAGCGATGCAATCATACATCGTTGATGTAAGAATGTCTGCTTCTACATTCTACGTGACCACTGGAACCCACGGAGTTCACGTCTTTGGCGGAATGGTGGCACTATTCTATATGGTAATCAAAGCGTTCCAAGGGGGATACACACCTGCAAACGCAGTTAGTATCGAGTACTTTGGATTGTATTGGCACTTTGTCGATTTAGTTTGGGTGTTGGTATTCCCAGCATTCTATTTGTATTAGGGAGGAAGAAGAAATGAGTGAAGAAACACACCATGATGAACACGAACACCACCACACACTGTTTGGCTTTGATGCGTACAACATGAATTTTGCAATACTGATGATTTTTACAGCAATTGAAGTCGTTGCAGTTGCACTAACTTTCTCAATGAAAGGAACTGTTAGCATGACTACTGTTGTATGGATTTTAGTCATTGTTGGAATTGTAAAGGGATATGGAATTGCAGCTATTTTCATGCATCTTAAAGGTGACCCAGATAGTCAGGTTTTGACTGCTACCGCTTTATTTCCTGTCTTTTTCATTATTGTGATGGTTCTCTTCATCGGTTTAACGCACCCGGGTGCTGCTGGTGGACTGCCTGCATGGTGTCGACCCGGGAATTACTACTGATTCACCTGAAACGCATATGGGTAAGATGGGTTCAGGGCCTTCCAAGCGGACGTCGCATAGCCTGGTATCGCGCCGGATTTGAAATCCGGTGGTAATTTACCGCGGGAGTTCAAATCTCTCCGTCCGCGCCACTTTTGTCTAAGCGGTAAAAACAAACTACTATACTCATAATGTTGCGAGATGGTAATATGAGCAAGAAAGTAGCATTCTTGATGACTTTTTTAATTGCACTCTCTGGATGTCTTGGCAATGGATCTAACAAGGATGATTACGATTTCAATGGAATGGAATACAACCCTGCATCCAATGCGCCAGATTTTGTTCTCTATTCTCAAGACGGGCAAGTTATTTCACTCTCTGATTTTGATGGGAAAGTTGTAGTTATTGCTTTCACATATACACACTGCCCCGATGTTTGCTTAGCTATTGAAGCAAATTTGAAAACAGTGCACAATGAATTGGGAGAAGAAGAAGATTTGGTCATCTTATCAATTACTATTGACCCAGCAAGGGATACACCTGAGAATTTGCTTGAATGGACTGAAGCACGAGGTTACACTTGGCCACACCTTACTAGTGATAATTCTTCAGACTTCACTAATGATAATCGTACTGGAGTTTGGGACAACTACAACCTACTTGTTGATAATGACCACATCAATTCTGATCACTCAAATCATGATGAGCATCAGAATCATTCTGTAATGCTACATCAAGTTGCAGTGCTCTATCCTGACAGCACAACGGCGTTACTAGATGGGCATCATGATATGTTACCAGAGGAAAATCCTACTGGATGGAACCTAACCACAAGCACGATGATGATGAATAATATCTCAATAAATTCAACTGCATACGAATGCTGCGGAAATATGTTAACAGGGATTGACAACTATGTTACACCAAGTGACTCCTCGTGGTGGTGGAACCTATACTATTGGAATGAAACTAATTCATCTTGGGATTATGACCCCGACAAAGGGGCAGATGATATCATTGTCATGCAAGACACTGATCACATTGCTTGGGTTGCATCAAATGCAAACATCACATATCTACCAACACCAGATAGCAATATGGTCTGTTACAATATGGATACACATGCCTTGACTGAAGACAGTCAACAAATAGCATGTGAATCCTATTCATATTTTGAAAATTACACGATGAATGATGGACAAGATATCTGTTACAATATGGCCTCACATTCAGTATCTAATGATAACGAAACCAATTGTGAATCGTATATGTATTTGGAGAACCATACTATGCAGGATGGATCATCATTCACTGGTTGCTATAATAGTGGTACACATATACCAAATTCGAATATGTCACAATCTGAATGTGATGCATTCAATTATTACATCAATTATGGTGCAACTGTGTTTACGGGATGTTACAATATGCATACCCATACAATGTTAATAGAAAATGAAAATTATTGTAACTCTCATATGTGGGTTCAAAATCAAGCACCACCGGGCACAGATGATTCTCAAAGCAGTGTTGGAATGGACAACCATCATGGTGAGCACGGAATGAATATGGGTGATGACGAGGTTTACGAAGTAGGACATAATACTGTAACATTCATTATTGACAAAAATGGGCACAAACGGATTGTCTACACTGGTTCGGACTGGGACACATCCGATTTTATCGAAGACTTGGAATATCTTCTTGAAGAAGAGACTGAGGTGTGGTACGACTGCATGACAGATGAAGTGTGGTCAGATGAGAAGCAAGCATGGTGCGACGAGTATTCAAATCATGACGAACACGAACATTAGGATTGATATTAGGTTAACATAGTGATATTGGTGGATGAAATGTATGCAGTAATCTCACCCGCAAAAAAACTGAATTCCTCAGGTTGGGACCGAAGTCTGAATTACACCCACCCCTCATTAATTGATCATACTTCAGGTCTAATTTCTGAACTGAAAAATAAGAGTGCTGAAGACATAGGGAGTATGATGAAAATTTCCGAAAAACTATCTGAACTGAACTATGAACGGTATCAATCATTTTCACAAAATACCGATTCAGAAGAGGCGAAGCCTGCTGCTTTGATGTTTGATGGAGACACATATGTCGGCCTAAAATCAAGTGATTTCAAAAATGAGGATTGGGAGTTCGCTCAAAAACACCTTGGAATTCTCTCTGGACTATATGGGCTATTGCGGCCATTGGATCTAATTCAGCCACATCGTTTGGAAATGGGTACACGTCTTAGCACCAATAGAGGATCAAATTTGTACACATATTGGGGAGATGAAATAGCGACACTACTACAAGAACGGGCGACTTTTTCTGGTGATGGAAACCTCATCAATTTAGCATCTAATGAATACTTCAAATCAGTTGCACGACCTAATCTAAAATTGAATGTCATTACTCCTTCTTTCAAAGAAATGCGAGATGGTAAACTCAAGTTAATCAGTTTCTCCGCAAAAAGAGCAAGAGGCGCGATGGCTAGATA
>Ga0208764_10000201_pt1 | contig 35379 bp, 26 predicted proteins | sample ETNtaG_18_FD_185762 | JGI IMG/M metagenome (GOLD analysis project Ga0208764, IMG submission 185762) | Marine microbial and viral communities from oxygen minimum zone, Eastern Pacific Ocean - ETNP201302SV91 (SPAdes) (version 2) | ecosystem: Environmental > Aquatic > Marine > Oceanic ... | reverse complement strand
TGCATCTTTCAGATTGTCCCGGATTGCTGTGGTGCCATCACCTTTCACAGAAATTCCAATATGATTGACTAAGTCGGTTTTTTCCGTGTATGTTTGTGCATCTGACAAAGAAGTGAAAATTAAGGGATATTTAGACCCCAAATAGCCAGTTGAGATATCCGATATTATCGCCTGAACAGTCATATTTAGAGACTTTTTCTCGATTCCAGAAGTGTAATCAATTATCATCCAATGAACCTCAAGTGTATCTCCCACATCGGCTGAGACTCTCTCAGCCATCTCCTCATTGATCACAACATTCCCTGATTCAATGTCTGCATAATGAATACCATTTTCACCACCGATTGGGTCGAAACTACCCAATAATGAGCGGTTTGCATCAAAGGCCATCCACTGCCCATTCGGCTCTGCGAGGCCCGATTTTTCATGAATTGCCGAAATAGTCAGAGCCAGACCGGGTCTAGCACCAATAATATCGGGCATATCAACTAATTCATCCGATAATTCACTGGCTCTTGTTGAATTCCATTCAGTCCATAGCCCCGTTATTGGGTCATTTCCACGGATGTAGTAATCAGTATCCCCCAACGGCACAAGGAAATGTTGTTCCATTGTGGCATCCAAACTATCGCCAATAACCAATGACGAGGAAACAATTGCAGAACCAACTAAAAGTCCTGCAATAACAAGTGCAGTATTGCGTTTACGGCGTACTAAATTATTGCGAGCCATTGTTGCAAGAATGCGGTGGCGGCTAGAAAGAAGCCATTGAACTACTGTCCATACAACAAGACCAGCAATCGCTGAAATACCAACAGAAGTCAACGTACGACCCAAGGTCCAGTCATTTTCATCAATTTGTGCTGAAAAGGAGAGCCATGCGACAATGGTCAGAGAAGAAATGCCTGAAATTGCCGTAACCAGTTTACGTGGCCACGTCCAAGCACCAGCCAAGGACATTGAAATCACCTATTCCTCTTCTCCAGAACGGCGATCTTCTACTATTCTACCATCCTTCATTACGAGGGTGCGTGAACACCTAGCTGCAACTTCACTATCATGAGTTACCAAAACCATAGTCATGCCTCTATCCTTATTCAATTGCAATAGTAAATCAAGGACTTCGTCACTTGTTTTCGTATCAAGATTACCCGTAGCTTCATCGGCTAGAATAACAGCTGGGTTGTGAACAAACGAGCGAGCAATTGTTACTCGTTGTTGCTGTCCACCTGACAATTCTGCTGGAAGATGTCCTGCACGGTCCCCTAGACCAACAGATTCGAGAGCATCAAGGGCCATTAATCTAGCATCACGTGGTGATTTACCAGCCATTAACAACGGTAATTCGACATTTTCAACTGCAGTTAATACGGGGAGTAAATTGAATGCTTGAAATATGAAACCAAGTCTTTCACCGCGTGTTTGTGTTAACTCCCAATCTGACATCGCAGATAATCCAACTCCGTCAATCAATACTTCACCTGAAGTAATGTCATCCAATCCAGATAAGCAATTCAGTAGCGTGGTTTTCCCACAACCACTTGGGCCCATTACTGCAACCATTTCGCCAGACTCAAGCGTGACGCTTACTTTGCGAAGAGCCTCAACCCGATTCGTTCCCGTTTCGTAAATCTTCCACAATTCTTTGGCTTCAAGGACAGCGGGCATGGAAATCTGTGGACAGAGCAGGGATATAACTCCCCGTATTCACCCAACTCCAGATGGGCAGAGATAAGATGCTGAGAAGAGTGACCCTTTTCGGGCCACTGAAAGATGATTTCGGAAAGAGAGAGTTGCAAATAGAAGCCGGGGGAGACGAAACAGTTCGCTCCATACTGGAGCGGTTAGAGATTCAGCCGGATATAGTGAAAGTGGCACTAGATGGTGAAATATCTGAATTAGACACCCAATTGTCTGATTCGATAGAAATTGCAATACTGCCGCCTGTATCTGGTGGTTAAAACAGAGAAAATTAGCTGATTTTGTTCCGCAACGTTGAATGGGTGGGGGCTCTCAGCGGTGTTTGGTGCAATAATGGCTTTTGGAACCAACGAACTCATCATCATACTAATCGCATTCTTCGTTCTCTTCGGAGCAGAACGCCTTCCGAAGTTAGCTCGTTCCCTTGGACAGGCCAAAAGTGAATTTCATGAAGGGATCAAAGACATCAAAGATGCCGGCGCCGAAACTGAAGATGACTTAGCCCGTGGTGGTAGAACGGAATCTGCTGCTTTAGCTGAAAAGGCAGAGGAATCAGGTGTCGATGTAGAAGGAAAAACACCAGATGAAGTTGAAGAAGAGACATCTGAATAATCAATTGGAAAATTAATTTTATCAATTGGAATTTTGGATTCTTTTAAGACGTAATTCGGCACCGCATTCCGGGCAATTTCCATAATCGCCTTTACGCTTAGTTTCAAGCGCTGGATGCTGACGACGACACCCTCTACATTCTAGGGTCCAAGTCCAAGAATCTTCTATTCCATCTTGTATGATTCCTGTCCAAGGATGGTCAAAAATAGTGCAAACATTCTGTAGCCGATAGTCATCAGTTACCAATTCCGCACCGTGTTCAATTGCTAGAGCCAGTATCTCAAGGTCAACTACTGCTAAACCTGACAAATCACCTGTTTCAATTGCTGACGCCCGTGCCTGTTCGATCGCCGCGGTAGACGGCGAAAGAAATCGAGGACCCTGAGATTGAATTAGCATGGCTCGTTCAGGGGAGTGTTTCATGACTTCAGCAAGTTGCCCAGGGACACACAGACATCCTATCAAGTCCACAAGGGGCCATGCTAAGAGAGCCCCTGTATCCAGTGCGCGCATGAATAGGGGGCATGAAACAAGAACATGAGGACTTCGGAGGCATCAACCTTGATGAAGGAGATTCGTTGGAATGTGTCCATGGGGTGGAAAGAGTCTATCTTAGATGCCTTCGATAATTTGGGCGAGGGGAGTCTTGCTGCCCTCTCATTTACTGAAGCGATTATTCAACCAGTCCCTCCAGATTTACTGTATATGCCAATGGTTTACGCAGATAAAACGAATACGACTACAGTTCTCTGGCTTTGGACTGTTGTTACAATTACTTCGGTTGCAGGAAGCTTAGTTGGTCATTGGATTGGGCAGCACTGGGGTCGCAATCTGTTAGAGAGATATGCAAATCCAAAACATGTAACCATGTTAGAAAACTTGACGGAAAAATACGGTACTGCTGGAATATTCATTGCAGCATTTAGTCCAATCCCATACAAGGTATTTGGGTGGGTAGCAGGAATGGGTGAGATGGATCGCCGCACCTTTGCAATTGCAGGACTTTTCGGCCGAGGCTTACGGTTCGGATTAGAAGCAATTGCGATAGTCGTATGGGGGGATGAAGCCCTATCAGCAGCGGAGAGTTTTGTCGAAAATGAGTTTGCACTTGGGGCTATGAGTCTAGCAATAATTGGCTTAATCAGTTGGTTTTTGGTGCGTAAACAGATGTTTGCAATTCCCAGTGATACGGAAGAATGAGACCGAACGTCTCATCAACTATGTTAACAGGCGACGGTTTACGCTCGCGTGGTGTAGCTAGGCCCATCATGGTGGGTTTTCATCCCGCTGACTCGGGTTCGAATCCCGACGCGAGCACTTTTCGAAAAAGTAGCACTGCGTGAATTCATTGACGTTCGCGATAGGTTGCTAGCATCGCACTCAGTACTATTCCCAATATCACTCCAACATACATCCCTTGTGTATGTGCACCATCGCCAGCTAGATCCCTAAACGCTAGAGAAAAAGCCACAGTAATAGGGCTGCCTAGGAAAATGAAGCGGAATAACCAGCGACCAAAGGTTGGGGCCTTTCCCATTGGCCGTAATGTCAAGGAGCCTTTCTTGAGTAATATCTCCCAATCCAATTGCTTGACAACTTGGCGGAGTCTATCGATCACCATGGGGCGGATCTTTGGAGCTGTGGCTGAATGCAAACCACGTCCAGTAATTATCCGAACCCGACCAATCCATTCACGCGAGGATATAATATGCTCAAGGATTTCTTTGGCTAACTTCAAATTCAAATCATGTAAATCAACTGTTAATGTTCCCCGTGATATCCTAACATGGCTAGATGTAGTCCATGAACGCTCATCCGCCCACGGTAGATTCAGGGCCATATTTTCAATTGGAGACAAGAGTAATTGAAGTCGATCAATAGGTTCAACAGTAGCATCGGCATTTGAAATTCTTCGATTTCTTTCAAAATATCGAAACAAAGTATAACTCAAGAGGACTACTGTAGTGGCAACACCTATCAAAAATCCAATACGAAATGAGTTTTTTAAATCTGCATCCCCCATTCCTGTTGCGAAAATGTGCATAAAGAAAGTCATTGTACCAACCATGGTCCCAAGAACTGCTGAAAGGATGAAAACATCCCGTATATTCAACTCGACCATTAGTTCCTGACATTAACCACTACATATCAAAGGCATGGCTAATCATTTGGGACGAAGCCTGTTAGACTAAGAGTGATGCGCAACCGACATGGAGCCTCCGTTCCGCAATGGACTATCATCTCGTACTCGCGAGAAGAAAGTGGGGGGATGGTTAACAGGTATTTTTGGGTTTTATCTGATTTCTATGTTTCTCGTACCTGCACTATTACCTGCCAATTCTGTACCCGAATTATCAGGGCGCGCCAATACTTTGGATTATTATGACGAGGATGGATGGGGGAATAAAGAGCATCCTGAGGGTGGAGGGATGGGACATAACCAAAGCGAACATGGGGTATTCGAATGGAGTAATTTGTCGAATCCATATTACTCATTTGTGTATGCATTTGGTGACTTCAATTGTCACCAAAAACATGAACGTTCATGGGAAATAAATGGTAACCAAATGCCCGTGTGCGTACGTGATGTAGGCATATTCCTCGGGTTAACCATAGGCGCGTGGTGGTGGTCAAGGCGTGGATTGAATCGATGGACATTGCGCGATTCATTCCTCACATTGTTACCCGATAGTAGAATACTAAACCTGTACCTAGTAGATCGACGAATGATTACAATGCTCGCAATTGGATTGGGAATGTCCTTACCTCTTGTTCTAGACGGTGGCATTCAAGCACTCACATCCTATGAATCAGTAAATCCCATGCGATTGGCAACTGGGATTCCATTTGGATTCATTATTTCGTGGTTCTTTGCAGCAAGCTTGTCTTCTCGCCCAGTAGATTTTGAGGGTAATCCGAGTAAAGTGAAATTGCCCAGTGGTGCTAGATTGATGTCTGAAAAACCATCAGATGAATCTGAATGATTTAGGTGGCACCATTGTGCCACCATTCCAATAATTCTTGGCGTGTAGAAGGTGAAGGAGTATTACTACAACCAGAACCCAGCAAAGACAAGCGCGATAGACATGCGTCGAGTTGTTCTACTCTTTCTGGTGCTGGACGAGGACCAATGATGCCTTTGAGAGCATGTTTCCAAGATGAATTGGGGTTGGACTTCCTCCATTTCGACAATGATTCCTTTAGAGGCCAAAGCGCGATACCAATTCTTCCAAATGCTTGCCAATCAGGGCGTAATTCAGAACGTGAGGCGTCACTACCCACTAAAGGACGGTGAATGCGCACCCACCCAGATTGCTCATGGAATATTTTCACCATCCGTCGTGTATGGCGATCAGTTACCATGCGAACTGGTCCTAACCATGAACGTAATTCACTAATTTCAACACCAGGTAGTAACGAAAGCGTCCCAACAATAGCGAGTACTGGATGGCTCAGAGGATCTGAAGGAGCATCTAACCTTGAAGGGGCCTCAGTGCCTTGAATGGCATCAATATACATCTGCGTAGAATCTCGAACTACCTCCCAAGGTTTACGAGAATCTAACCAATCCAAATTGCTACGTGCAGGACGAGATTCAACGACATCGAGTGTAGTTTGCCCTCGCTGGGATGCCATTGCACGCCCAAGCAAATGCAAATCTACTTCCTCAGTCGACACGTTCAACGGCACGGGCCGGTCATGCAGGAATCGACGAATCTCACCTTGCAACTTTTTCCTCAAATCGGATTTTTTTCCGTCATTAATTACAGGCCCAACAACACGGCCTTGGTTAAATGGAGATGGCATCGGAATATCTCCCCCCAAAAGAGCATGGTACCCTGCTCGAATTTTTATCTGGAATTCATCCGTTTCAAAATACTCTTGTTTACCAAGTGTCGACAAACGCAAAGTACCATGTTCAATCCGCCGTAATGCGGCTTCTGGATCGCAATCAACCCACACGCAAAGATCTGGGATCATTGCTGCTGCATTCATCCCTGCAACTTCTTCAATTCCCAAGTCACCGACAATTCCTTGATACACTAGGGAGGAGTGAACATTTCTCTCACTAACAACAACATGGCCCTTAGAAAGTCGCGGTCGGATCCAAGTGTGTGAATGATCCATCCTGTCTGCTGCAAAGTAAACAGCCTCTCGAATTGGACCTGCTTCTCCAGTTTGGACTGCCTGTACAGCAAGCAAACCTAATTCTGCATCTCTCCTCGGTTCTGCAGTGATATCGACACCAGCAAACGTGAATTCCTGCTCAAGAATTTCCGCAATCATTTGAGTTGCTAGACCCTTGCCAGAACCATCGCCACCTTCGATTGTGATGAGATACATCTTGGCACCTCATCATTTGTCATCTTCAGTCCTATCTGCAAACTGATGCTTGGTCGCTGCAAGCATTCCCATTCCTGCCAATATCAAAAGTGGACCTATGAATATCCCACCTCTACTAAACAGGGCTAATCCGCACAAATATTGCGTTCTTCGATAGTGCTGGCCCCGCTTTATTTCTGCGGCTCCGACTAAACCAACAAGAGCTGAAGTAATAGTTAGGATTGCTATAACAGTCGCCAATACAACTGCTGAACCAAGGTTGCTTGAATGACGCCAATCTTCTGAAATTGTCCCTGAACCAGGGGACAAAGTCAATCCCAAATCCGATTGATCACCTGGATTAAATGTGATTTCCATAGTTTTGTTACCCGGATGAGTTACTTCAAGAAGCAATGACTCAACTCTAACTCCAGACATTGTAAATCTACCATCTCGGTTAGAAGTAGCCTCATGTAAAGTTGCATCTCCATTGAGGTTCAAAATTCGTACGTAAACACCCTCTACAGGCCCTCCATCAGACCCATTTTCTTCGTCCAATGCTGAAAGAATTTGGCCGGTTACTACTTCTTCGTCTTTCGAACCAAATAATGGGCTATCGAGAACATCCGCTGGACTAGCTGCAATCAAAAGAACGCCGAACCACAACCCCAAAAGGGAACCTGTAACAACAAGTCCCATCGACATGCTGCGTGCCCATTCCAGGTCTTCTATACTGCCTGGCCCACGGCCACGAATAACTGCGCGACTAATCTCTTCATTGGAATCAATAGTAACCACTAGTTCCACATCATCGTCCGACATACTACCCCCCCTTGTATCACGGGTCACGCTCGCCGTCCTTCAAGTTCATGGCTCCTTGGGCCAATCGATGGAGGAATAGTCCGGTGGCACTCAGTGCCAATATAACCAAGAATACTGTGCTTAAACTCAATTCTTCCGCCGTGTTTTCCACTTCAATACCTGGCGTGTTTGTATCTGGAACTTGGGTAGATGGTGGTGTTGTCAGATTTATCCGATACATTGATGGCCATTTTTTGCCAGTAACCCACAATTCCTGATTTTGTTCATCCCAAGCAATCCCATTCAACGCTTCTGCAGACGAGTCATTTGGCCGTAATGAAGAGGCGTCAATCTCCATCACAACCACGCCAGTCCCTGGATCAATAGCAACTATTGTGTCTGAATGATACACATTTGCAAAAATTAATCCATCAATACACTCTAATTCATTCAATTTATCGCGGGGGGTACCATTGAGAGTTACATTGACAGATTCAATAATTTCGAACGTTGATTCATTCCGAAATATCAATTTATCACTGCCATCCGACATTACTAATCGGTTCCCATCATGACATAAACCCCAACCTTCACCATCATAGGAATAATTTGTCAATTCATCAAATGTTTCAGACTCAAAGCGGAAGGCAGTACCATTCTTCCAAGTTAACATGATAATCTCATTTCCCACAAACGCAATTCCCTCTCCGAATATTGATTCATTAAGAGCGACAATGCGTGAAACATTACCATCATCGGGGTTGACCTCGCGGAGGGACGATGATCCGTACAACCCTGTTGATTCAAACAAACGGCCGTTGTAGAACGTCAACCCTTGAGTATAAGCATCGGAATCATGAGGGATTGTTTCAACGATTTCAACCAAAAGTTGCTCGGGTCGAACTGATGATGATTGGGAGTTTTCATTCGCAACATTAGTCGGGAAAATCGAAATCGTAAACATGGCCGTCAAAAGCAATGCTGCGGCCCGAATTCGAGAGATATCCGAGTTGTGGAAGCCACCCATGTATGAACAATGCTCCATTGTGAGTTAAATACCTCTTCGGACACAAGACTGCCGGAACACGTAGTGTTCCAGCAGGGGGATATCCGTGGCGACGCAAAAACTCTTCAGAAAACAAACCAAAAGTCTCCTCATCATTTCAATAATGATTCTAGCTTCATTGCTACCATTAGCCTCTGCCAATGAGGCTGAAGAAAGCAGTAGCCAAACTGGATGGGAACCAGTAGTATACTCACTGGAGGGTTTTGATCCTGAAACGATGGGTAAGGCGTATTTATTCACCAATGGAAGTGAACCACTTTACAGTGCAACTAGATTTCTGAAGCAGCAATGGCAGGATGATGATTACCCTCAACTTCGTTTACCTTTTGAAGAAACTACTGGCCGTACATCTGCTCGTGCTTGTGAAAATGCTTGGTCGACGGGCACTGCAGGCACGGTACAAACTACGGGAGGTCAGATCTCAGTTACTGCAATGCATGTCACCCAAAATGCTGCCATATTAATTGAGAGTGGGCAATCTGTTTCATCCACGACACTGAACAATATTGGTTCAACATGGGAGACTACCATCTACCCAACTAACACCAATTACTTTGGAAATCCACCGGACGTGGATAACAACTGCCAGATTGAAATTGTAATCTACGCCATAGATGGCCCTTCAAACATTGGTGGTTATTTCATGCCAGGCATGTCTGCAACGCGTGAAACAATCTATGTTGATATCGATGATTTGGGTAGTGCATCGTGGAGAAATACTGTATTAGCTCATGAATTTGAGCATTTATTGCATAACGCAAGAGATCCTTTCGAATATGCATGGGTTGATGAAGGGAACGCTGACATGGCATCTTTCCTCAATTTTGGTGCATCCGATGGAGTCATTGGCCATGCAAATGCATGGGCTACAAATTCAACCTGTAGTGTCCGTTGGTGGAATCAAAGAGATGATGGTTGTGATTATGGTGGTGGATTCCTATTCATGCTGTTCCTAGCTGATAACCTAGGAGGTGGATCTGCTATTCAACAACTGGTTGCAGATAGTCGGACAGGAGGTAATGCAATTGTACATCTAGCACAAACACTCGGACCTGGTGCAACACCGATTGGCCAAACAATGTCTGATATCTTTGCAAACTTCAGTGCATCCATGGTCCTTGATCATGGGACGCAAGCAGAATTTGGGCTGGATAATATCGACATGTTTGAAACATGTGGGAGCACTGTGTTCTGCCGTTTGCAACTTGAAGCGTCCAACCTAAATTGGGCAACCATGTGGAATGGAGGACCATATGACACCGAAGGATGGGGAGTCAGTGCGTTTAGATTCAAAGATGGGACTGGAGCACCGTTGAACATTAAGGTCCAACCTACCGAGATTGGATTCGCAGGTGCGATGTTGAAAAAAGATGCAAATTCAGGAGCATGGTCAATGGAGCGACTTCGATTCGACCCAGCAACAGGAGTAGGAACTGGGCTTATCCCTGGATTTGGAAATGTTACCGATGATGTTTATCTCATAGTATGGTATGAAAGTCAAGTTGATGATTGCGACTATACTCAACCAAATTGTAATTTCCCAGGCTCTCCAGTTTATCCAATTGCATCATACAATGTATTCGCTGGATTAATCACAGAACCTGCCACAATTTCACTAACTGATGAAATTACGTCAGATCGTGATGGGGATGCTCTTGACGACACTGTCCAAGTAGATTTTGAAGTCAATTCTTCTGCATTCTATGAAGTATTAGATGTTGAAATGAAGGTCTATGTGAACAATACACTGCAAGATTCAATGGACATTTCACTTGATGCAGGGAATAGTATCCCTACACAAAGTAGTGTATGGTTTACACCCCCCTGGGATGGTGATTGGACCCTACGCTTCACAATGCGGAATCAACTTGGTGAAGTTGTTGATGAGGCATTGGCTATCCCACCAACTTTACACAACATGGCCCCAGTATCTGTTGGAACTGCTGCATCGAACGAAACACAAACATGGTTGGGTTTGCAATTCTTCGGCGCTGGTTATGACCTATGGGGACTTGGATTGACAAATGAAACATTCACTCACAACGTTACACCAATTGGATATTTATGGGACTTCGATGATGGTGCCTCGGGATCTGGATTAAAGGACCCATTGCGAGCATGGCAAAATGAAGGAAGTTACAATGTAACCTTACGCGTCAAGGACCAAGGTGGCTACCTAAGCCCGGTTCAGACTTGGACGATTAATGTCTCAGATACAGTAATGCCCATCCCAAAAATTAGCGTGGGCTCTCCCCCTGCTCCAATTTCCAACCCTTATGTGCTTCTTACCTCACAACGAGTGCAATTCTCTGCTACTCAAACGGAAGACAATGTTCCATTAGAACATTTGACATTCACATGGGACTTCGGTGACGGGACAATAGAAAGTGGTGTTGGACTATATTCGACATCCCATGAATGGGGGGTTGGCTCATCAAATGGCACACCATATAGCCTAAAATTAACAGTGAATGATGGAACATTCGAAACTAACGTCTCAGTTATTGTTTTAATTATGAATCGTGTACCTCGACAAATTTGGTTTGATGAAATGGAAACTCACACCCTTACGCCATTACAATTACCAAACATCTTCACAGATGACGATGGAACAATTGTATCTACTCAATGGTGGTTTGACGAAGATGTCAACCTAGACGGGGGAATTGTAACAATGGGGTCAACATTCAACACAAACCAAAGCACTGATGCAAACCCAACACCTGCTTGGTCAACGACTGGGATGAAGAATGTGACAATTTTCGCTACAGATGATGCAGGAGATACATCAATGGGAATCGTTAGTATCAATGTTTTGAATCAAAAACCAGTCGCAATTTTCCCCCGGCCTAGTGACGGTACAACCAATACCATGTACACATTCCTATCATCATCGTTTGATCCAGATGGTAACACCGCTAATCTGCTACACAATTGGACCATTACAGGAGTTGGGACACCAATCACGAATAATCAAGCCACGCATCTCTTTGAAGAGCCTGGACAATATACTGTGACTCTTGTTGTTACAGACGAACGAGGTGATGATTCACTACCAAAAAGCTACATTATCCACATAGCCAACCCTCTTCCAATTCCAATCATGGATGTCAGAGAAGCATGGCTGAATGATGAGCCTCTTCAAGTCCCCGGTTCTAGTGAAATTGAATATCAATGGCGCCGTGGATTCACCCAAAATGGAGAACTTTTTGTTGCACCTGGAGCAGTACTATACTTTTCATCAAATGGATCGCATGATGGAGATATTGCATATTCCGGTATGCTTAATCCTGACCCGATGGCCATGGATTGGAACGGAATTACTGAAACCATCTGGGACTGGGGTGATGCATCGCCACCAACCACCACAACAAATGCATGGCATATGTTCGACCTCCCCGGATTGTACACTGTCACATTAACAGTTAGAGACGGCTTTGGTATGGGAGATACAAATACCACAACAATCGATGTGTGGGTGTCAAGCGCCCCAGTAATCACCTCTGAAACAATCAGTGATGTTGATTTCGTGATAGTGGAAGAAATCAACGTCTTTGTTGGTTCGGCAGAAGATGCTGACATCATTAACAACATCATGGCATGGAGAGATAATGATGTCACCTTTGACTCAGATGGCGACTCAATTACAGATAACGACAAAGATGTAAATTTGAATTATGACCTCACATATTGGTGGGATATTGACGACAGCGTCGATGCAGATGAAAATGGGAATCTGTTTGATGATTGGGTGACTAGCGACGTTCGCAGTGGGCGTGGAATTGATGCATTCTGGAACGATACTTCTGAGGTGAAAATAATCCTCATGGTTTGTGATGGAACCAATGTTTGTACAACTGAAGTCTATGAAATCAATGTTCGTTCAAGTAGTTCCGGGAGCGGAGGGGGCGTTGATGATTTGTCCATATCGGACTTGATGCCGTCCACTGATTCAGGTAGCTTGTACATCTTTATCCTCATCATTTTGGTATTGACACTTGGATGGCTAGTCATGCGTCAGCCAGAGGAAGTTGAAGTTGATGCTGAAGATGCTGCAAGCACATACGATGTAGCAGAGGTCCATACCGAAGGAGGGATTCTTGGTATGGATCAACACACACCCCCACCCAAACCAAAACATCTGGGTCAAGATGATAGAAGAAGTAAGGAATCTGGCTACGTACGACCAGTCACAAGCAGAAGGCGACGGTGATTACATGCAAATGATCCGGCGACAAACGGTCGTGTCTGCTGTCGCCGTGATGATTTTATTACCCATGTTGACTATTATTTCTCAATCTATTGGGATTGATATGATTGGGGCTGCACAAGCAGCATCCGATTGTTCTCTTTCAGGAGATGATAGTGCACCAGCATGGGGTTCAACTGTTGACAAAGATGAGCTCACAGGAGGTGGTTTTAGAAATTCAGACGACAGGTATGAATTTGGAGATATGGATGAGGGTGATTGGGATGAAGGAGGTAAAGATATGAATCGATTGATTCATTCCTTCCACACCTCATTTGTGATAGGAAATGATTCCGCTGTCTCTCTGAGAATGAATATGACTACCGGCTACAAGTACACATTTTGTATCAACCTACAACCTGTGATTGGAGAAGCAAATCAACAAGAACCAACTGGCGATGTATATCTGCTCCAAGAATATGATTATGAGCGATATGCCTTTGATTTTGACTCCCGTAATAATGAATTTGGGGGCTTTCGCTCAGATATTCAACATTCACCTCCTGTCATTCAAAACATCCTTTTTTGGCACCCATTCAGAGATGTTCATGCCTATGAAAAAATCGATAATGTTGACTTTTCGGTAGCATTGGATCACGATGAAACTAGTAGTACTTGGGACCCCTTTTCAGATAAGCCACCTCAGCATAGGTCAATGTATCTGATTATCGATGGATGGGATAATATTAGGGATTACGATAGTGAAGAAATCAACCGAAATATGACCGCAGATGTCACCGTAGTTGTTGAAGAGCGATTCGCCCTCCCCAATTGGACCGTCGCAGTAATCTGTTGTGGTAGTTTGTTGGCTATTTTAGCAGCCCCATTCTTAGTCCATCATAGGTACATGAAAGCGGGTATGCCCGAAAATGTAACTGGTGACTTAATGCCTCACTTAGAAACTGAAGCTGAAAGAGATTCACTCCCTTCAATGAAAAGCGTTGACTAATTCAAGTCGGCATTCAGTTCATTCATATTCCAATAAACGCCAAGCAGTGCGCAGATCATTGATGTTGACCATGCCGCGCTGGAAAAGTGAATAATCTCGTTCTAACGTTGTATAAACTAGTGATTGGTTTAACAATGGAGCGTGCAAACGAGTCCAATCTCCTCCTTGTCCAACTCCCATCAAAGCAATTGATACTTCGGATTCAGAAAGGGCGTGTGCTGCTTCAAAAACGTGCAAACTGGTAGAATGGTCAACATTTCTATAGCAGCACTTCACAAGTGTACCTGAATCACTATTTGAATTCACGAAATCTACAACCTCATCCATTGAAGACGGTGCTGGATCGTGGCTAGATGCAATAATTTTGACGTCTTCTCCACAAGCCTTCACCAACTTCTTTCGGTGTTTAGAAGCCATATTTATTTCCAAATCCACCCACGAAACAGCGCTATCAATTGCTGATTCAAGGACTGTGATGCGCTGCGCTTCACTACCATGGAAAAAACCACCCTGGTCCTTGGCCCTACAAGTGAAAATTACAGGTATCTGAATCCCATCTTTCAATGCATCAATAGCAGAATTAGTATCAATATCTTCAATTGGTCTGTTTTCTATAATTGGTGGCTGCTTTTCGACCTTTTCTTCACCTTTTTCGTCAGTAGAAATTATTGGTTCCACTTCAATGCGATTCACATATAAATTGTCAAAGCGCACTTCAACTAAATCTGCTCCCGCAGCAGTAGCCCTACTAGCATCACGAACCATGTCCGCAACCGTGTGCCCACGCAGGGTGACGCAGATTTGAGTATCAGTCATCGAAGGCGCGACCCAGAACTCCTGTTTAATCATATTGTGAGCGCAAGAGGGCGATGTGATTTGACTAATGTATTACTATGACTTGTTTTTCAGTGATAAAAAAACAACAAATTTCCTTTGAATAAGAGGCCGTTTGGGGCTTCGGAAAACACTGGCTTTTCGGCACAATAAGGGGCTGCTAAAACGAATCATTCAATAACCCTAAGCGTCCAGATTAAGGCATCCCATTGAGGACCCCTATGGGGTCCTCAAAAAAAACACAGATGTGATGTTAATGAGTGATACAGAATATAGTGCAGATAGCATCCAAGTTCTCGAAGGATTAGAGGCAGTACGAAAGCGCCCAGGTATGTATTTGGGCGACCCGCACGATGGTTCGGCACTACACCACTGCATCTGGGAAGTCATCGACAATGCCGTCGATGAACATCTCGCTGGACATTGTGATTCAATAGATGTTATCGTCCAAAAAGATGGAGGGATTACGATCGTAGACCATGGGAGAGGAATCCCTGTGGGGGAACATGCCGAATACGGAGTTAGTGCTGCTGAAGTCATCATGACAAAACTTCATGCTGGTGGGAAATTCGACAACTCGTCATACAAAGTATCTGGTGGATTACACGGAGTCGGAGTTTCTGCCGTGAATGCAGTATCTGAATGGCTCAAAATGTCAATCAAAAGAGACGGTAAAATTCACGAACAGACATATGTTCGCGGAGTGCCATCTGGACCCATAGAAGTCGTTGGCGAAACAGATGGAACTGGGACTACTATTTCTTTCAAACCAGATATGACTATTTTCACCACAGTCACGGAATTTGATTTTTCGATTATGGATACTCGTTTGCGTGAAACTGCATTCCTCAATGCCGGTCTTAAAATTAAGATTATAGATCAAAGAGAAGATGAGCCAGAAGTTGTAGAACATCACTATGATGGAGGGATTTCGGAGTTTGTGAAGCAATTAAATGAACGAAGAAATCCCATCCACAACGACGTAGTCTACATCAAAGGGATGCGTGAAATAGAAAGTGGTGAAATCCATATCGAATTAGCCATGCAGTGGTCGGATGCGTACAACGAAGTGATACAATGCTATACCAATATCATCCGTAACCGAGACGGAGGGACCCACCTTTCTGGTCTCAGAAGTGCACTCACAGGATCTCTAAACAGATATGCAAAGAGTCGGAATTTGTTAAAGAACGTAGACAAACTTTCAGGGGACGATGTTCGTGAAGGTATTGCAGTTGTCATAAGTGTGAAACATCCAGACCCCTCATTCTCAAGTCAGACCAAAGACAAATTAGTTTCAAATGAAGTAGCAGGTATTGTAGAGAGTATTGTTAATGAAAAACTTGCAGAGCATTTTGAGGAAAATCCATCCATTGCAAAGATTGTGATTGACAAAGCTGTCCTTGCAAGTAAAGCGCGAGAGGCCGCTCGAAAGGCACGTGATTTGACTCGCAGAAAAGGTGTATTGGAAGGTGGCGGCCTCCCTGGAAAATTAGCCGATTGCCAAAGTCGGATTCCCGAAGAATGTGAAATATACATAGTTGAAGGAGATTCTGCCGGCGGTTCTGCAAAAACCGGTCGAGATAGGAGGACACAGGCCATCTTACCTCTACGTGGGAAAATTCTCAACGTTGAGCGGCAGCTCAGAAACCAAGCAAAGGTGTATCAAAATAACGAAATTCAAACGATGATAAAGGCCCTCGGCGCAGGGGTAGGGAATCCACCGGAATTATCAGAAGGAGAAGAATCACTCGCAGATTCAGATACTTTCTTCAATGTGGAAAAACTTCGTTATGGGAAAATTATCATCATGACTGACGCGGATGTAGATGGAGCCCACATCCGTACGCTAATCTTGACATTTATGTGGCGTTTTATGCGACCTGCAATCGAATCTGGAAACGTGTTTATTGCACAGCCTCCATTGTATATGGTTACGCGTGGAAGAAATTCAAAATATGCTTACACCGATGCTGAAAGAGATGAAATTATTGATGGATTCCGCGAAGATAACCCTGATGCGAAAATCGGTATCCAACGATACAAGGGTCTCGGTGAAATGAATCCTGACCAACTATGGAATACGACAATGGACCCAGCACACCGAACTTTGCTCAAAGTAACTGCAAATAACTTCAGCGATGATGGTGAGACATCTTCACTCTTTCAAACATTGATGGGCGAGGATGTACCAGATCGTCGTGCATTCATTGAAAGACATGCTGCAGAAGCAGATATAGATGTATGAGGTGATTGAATGAGTGATGAAGAAGTACAAGCAAATCCAACTGATAACCAAGTTAGGCATACCGTTGACGACGAGATGAGGACGTCCTACATCAATTATGCAATGTCTGTCATTATTGGGCGAGCATTACCTGAAGTCCGAGATGGGTTAAAACCGGTACATCGCCGTGTTCTTTTTGGCATGCATGAAGCAGGACATACATCTGACCGCTCTTACTCGAAATCAGCTAGATCGGTTGGAGAAGTCATGGGTAAATATCACCCTCATGGTGACCAATCAATCTATGATACAATGGTTCGGATGGCACAAGATTTCAGCCTCCGATACCCATTAGTCGACGGCCAGGGGAACTTTGGTAGCATCGACGGCGATCCTCCTGCTGCTATGCGGTATACAGAAAGTCGGCTCGACAGGTTATCAAAACATATGCTTGAAGATATCAAAAAAGATACGGTCAATTTCCAACCGAATTTTGATGATTCAGAACAAGAACCCGAGGTATTGCCTGCAAGACTACCGAACCTTCTACTCAATGGGAGTGATGGGATTGCAGTGGGAATGGCGACAAAAATACCCCCACACAATCTGCCAGAAGTTGCTTCTGCAATACACCTACACGTATATCGAATTCTTGAAGATGGGAGTGAAAATGGTGACCCTGAAAATCCCCCTGCCATCGATATTGGAGAATATATGGAACACCTCAAGGGACCTGATTTTCCAACAGGGGCAACCATACATGGTGTCGACGGGATACGTGACATGTATGAAACTGGACATGGTCGATTCCATATCCGCGCGCAATGTGAGGTCCATGATGATGGCAATGGAAAGCGTATTGTGGTCACTGAAATTCCCTATCAAGTCAAGAAGGCCGGAATGTTAGTAGGGATAGCCGAGCTTGTTAGTAAAGAAACTGTCAAAGGAATACGTGACATTAGAGATGAATCTAGCAAGGAAGGAATTCGAGTTGTTATCGAAGTTAAGCAAAATGCTGACCCACATGCAGTTTTGAATCAGTTATACAAATCTAGTCGCTTGCAAGAATCATACTCAGCAAACATGATGGGTATTATGAATAGGGAACCAGTACAACTGACGCTTCCGGTGATTCTTCACGCATATGTTCGACACCGAGAGGATGTTATTCGACGAAGAACACAATTTGATCTTACGAAAGCTGAAGCCCGTGCGCATGTGTTAGAGGGGCTGGTCAAGGCTCAAACAAGAATTGACGATATTGTCACAGCAGGAAAGGGTGCAGAAAGTCGTGAACACTTTGAGAAAATACTGCGAGGTGAAGATACATTTGAAAACATCACTGCATTTGATTTCACCGAACCTCAAGCTAAAGCCATTGCTGAAAGGAGACTTTACCAACTTTCTAAGATGGATACAAAGAAAGTTGATGATGAATTCACTGAACTCCAAATTTCCATCTCTGAGTACAATGCTATTCTCGGCAGTCGGAATCGACAATTGGAAATTCTCCTGAGTGAATTAGATGAGATGGTTGAGAAACATGGCGATGAACGACGAACAAATATTGACCCTATGCCACTTTCAATGGACAGAGAAGATCTTGTCGAAGAACGAGCAATTGTCATATCGCTCTCTGAGGATAATTACATTCGCCACCTCCCGGTTGAAGCATTCCGTGTTCAGAATCGGGGCGGAAAGGGGTTGAAAGGTGTCACAACAAAAGATGAAGATTTCCCGAAATCAATTCTTACATGTTTTAGTAAAGACCGCTTGTTGATATTCACTGACCAAGGTCGCGTCTACGGGCTCAAAGCATGGGAAACTCCACAAGGGAGTCGTCTAAGTCGTGGCAGTCATATCCGAAACTTAATTGAAAAGCTCAGGGAAGATGAAAAAGTAGTCACAATCCTCCCTATTTCGAAGGAAGTACAAGAAAATCCCGAAGGGCATTACCTTATTTTCGCAACACACGAAGGTATTGTAAAACGATCTAAACTTGGAGATTATACACGTATCAATCGAAATGGGAAATTCGCATTGAAATTCAAGACTGATAGCGACACACTTGTCGCTGTACGTGAAGCCACTGACGATGACCATGTTGTACTCGTCTCAAAGAATGGAAGAGCCTGTAGATTTAAGCCCGGTGAGACAAAAGAGTTACCAGATGGATCTACTGGATTCACAGTCAAGGTCCAAGGTAGAGTTACAGCAGGAGTGCGTGGTATGAAGTTAAAGGATGGAGATCATGTTGTGGGCATGATTGCAACATCCAACGAAGATACCTATGTCCTCACTCTTTCTAAATATGGGTTGGCAAAACGAAGTCGTCTTGGCGATGGAGGTATGCACGATTATATTGAAAATGGAGAACCAGTAATTGATGAAAAGACTGGGAAGAACAAACAATATCGCGATGGATATCGAAAAACGAACAGGGGTGCAGGTGGTGTCGCTACCATGAAACTAGATGAGGAACATGGCGACCAGATAGTTCGAGTCCACACCATCCCTGATTTAGGTGATCAACTGTTCATCTTAACCGCAAAAGGTATGATGATTCGTGTCCGGGCAGATCAAACTAAAGAAACTACAGGCAAAGCAACCAAAGGAACCAGAGTTATGGAACTAAGGAATAAAGAAAAGGGTGGATTTTTAGATGAAATTATATTCACGGCAAGATTACCTGCAGAACTAATTGACGTGCCCGATGAATTTGATGAAATAGATACTAATCAGGATGGAGTTATCGACCGTGGCGAATTTGAAGCCGCACAAAAAAACCTTGATGACGGCGAAGAAGAGTGAATAATGGCGCGACGTGGGAGATTTGAACTCCCGTGGGTGAACCCACTGGATTAGCAATCCAGCGCAATGGCCAGGCTATGCGAACGTCGCAGCAGCCGCGCCACCGATGCAGTCAACTTAAGCCGAGCGGTTCGATTAGTAGGGCATTACATCCCAGATTTCAATCAAAGAAGTCCTCTAATTCATCTGCAAATTCATCCGCATCAAGCATCTCTTGGCGGCGGCGCTGTTTCGCTTTTTCCCTTAGCACCCCTCTCTTCTTAGCACGATATTTGTTAATGATCATAGGGATCAACAAGAAATTCATCAATAAGATACCCATGAATAAAATTCCGGCGAATTGGAATCTATCAGTTTCCATCTCATCTAATAATTCGCCATACCATGTAGATTCTCCAACAAGGGGTAATTCTGGAGGAGGCGGTGGTGGAGGGGCTGGGGGTGCCGGATGATATTCCCAATATTGATCGCTAATTGTCACAGACTCCTTGTTAGCCGATCGTACTGCATAGTCACTGTTGCCTACCTCATCGAAGGGTATCAAAATGTACACATATGATTGTTCAATATGAATATCTTGTTTTAGGAGACCTTCTGTTTGAATGTAAGTCATACTTAACCCAGGTGCGCCCGAAAGGCCAACCTGTATAGGTTCCAAGTAATCAACAAATTGAATATCAACCTCTGAACGATAAAGGTTCCAAGTCAATGGCCCCTCTTCATCAACTTCAGGCCAAGTCCACGAAAGTTCTACAGAATGTAATTTTGTCACATTATCGAATGTAACTATCGAATTAAATGAAGGCACGACTGTTGTCGGCGATTGGTTATCAACACAAGATTCAACTGAATCCATACGCTGTGTAACATTATTCCATGTGCCTGCAGATACATTCCCATGGACCCAATCTGTGACTCCTGCTCTCGATTTAGCTACAACAAGATAAGATAAACAAATTCCTTGTTCCCAATAATTTGGGTCTTCCCACGAATCAACTAATGGCGCCAAGTCGGTGATGTAATATCCATCAGTTGCCGCTTCGAACTGAAGGTCGCTACTGAATGGGAATGTGAAGAGTAATTGCGATTTCCGATATAATTGCCAACCACCAAAATAAGGATTTGTGATATCTCCTTCATTATCCCAATCAACCGATACTTGACCATCTTTCTTTAGAATTACACTAAGGTTACTTGGATTTACAACAATTGGTGGAAGCGTTCCAATCACCATAAACCCACCACCTTCATCACTACCGATCGAAATATACGCAGAACCATTTTCTGCAATGAGGTAACTATCCCCTTCTGTTGAAAATTCCTCAAGAGTAAAGGATTCCCAATCCCCAATCCGTAAAATTTCAATTGTAGAACGATTAATCGATGCTGGTAACATTGCATCAACATCAATCCATGCTTCAAGTGAATCTATGGAAAATTCATCACCATTTCCGATAAGGCTCATTGAAAGATTGAACATCATCAATGGTTCTTTGCCCTTATTGAATGCTGCTGGATAAAGCCGATTAGGGGGCGGTAGTTGTGGCTCATCCCAATTTTCCTCCATCGGGTAGGTGGAAATGCTTGTGCCCGAAAGTAAGTAAGGGCCTTGCTCAAAATCTACATGGTTTAGAATCCGTATAGGTTGTGCTGCAATCTCATAGAAATCGGAAACGCCATCATTGTCTTCATCTAAACATTCACCTGTGATTGCATCCGCCGTGCATACAAATAATGTCAATGTCCATTCACCCATAGGCAATACAATATCTGTAACTTCACCATACCCCAAAATTGTGAGATAGTTCAGTCTCCAGGTATAATTCAGAGGGTAAGGTGCCATTGAATCAGTACCAGCCACGGCTAAAATTGATTCTCCTGAATCAAAGAGGCTGTTTGCAGTTGGATTGGCGATGACAGGGGATATGGTTCCATAATTAATGGTAATCAATTGCTCAAGCCAATTATCGCTTTCATGAATGTCAGCGTCACCGTTAATTGTAGTTATACTCACGTTTAATCGGAAATTTCCAACAGAGGAAAAATCAAAGTCACATCGGTCTTCTTCGCCGGGTTCCAAAGTCAATTCACAATCATAAGGTCCAGCTACAAGGTTTCCAGATGAAATGTCAAGGAAATTTATCTCAACTCTACTTGTGGTGGTCATGTAGCCAATATTCCCAGCAACCACACGGACAGAATCTTCTCCATACGGATAACGCATCAAATATTGTCCATTATCTTGAACGTATGTAGTAGTGCCACGTGCCGGTACTACTTCTCTAATCCAAACATCAACATCATCATTTACAATCAAAGTAAATGAAACTCTATTGTTGTGAGAATTAGCATCATCCCACAACCATGCTTCCGAAACCCCTGCGCGAACTTCATATGTTCCTGGTGCTGGAGCAGTGATATTTGGTAGGGGGACTGAGCGATCGGCGAACGAACCTGAATACGCAGAGCCACCCAATATGTGTGATGCAGATGCCACTTCTACTTCGGAAACGTACATTTTTGCTGTGAAACAAATTGTCCCGTTGCCAAAATCTGTATACAATGTCTCAGTATGGGTCATGCTATCACCCGTGAAATTATACCAGTACGTATAACGTTCATTTCCATCAATACTAGCTACTATCTCAACAGAATGTGCCTGATCAAATTGACTGCCAGCAATTAGTATGTCTGCAATGACATCTTCGGAATTATGTCCCAATGTTGCAGTAATCGCATATGGTGTGAAATAATAATTCGAAGTGGAGGGTAGATGTGTGAAATTTTGAATGACGACTTCACCACTTTGATTGAAAGTACCTGTATAATCCGATTCCCAATCAACACAGTCTTGTGCTTCTGCTACAACAGGATTGTCTACGACGTGCATTGACCAATCTGCTGTAAAGTTGCTTGTACTTAACCACGATTTTCCAGTAACAGTCAATGATGATTCGATTGGCGTATTACTATTGTAAACATTTGTTGGATCAACGCTATGACCTGTTACCACCAAATCACGAAGAGGGTTGTCGAAATAAAATGTCACTACTGAACGATCATCACTTGGGTCAATGTCCCCCGCTATCCAAATTACAATTGTATGAATGCCAGGGTTGTCGGGCCAAAAGAGGACGCTCGTACCAAAATCAACAATTGTACTCGATGTTCCATTTAATCGAGGAACTTGCTTTGAGACTTGAGTGAATCCCCCAACTGGACAGTCTTGTCCAAGAGTATCACCCTCGCAAATGTCAAGATAAATCGTACGGGGGTCTGATTGAGCGAAACCATCGTTCCTCACTGTCACTTTGGGGTACAATTGATCGCTCATATCATAATGCCCACCTTGAATCGGTGAAATGACGCTAGTGATGCCCAAATCATCAGTTCCAGTATCTCCCAAAGCAGGGCTTGTGAATCCAAATAATGTGCTTAGAATCATAATTAACACCAAGCCACTAGCACGAGATGCAGTGGACTGATTTGAGCAGTTTGAGCGCGCCCGTAGGGCGCGTTGGAGTGACCCCATCGGATATACGACGCCAAACGGCGCGTAAATACCCCTCGGCGATATGAGAGGGTCACAAGGCGATTAGAATGCAGAGTTATTTCGCCACAGTATTGATGGATAGGTGCCACATGGGAGGGGTAATGGCACCTGAAGGGAGTTTACGCAGATGGCGCCAAAAATCATCTGATGAAGATGCTTTAACCGCGGTTATAGAATTCCTTTCCGCCTTCGTTTTGTTCTTGGTTATAGTCAGTGCATTCTTAGCATTAAGTCAACTGAAATTGGGGAGCAATGTACCCGATTCCGATCGACTTGACGAAATGGCCATTGATGGTCTAGAAAGATTGACTGATTCCAAAGGGCAAGTTGTCATTCGGGAAAATGGGAATCGGAATGTATCGAGCGCTACTGAAAATTGGCACTTTTTGAGTGCTAGTGAATTACTCAATAGCGACTATTTACCTGCGATTGGAGATGGAAATGGGCACATCGACCCCGTTCGTGTTTCGGCTCTTTCAAATGTTACCGAAGATCGTTTGATTCGTGGACTTGGCCTGAAAAGTTGGATGAGTTTGAACCTCACAATTACAATTATTGATAGCTCAGAACCCGATAGAGTGGGGGTAGAATTATTCGCTGATGGATCAGCTCGAAGTTATGCCAATAGAGGATCTACTGCAACTAGAATTATGCATATGGGGGCCGAAGATGTTCGTGTTACATTAGAAGTGCATGACGGAGGTAGAAATCCATCAAAAATTCAAATTACAGAAATCATGATAGATCCCTTAAATGGCCCCCCTGAATGGGTTGAGTTAGAAAATCCAGATGGTTTCGCTGTCAACCTTTCAGGATGGAGTTTGTCTCGACCTGGTGCATTTACAATGCTTGGCGATGGTGCGCTTGCAGGTGGCACTCGAGCAATTTGCACAGGGAATGGATATTTGCAATATAATCCAAATAATGCAATGGAAATTGACCTTGGTTCTTCAGGAGTATTGGGCAGTGGGATAATTGATTCACTCGAAGTTAGTGGAGGTACTATCGTCCTTGGTTGGACAGAGCCGGGCACTGCCAATACAATGACAATAATGGAATTCACATGGGACTATACATGGAATATTGCAACTAATAATTCAATGACTTATGACCTAAATGGGTCACCAAATAGTGTGGAGAATTGGACCCCCATGGATGTAGGCACCCCGGGTTGGTGAATTTCGTAGATAATTACCTGATTCCTCATTGCCCAGTCAATCGGCTTATCTAAGGGCGGCCGAATCGGAGGGGCGTTCACCATGATGCCTGGGCCCCAATATCAGCGTGACCGGTGTGTCACAGGTATATCTGGATTGGATGAAATCCTCCGCGGTGGCATACCATATGGATCAACAGTTCTCGTCGCAGGAACATGTGGTTCTGGTAAAACAACCATGTGTATGGAATTTCTTACAAATGGAGCTCATGCAGGGGAGGCATGCGCACATTTCTCAGCAACTGAGCCTTCAGTGAAACTCCTTGAAAATGTGCGGCAATTCGAATTTTTCGATATGCAAATGGTTGATCAAGGACTAATCAACGTATTCGACATGGATGTTCTTTTCTCATGGCTTGGAATGACAAAATCCACATTTGAATTATCTGATATTGACGCAATGGTCAAGGCCATCACAGACATCGTTAACACAATTGGCGTAACTAGATTGGTTATTGATTCGGTCACAACTTTGTGCTACAAAATTCCTAGTGAGCAATTGATTAGAGATTTCTTATTCAAATTAGGTAAATCACTTGCCACACTCGGTTGTACTGCACTGTTAGTATCAGAAATAACGTCTTCTGGAGCAAAGGCGTACTGGTCATCTTTCGGAGTGGAAGAAGCGATTCTCGATGGTATTGTCGTTTTGGGTGACGTTGAACGAATGGGGCACTTGCTAAGGTTTGTTCAAGTTGTCAAGATGCGAGGGACGCAGCATTCTCGTGCAAAATATGCATTAGAATTAACGCCGCGAGGAGTTATGCTAACACCGATGCTAAAATGGGGTGCAGTGAATGATTGAACTCGACGGGGGGATATCCCAACAACTTGCTGAAGAAGCAACTCCTTCATCTGCGATCCAAGTTCGAGTTGGGACGAGTAATTCATTTCTTATCATCGCCTCAATATTACAACCTTTGATTCAAAATTTCCAAATGCGTGGAGTTTACATTTGTGCATCACGCTCAGCGACTGAAATTATTCAAACTTTAGATCAAATTGGAATCGATTCTTCTGGGATCCAATTCATTGATACAGTATCAAGTGGATTCATTGGAGGAACTGAAACCCCTTATACAAATATTCGCTATGTCGATAGCCCAATTATGTTGGAATCAATAATGCTCCAAACGCTTTACCACTTACAAAGCAATTCGGAATCTGGAAATTTCGTCATGCTTGATTCAGTAAATGCACTTTCTATTTACAACGATGAGCGCATGCTTGCTGAATATTTGCACACATTCATCAACACATTCAAGGCTCGAGAAGTTCTAACTGCAATAGTGAATGTCCCTGACCAAACACCACCAGGGGTATTGGCAAATTTGGATTTATATTGTACAGATTTAATCGATAGAGGTCAAGTGGTAATCCATTGAGGTGAAAAGTGTGTCAACTACAATTCAATTCGATTCCGAAGATGAAGATTTCTATGGAGACATGGGGAGTATTGGTTCAGCTAAATTCGACAGTATTCTCGCAGGCTCCCCTCTGAATAAGGGAAGTATCCCTCGCGGATTTACAATGCTAGCCATTGGAAATCAAGGAGCTGGTATGGACTTGTTTGCAAAGCAATTCACATCAGTTGCAGAAGATCCAGAAAATACATTACTTGTTTCGACTGGTGAAAGTCAAACTGAAATTCTTTCCCTCTTCAAACGATACAATTGGCCAACTGATATCATGGTCAGAACGCTTGGCGAGGAATATAACAAAGATGTGTTGGAACGTGAATTAAGTGCGAGCCGATATCGGCTTGAGGGATTCACAATGGAAGATATACAACGCTTGGCACAAACACGGTTTGTTGAAAATGAAGTGCATGACTATCTTACTGACTTAGCCAGTCAAGTGACCTCGTTGCCTCCTTTCTTCCGTGCTTCTGTAGATAATCTGGATTTCTTCTTTGCTCGAAATGATCCCTCACGCGTTATCTCAATGATTCGAATGATGCAGGCTCACACCCAGTTGCATCGCGGACTAATGGTTCTCAATGTATCTAGCGATATGGTCGACAAATCAGTTGAACGTGAATTATATGCTATTTGTGACATAGTTCTCGAATTTGAAGTTGGAATGTTGGGCACCGATTTTGAAACTCGAATGGTCATTCGGAAATTTAGAAACGGACCTGAAAATCTACGAGCCATCAGTTTCCGTGTAACCAAAGAAGAAGCCATCACACCTGAAACAGTGGATAGAATTGCTTAATCAAGTAATTAAAGCAAATTTTCAATAGCCCAGGATACTGGATCGCCAACTAAAATCATGGGCAGTATTGCAGGGAATATGAACAGTAAAAAAGGATATTTTGCAGTGACCCATGCTTTGTCTTTACCTTCTGAAACTAATTCTTCAATCACTTCATCAATCGCAGTTTCAGCACGACTCCCCCTTACTGGACGCATTTTTCGTAAAACACCGCGCGAGCCATCCGGTTTGTCGATGACTTCTTCCAATAACCAAACGTGGCTTTCTGGTATTCTAGACAATGGCATACGGTAGGCATGCCATGACATTGAAAGTGGAAACAAATCCCCCGATTTTATATTTCTAAATAGCATTATCAAAGGCAATGTTAGAAATGCAAAACCAGCCCAGATCATGAGAGAAATTGCTGGTGGTATTGCGGTTGAATGCACATCTGCAAATAGTGGGAACGAGGCACCCTTCCAAGAGGGGATAAGAACTGTAGCTAACATCATTGCCTTTGCATCTGCGCCCCCATGGAGCATTCGAAATCGCCACGCTAATTCAAAGAATACCAATACTACACCAATTAGTAACATCTGCGCCCACAATAATGCTAGACGTTCGGCCTCAGGTTCGAGCAGGATTGACGCCTCTGTATCAAAGTAATCAATCAATATAGGGCCATGGGTTAAGGCGCCCATTGTTAGTCCAATTACTCCTGCCAAGTACCAGATCGATACTAACCAATCAACTAGGGAACCTCGTAACAAGTCCCCCATATCTGGCCGACCAATTAATGCAGTTGATGCAAATGATAACGCAGCAGAAGCTGTGAGCCAAATCATCCAATCGGCCTCAAGCAACAAAAGTTCCAATATTAGAAGAAAGATTGCAGGTTTAGACCAACTCCACCACCACTCATTGGAAACGCGTCTCGTTTTATGGTCCAGCCATGCCGCTCCACCGAAACAGAGTACGAGAACTACCACTCGGGTCCAGCCGATAATTTCCAAAGGATTGGTAGATTCTAGCATCGTCATCAGTGCTGGCACGGGAAATCGCCTTAAAGCAAGCGTGGCCCCCCAACGATACGAGCCGCAGTTCGGAGGGTGTTCACATGACTATCGAAATAGAAAAGCGGATCGAGCAAATTGCAACTGTAATTGAGCAATTAGATGACCCAAAGGTCCCGAGAAACATAAGAAAAGGGGCAAAAGATACCATCGAAAAGTGGTTGAAAAATAAATCAAAACAGATGGATGTCCGAATTGCTATCACACAGGCGAAATTGGAAGAATTATACGAAGACCCGAACATTCCTATGGAGTTCGGCACGCTAATTTTACAGATAAATACAGCATTAGAACAAATGCTTGGTGATCTTCACTCCTGATTGCTAAGTAAAGAATCATAATTGCATTTATTCTTCTTCAGAATTCATGCTTAATTTCATTCTGATTTGAGCAATAATTGCAAAGGCCATTATTATTGCACATATTCGAAAAACAGTGTGATAGGTCCAAAATCCAGTTCCATCAACTGTTTCTGCCCAAACAAAGGCTGCAAAAACCGGGCCTATGACTCGAGAAAGGGCACCAAACCCTTCTTGTGCACCCATTACCCGCCCCAAATCTAGTTGCTGGAATCTGGCTTCAAATGTGATTAAGGTATTTTGAGTAGGTTGGAACAAACCGTTTCCAACTGCTATACATGTCATTGCCACTAATCCTATTGCAAAAGGAGTGGGCTCAAGATAAGGTATCCATCCCAGTCCAATTCCACAAATAAAAATCCCCATGACCATCAAATGGCGAGGGTTGTAGCGCCTCACTAACGGACGAATTAATCCTCCTTGCACAATAACTCCAATCAGCCCAACATATGCAAATATGAGTCCGTTTTGATATGCATCATACCCTAAACCACCATTTACTATTTCCATCCCAGTGAATAATATGAATGTTGCATGCATCATTGTAAATGACAGTAAGAAGAGGGCATTAACCAAAATTAGTGTCCTAATTTGAGGATTTAAATCACGAACACCGAGTAAATTATTGAGAACTCTCTTGAATCCTTTTGGAGCATTACTGTCAATTACAGTTCTAGATTGAAGAGGTAAACTCTCTGGTAAATAACGTAAAGCAAATACAAAAGAGGTGGCAGACAAAGAACCTGCAAATAAACATGGTAAAAAATATGGATGTGATTTCCACCATTCGGTATCGAAAAATCCTCCAAAGGAAGTGGCCGGATCTGTTAGAACGCCTCCAATAAAAGGTCCAATCATGAAACCTAAACCGAAAGCAGCCCCAATCAACCCCATTCTCCCTGCAGTTTGCTCAGGTGTACTGATGTCGCCTACATACGCGCGTGCAACGGCAATATTCCCATTGCCTGCACCAGCAAGAAATCTAACAAGTAATGCGAACCAAAGACTTCCAGACAATCCGAAGGATATGAGAAAAATAGTATTTGAAATCAAACCAAATAGTATGATTGGTCGCCTCCCAACACTATCTGACAAAGTCCCCAAAATTGGAGTGAATATGAATTGTCCAAATGTGTATGCTGCAAGAACAATCCCTACCCACCTATCTCGTGTACCTATGTCTGTAAAGCCATCACCATGAGCGAGGTCCTGAATAAAATATGTTAGAAATGGAATCACTAAGGTAAATCCAATCATATCAATTAGTACAACGAGAAACAAAATACTCATGCTCCCACGAGCATTGCTCTCTGAACCCATGACTCACGCTTATTCGATTAGTGAATAAGTCTGCTCTCAAGCAGAGGGTTGGCCACTAGGGTTTGGAGTCAAACGATCGATTACCGAACCCAAGCGTTCGACCAAAGAACTCTTGTTTTCATTTGACACAAGGGCATTTTCCATTACCTCATCTAGAGTATCTACTGCGATAACTTCCACCTGGTCTTTGTACTGATCATCAATCAATACATCCTTGAGATTGGCACGGGGGATGATTACTTTGTTAATTCCACTCTTAGCCGCCGCCTCAATCTTCGCAGTAACACCACCTATTGGTAATACCTCTCCGCGTACAGAAAGCGAACCTGTCATCGCTAAATTTTGATCTATCGGGATATCTTCAAATGCTGAAATTATAGCAGTTGCAATAGTGATACTTGCACTATCTCCGTCCACGCCATGAGTATCTACAAACTGAATATGAATATCATAATCAGCTACATTCTTCCCTGTTAATTTCTTAATCACTGCACTTACATTTGTGACGCTTTCCTTAGCAAGGTCAGATAGGCCACCTGTAGCGAAAACAGACCCTGATTTTGATTGTGTAGGTGTAACAAGAGCTTCGACGGGGAGCATGATTCCACTGAAATCTGACATACCGCTATCTGCACCCAACACAGCGAGGCCATTCACACGTCCAACACGCTCGCCAGAATTTACTAACAAAGCGTAATCTTGGCGATGTTCGATCATTCTATCTGCTACTTGCTGTTCAAGAGGACGTGCTATCCTTCGCGCACCTAGCACATGTCGTGCAGAAGTGAGGGGAGCATTTTCTTCGCAAGCAAGGTCTCCTGCAATGCGGACTAGACCACCTAATTCCCTAAGTCGTAGAGTTAGTTTCCCTCGGCGACCTGAACGTCGTTGTGCTTCCCGAAGAATTACTCCTACTGCTGAACGATCAAATTGTGGAATTGGATTTCCAAGTCTCTTCTTTTGTTCATTCCGCACCTCTTGAGCTATGAATCTGATTAAACGGCGGCGGTTTCTTGCTGTATCTCTCATTGTACTATTGACATACACCTCGTAACCATAACCTCGCACACGACTTCGCAAAGCAGGGTGCATGTGCTGAACTGCATCTAAGTTCCCTGCAGCTACTAAAATAAAATCACAGGGGACTGGTTCAGTTTTAGTCAAGGCACCACTGCTTCGTTCGGAACGCCCTGAAATTGGAAAAGCGCGCTCCTGCATTGCAGTAAGCAATGCCTGTTGCTCCTCCAATCGGAGAAGGTTAATCTCATCAATAAACAAAACACCGCCATGGGCCTTGTGAATCGCACCAGCTTCAACACGTTCATGTGCTGGAGTTTCCATACCACCTGATTGGAAGGGGTCATGTCGAACATCGCCAAGAAGGCTCCCCGCTAATGTTCCGGTTGCATCAATAAATGGAGGTAGTTCGCCCCTCTTACGTTTAACCAATAATTTGGGGATTCTTGCCTCATCACCTGACACAAGTCGATTTTTGATGAACATGTATCCAAAGGCCAGGATGAACATTCCAAATAGTAACATCACAATATCGCCAGATTGGATTGTAGCTAGTAATAGGGCTGCACCAATTAACAATGCAATGAACATCAATGTCCGACTAGTGCGTTCACGTTGCTCGCGGAGTTGCGCACGACGATCTTTGACAATCCTATCACCTCGGCCTGCAGGAACAGTACGAATTCGGGGTTCATTATCATCATCATCATTCGGATAACACATTGTATCTTCCATTGACTCTGAAGGCATGAGTTCTGTCATGGCTTTGGCCAGCATACTCTTCCCCGTACCAGGGTCCCCAATCATCAACATGTGGCGCCGTTGTTCTGCAGCCTTTCGAATTACAATCGCCGCATCTTCTTGACCAATAACTTGGTCAACTAAACGCTCAGGAATGGGGACGTCCTCTGTTGATTCAAACGAAATCCCTTCAAGCCATTCATCAACACTTTCTTCGACTAAGGGATCATTTGCCCCTTCAACAATTGTGCCCATCCCAAACTGAGATTCATCGGCCACAGGTTGGTCGATACCTTCGATGACTGCTGCTTCATCAGTAATTCCATCATCAACATCATGGGAATCATCGACCGACATAGCCACACCTCTTCCAATCTCTCGGACCCGGCCACCTCCTTTAATGTGCGGTATGGATTCAAAATGCGCCCAAGGGGGCTATAGCCCCCATGGGCGATAATAAATGACCAATAATTGGTTTGATACGCTAAGCCGTGTTCGCAAGGTTATCACTCAGCCGCCTCAGGGTCGGTATCTCCATCACGAGATTGTGTTCCTAGGAACCAGGACGTGCTAAAATGACAGAAAATAACAAGGGGAATAATTCCCAATTCATTGCTCTACGCGAATCTGATGGACGGACATATATTGTCCCTCTATCTGACAAAGAAGTCAAAGTAAAGGGGATTGGAAGATTTAACCCAAATAGTGTCCTAAACGAATCGAAAATAGGTGATCGAATAGTGATTGGACAAAAGGCTTTCACTTTATTTAATGCCGGACTACCAGAATTAAGGAAAGGAATGAAGAGAAGAGCACAAATCATCAATCCAAAGGATGCAGGATTTTTGCTTGCATGGATGGGAATAGGAAGTGGACAAAATGTTCTCGAAGCCGGTCACGGGTCAGGGGGTCTCGCACTCCATCTGGCAAATGTACTAGGCTCAAGTGGAAATTTAATTTCAGTTGAAAATCGTCCTGAACATGCTGAAGTAGGACATGAGAATATGATGCGGGCTTCAGGTTCATTACCTGAATTCCCCACTTGGACTCTTCTTGAAGGCGATGTTGCTTCAGATGATGTCGTATTATCAATACAAGAATTGGTAGGTGAACTGGATGCAATTATTCTTGATTTACCTGAACCTTGGTTAGCCATTCCTAGCGTTAGCAGTCTTCTGCGCAAAGGAGGACGATTAGCCTGTTATTGTCCCGTATCAAGTCAATTGGAACGAGCTTGGACTACCTGTGAAGAACTTGGTCTCGAAATAGATTGGGCTGGAGAAATAATTGAACGAGTGTGGACTAAAGCAAGTCGTGGCGGAGTTCGTCCAGGAAATACACCAATGGGGCATACCGCATTCTTACTAATTGCCGAACGACACTAGTCCTCACGCGGTTCCACTACACGATTCATTGTGCTGCATGTTGGGCACTTGAATCGGAAGGGTGGTTCTTTATCCGCAGGAAGTCGGATTCTAGAATCACAAGAATGGCATCGTGCGGTTCCATCTTCATCTCCTCGCACCTCTCCATCCTTGAGATCATCATCTTTTTCCACTTCATCTTCTGTATCTGCCCAAGCATCACTGATGATTTTGTCTTGTCGCTTACGGGAACCACGACGTATCCACAAAATTAGAAGTCCCGCGAAAATCCATCCTGAAAGCATTGCAATAGCTAAATTCGCCGCATTGACCATCGGGCCACCCTTCCACAAAACTGCCTCCGTCGGTTCCTCTGGTTCGTGTTCTACAGTGATTTGTACAGTGTTGCTTGGAATAGAATATCCATGGCCATCGTCAAGTGTTCCTGAGGCCTCAATCCTCAAGTCAACTGTACCAACATCAGCTCTTCCTACTGGTCGGATTGAAAGCGAATATGTTGAAGATGCTCCTGGCCCTACTGAAAATACTGTTATAGATTGCCCCGATTCAACAAGAGCCCATTCAGGATACATGTCCAAAGCATGCTCTCCTGTAAGCAAAAGGAATCCTGTGACCCTTTCATTTCCATTGTTTGTGACCAACACAGTGAAGGTTGCAGAACTATTCCAAGGCAATTCCCAATTGTCACCAGTGAACTCTATGGAAATTATTGGGTTTCCTGTAGCAGTACGAGCGGGTAAAACTTCAATTTGTGCTGAAGATGTTGAAAATTCAGTCGCGTCTGCTAGGGATGTCGCAGTGAAATTAAGCCAATGCACCCCCGCCAAGAGATCTGCATTCGGATTGCAGGTGACTGTGTAACTACTTGCGGGAGCTCCGGCATCAAGAGTAATTTGTGAGGGGTGATTACATGCGAATCCGGTGGGCCCGGTTAAGAGTAGAGTGTCTTCGGCCTCACCACGATTTTCAAGGAAGAGAGTGATAGAGATTTGGCCTTCGGCACTCACTTGGGTCGCAGTCGTTGCTATAGTCGAGCGGACTTCCACATTGGGGTAAGTCGCTGTAATATTCAGAGAATTTGTTACTGTACTATCACTTTGGCTAGTACCAGTAAGAATCATAGTGACGTCTCCCTGTGCACCAGTACGACGTAAAGTGACTGTGACGTCTCCACTCTGACTCTGGCCCAATTGGATTGTTTGGGGAGATATACTGACATCAAAACCAGAAGCACCTTCCAAACTCAATGAGAATGTATCAACTTCATTCCCATCATTAATTACTGTGACTGTAAATGAAGAATCTGCAAGGCTGGATACGGGCAATGAATTACTTGCAACCAATAGCCGCACCTCAGCCCGTTGGTTCACTTGTGCTTCCAAAGCAACAGTATCCCAAATTTGGCCATTTTCAGGGTTCTTGGCTATGATGGTGAATGCATAAGATCCTGTTGTAAGACTACTATCAATCTCAACTAGAATTGGAATTTCTGAATCATTTGTGAGATTGACTGTTGTTTCATTTCCTGGCGTAATGAGGAAACCTGGTGGCACCCCACTCCAATCAAGAGTAGCATTGGCTGAACCAGTTCCATCATTGGTAAGCACCATGGTTACTACCGCTGGTGAATCAGAGCCTACAGTAAATGTTCCACCGAGAGGGCCTGACATTCTAAGCGATGACCAAGGTGAAATATCAACAATGCTAGTGAAGTTAATTTCGGCATGACCGTCTTGTGTCGATGCTGTGAAGGAAATAATCTGTTCACCCACAAATTCTGTATTGGTGCTTACAAATGTAGACCAACTCAAATCAATACTTTCTCCCGAAGATACAGGAACAAAGGTCGAACTTGTATTGATTTCTAAATTATTTGCAGATGCAGTTATTCGAATTGAGTTCTCTTCGGTACCTAAGTTTCGAATTGTTACTATGCCAGATGCCGAATTACCAGGGCTTATTTCTAAAGATGTGATATTCTCCAAATATATTTGATGAGCCGCGCCAATTAGAAGAGGATATGAATGCGTGTAATTGTGTTCACCAATCTCTTCCCAAGCAAATAATGTAAGATTGCAAACATCACCTTCACTTGCAGAATTACTGATGTTCACGCTGATGTCAACATGTTCGTTACTACCCGTCAACAATCGTGATCCATCTGCATCATTGGCGCTCAATGTGCCGGTACATACCCCTGTTGAAGAAATCGAATAAATCGACTCTGCTTCAGCAGAACCTGCATTATGGACTGTGAAAGTTACGATACCAGTGCCATTAGGCAACCAATTCGTCATTGACGTGTTTGCTGACATTGTCAGATTGTGAGTGCCATTAACCTGAACGACTATTGTTTCTGATACCGAGAAATTACCCATTGCGGATCCTGCCGACAATGTAAAACCATAATCTCCAGGAGATTCACCATTTGGAACTGTAACTCTCAGTGTCGCGGTTCTGCTTTCCCCAGCACTCATGTTTGTGAGAGTGGATTCAATCCATCGCACATCCCACCCTGAAGGAATTGCTCGAGTCATGAATGATCCATTACCACCAGTACTACCATTACCTCCAGAGCTCCCATTTCCAGTTGAAGAAGATGTCAGTGTCGTGCATGTTGAATCTGAATCTAAATTGCTCAAGTTGTGAGTGATGTCTGCAGAAAGGCACCATTCACCTGTTGTCAAATTCCAAGAATCATTCCATTGGTGATTTGAACCGTCTGATGTCCAATTGAAAATTCCACTGTCGTATGGAAACAGAGAACCGTTCTCTTCCAACGTCCAAGTCACGATGTAACTGCCATTCGCTGAAAGGTTTGTGGAATGAATGTATGCTGACAGGTTTGTTGAAACTGCTGTAAGATTAACCATTATTTCAGTTGGACCTGTGTTGTTGCCACCTGTGTTGTTGCCACCTGTGTTGTTGCCACCTGTGTTGTTG